>OLSX01000203.1_pt1 | contig 58746 bp, 50 predicted proteins | sample 1673141 | NCBI WGS metagenome assembly OLSX01 (sample SAMEA3136759, study PRJEB25190) | human gut metagenome | biome: human gut; feature: human-associated habitat; material: faeces | place: Austria | collected 2013 | reverse complement strand
TCGCCCTGCGGTCTGTCGCCGCGTGCGTTCCTGTCGTAAGGAGGCCTGTCGCCCTGCGGTCTGTCGCCGCGTGCGTTCCTGTCGTAAGGAGGCCTGTCGCCCTGCGGTCTGTCACCGCGTGAATTTCTGTCGTAGGAAGGCCTGTCGCCCTGCGGTCTGTCACCGCGTGCGTTCCTGTCGTAAGGAGGCCTGTCGCCGCGGCGGCCGTCGTTCGTTCTTTGCGGACTGCGGCTTCTGTCGGAATTTCTTCCGTTTTCGGGAGACTCGTTCTTCTTGGGCTGCTCTGCATTTTCGGTTCGTTCCGCAACACGTTCGGAAGAGTCGGACTTTGCGGAAATTTCGGTTTTTTCCGCTGTATTCTTAGCTTTTGCAGCCTGTTCGCTGTTTTGTTTTGTTTCTTTGTTTGCTCCGGGCATTTCTTTTTTGTTTTTATCCTTTGTTTCTTGCGCGTCATTGACACTGTCTGCGACCTTGTCAGCAACGTTATTCCGAACCGGTTCTGCCTTTTCGGGCTTATGTTCGGCGGGCTTATCCACGTTTTGTTCCTGTTCCCGTTCCGCCGCCTTTTCGGGTTTGTTTTCTTCGGGCTTCGGCGCGGGCTGCACCGGCTTTTGCTCGGGCGGTTCGGGCTTTTGCGCGCCCTTCTCGGGCTTCCTGTCCGCATTTTCGGGTCTCGGTTCACCCTGTACCTTTTCCGCCTCCGCCTTTGGTGCTTTTTCGGTGCCTGCATCAGCGGCATTTCCCACTGTGGGAATTCCCGCCGCGGGAATTCCTGCTGCGGAATCGCGATCGCTGACGTAAACGCCGCGCTGCTCGTCCGAATTGAGGTATTCAATCAAACGTTCAGCCTTTTCTTTTTCTCTGCGTTCCGCCTCTGCGGCGCGCTCCTTGCTGATAAGTTTGCTTTCATGGCGTTTTGCCGCTTGGAGAGAATTGCCGATGTCTGTTTTGAGGACGCTCGTTTTATCCAGCAATTCCTGTGCTGCGGCTTGGATCCTTTTTGCGTTGTTTAATAATTCAGCCTTTGTCATCGGTCATTGCCTCCGTAAGTTCAGTCATTGCTTCATTGTTTTTGTTGGAATTTTTAATTATCATTGCCGAAAAACCTTCGTCCGTCACGGCGGCAACCATTCTGGCAGGTTTTCCGATCGCGCTGCCCATTGCACGGATTCTTATCAGCGGAATGTTTCTGAAGCTGCATGCATCCCGCCATTGTTTTTTTGTGTTTTCGGACGCGCTCTCATCGAGCATAACAAGCTTTGCCGTTCCGGATCTGACGGCTTTCTCAACCGAAAAATCTCCGGAAGCAATTTTGCCCGCTTTCATCGCCAAACCGATTGAATTGTTGAGTTTTGCGTTGGTTGTTGTCAAAGCAGCTCACCCCTCTTTGTTGTTCGCGGATGAGTTCGGCAAATCGGGCACCGCTTCGCGCTTTTCTTCCGCCGAATTTTGCGGTTCGGTTTTTGAGTGCTCAACCTGCGCCGCAAGCCTGTCAAAGACTTCGGGTTCGATTTTTTGAGAGAATGCCCTTTCAAGCGCACGTGTTTTAACGGCTTTTTTAAGGCATTCTTCCGTTGGGCATACATACGCACCGCGTCCCGCAGCTTTTCCTGTTAAGTCAACGGAAATCTGCCCGTCTTTGCTGCACACAACGCGCACGAGTTCTCTTTTGGGCCGCATCTCACGGCAGCCGACGCACATGCGCAGAGGGATTTTCTTTTGCAATTCGCAACCTCCGTACCGAAGTCCGTTCCGATTCACCAAGAACCTCGGTTAAAATTTAAATCATGTTTGAAATTTTGTTTCGGTGAAAATCAGATGTTCTGCCCGCCGAAATCATCAAAATTCATCGGAGCACCGTTGAACCCCTGCTCTCCGAATGCCTCGTCATCATTGAACATATCGTTTCCGCTTTCGCTGCCGGGAACGCCGTCAACGGAACCCATCTCAAGTTCCATATCCGCTTCAGCCTGGGAATGACTCTTGATATCTATCTTCCAGCCTGTGAGCTTTGCGGCAAGCCTTGCGTTCTGTCCTTCCTTGCCGATTGCAAGTGAAAGCTGATTATCGGGAACAATGACCTTTGCAGCCTTTTCCGCTTCGTTAATGTAAACCATCAAAACCTTTGCGGGACCGAGTGCCTTTGCGATATAAACCGCAATGTCGGGATCCCACTCGATGATGTCCATTTTTTCGTTATGGAGCTCGTTGACGATGTTTTCGACCCTTGTGCCGCGTTGTCCGACGCATGCACCGACGGCATCAACCTGGGGGTCAAAGCTTGCAACCGCGATCTTGGTGCGCTGTCCGGCCTCACGCGCAACAGACTTTATCTGCACGACTCCGCTCTGAATTTCGGGTACTTCAAGCTCAAACAGCCGCTTTACAAGGCCGGGATGCGTCCTTGAAACGATAATCTGCGGGCCTTTCGTGTCGCGCTGTATTTTCAGAACATAAACCTTGATGTGGTCATTCGGCGCATAGTTTTCGCCGACGATAACCTCATTGAACGGAATTATGCCGTCGGTTTTGCCGAGTTCAACATAAACACCGTTCTTTTCGACGCGCTGAACGATTGCTGTCAGAACTTCGTATTCTTTGTCGGAATATTCCTCAAAGATTGCGCCCTGTTCCGCTTCGCGAATGCGCTGCATAACGACCTGCTTTGCAGTCTGCGCCGCGATTCTGCCGAAATTCTTTGTGTCCGCTTCTTCCTCGAGAACATCGCCGATTTCATAAAGCGGATTTATCTGCTTTGCTTTTTCAATTGAAATTTCCGTAAAGGGGTTTTCAACCTGTTCAACAACGGTTTTGGAAGCCCAGATTTCGATTGCACCTGTTTCGCGATCCAGATTCGCACGGACGTTGCAGTTCACATTGTAGTTCTTTTTATAGGCACTTACAAGTGCGGATTCGATAGCATCCGCAAGGATATCAACGGAAATCCCGCGCTGTTTGCTGATTACGTTAAGCGCACTGATAAGCTCGGCATTGTTCTTCATTATATTTATACTCCTTAGAAATCACAAATATTTTTCGGTTTAAAATTTTAATTTTTAGAACCCGCAGACCCGGGAATGTTTAAAAATCTATGTGCGGACGCACGAGTGCCGCCTGCCTGCGCCCAACGGTGACCGTTTCCGAAGCTTCGCCGGGCTTTCGCGGCAATGTGCGAACCGTAAATGATTCCGCATCAAACGAAACAAGCTCTCCGCAGAACTCCTTTTTGCCTTTCAGCGGCGCATAAAGCTTCACGTCGATCGTTTTGCCGATGCTGCGCTGAAAATCTTTGTCTTTTTTCAGCGGGCGATCTATGCCGACGGAGCTGACCGAAAGATAGTATGCCTGTTCAATCGGATCCGCTTCATCAAGAATCGGATCAACAGCATTGCTCACAATTTCGCAATCGTCAAGCGAAATTCCGTCTTTACTGTCGATATAAAGGGTGAGAACCCAATTGTCGTATTCCTTTTGATATTCAACATCATAGAGCTCATAGCCCAATTCACGAACTTTTGATTCCGTGAGTTCAAAAATCCTGTCTGTCAGCTTCAACCGCAATTCCTCCGAAACGCAATGCATGCGCAAGGTTTTTTCAAAATTAAAGAGCGGGTTTTGCCCACTCTTAAATGCACGAATACCTCATGCCGCTCATCCGAAATGATGCATTTTAACACGATTTCAAGGCTTAAATGCATCAAAAAACTCATTACTGAGGTAAGCATACCATACTTTGCCTCAAAAAGCAATAGCTTTCCGAAAAAACATTGCATATATTGCGGAATTTTCCGAATATCGCGCGGTTCGGATGTTCCTGCCGTCCGTGCGGCGCCCCGTCAGAACATTGAGACCTGATCGCTGTCCGGTAAATCGTTAAGGCAGCCGAGGGCATCCAACTTTTCCATCACGGCAGAATTTGCATGTGTACGCTTCACAAACTCCTCGCGGGAAATGAATTGTCCTCCCTCCGCACCTTTTTCAATCAGCAGAGCGGCGTTATCGCCCAAGCCGGCAATGGCATTGAACGGCGGGCGAAGCTTGCCGTCCTCAACAGTGAAACGCGTTGCTTTCGATTTGTAAATATCTATCGGGAGCAGTTCGATTCCGCGCAGATTCATTTCATAGACCATTTCAAGGATAACTATCTGTTCCTCGTCCTTTGTTTCAAGTTTATCCTTTGCCTTAAGCTCTTCAAGATTGCCGAGTACGCGTTCCGCGCCGCCGAGGCACTGTTCAATATCAAATTTATCCGCACGAACCGTGAAATAAACCGCATAGAACGCAAGCGGGTAATGCACCTTATAATATGCTACGCGGAAAGACATCATAACATACGCCGCTGCATGAGCGCGCGGGAACATATACTTGATTTTTTTGCAGCTGTCGATATACCACTGCGGAATATTGTTCTCGTGCATTGCATCCTCCATCTCGGGCTTAAGTCCCTTGCCTTTTCGGACGCTCTCCATCGTTTTGAACGACAGCGAGGGTTCTCCGCCGTGTGCAATGAGATAGTTCATAATATCGTCGCGTGTGCATATAACCTCCATCAGCGTTGCGGTGCCGTCCCGCACAAGATCCTGCGCATTATTAAGCCACACATCCGTGCCGTGGGAAAGTCCGGCGATACGAACAAGCTCTTCCATTGTTGTCGGACGCGTATCCATCAGCATTCCGCGAACAAAGTTCGTTCCGAATTCGGGAATGCCGAGGCTGCCGACATCGCATTTCAGCTCCTTAAGGGATATTCCGAGTGCCTCATCCGATTTAAAGATTGACATTGTTTTTTCATCGTGCAGCGGAATACTCTTCGGATCTACGCCCGTTATATCCTGAAGCATTCGCAGCGTTGTCGGGTCATCATGTCCTAGAATGTCAAGTTTGACAAGTTTGTCGTCCAATGCATGGAAGTCAAAGTGTGTTGTTATGCTTTCCGCATCAATTTTTTCCGCCGGATGCTGCACGGGACAAAAGTCAAAAATCTCCAAATCTTCCGGGACGATTACAATGCCGCCCGGATGCTGCCCCGTTGTTCGGCGCGTGCCGACGCAACCCATTGCAAGACGGTTTTTTTCCGCTTCGGAAAGGTTCAGCCCGTATTCCTCGCAATAGTGCAGCACATAACCGTATGCGGTTTTATCCTTAACGCCCGAAATCGTGCCCGCGCGGAAGGCATGACCTTCACCGAACATGACCTCCGTAAACTTGTGCGCAACGGGCTGATATTCGCCCGAAAAGTTAAGATCGATATCCGGAGTTTTATCACCCTTGAAACCAAGGAAAGTTTCAAACGGAATTTCATACCCTTCCCGTCGCAGCGGAGTTCCGCAGTTCGGGCAGTCTTTCGGCGGAAGGTCAATCCCGCAGCGTGAGTCATCGCCTACATCGGGAAATTCGCTGTATTTGCAATTCGGGCAGCGATAATGCGCGGGGAGCGCGTTTACCTCGGTTATCCCCGCAAGGTGTGCAACAAAGGACGAACCGACCGAACCCCTTGAACCGACAAGATAGCCGTCGCTGAGGGATTTTGAAACGAGTTTCTGCGCAACCATATAGAGTGATGAGTAACCGTTGCCGATGATTGAGTTCAATTCCTTATCGAGTCTTTTTTGAACGATTTCCGGCAGCGGATCCCCGTAAAGCTCGTGTGCGGTGTTCAGGGCAAGGCCCTTAAGTTCATCCGCCGCGCCCGGAAGTTCCGGCGAGTAAGTTTGTTTTTCGTCCAAAAACGGGCGGAGCTGAGAACACATATCGGCAATCAAATTTGTATTCTTAACAACAACTTCAAACGCCTTATCACTGCCGAGATATTGAAACTCCGCAAGCATATCTTCCGTTGTTCTGAAATAAAGAGGCGGCTGAATCGCTGCGTCTTTGAAATTCTGAGAGCACATCAGTATTGCGCGGAAAATCGAATCCTCCGGTTCGATAAAATGAACGTCTCCCGTTGCAACAACGGGTTTGTTGAGTTTTTCTCCAAGCGCAACAATACGGCGGTTGAAATCGCGAAGCTCTTCATCATCTTTTGCAAGACCCTCACGCACAAGGAAGGCATTGTTTCCGATCGGCTGAATTTCAAGGTAATCGTACCATGAAGCTATCTTCAGCAATTCCTCCTCGCTTTTTCCGTCCACCATTGCACGGAAAAGCTCACCGGCTTCACATGCCGTGCCGATTATAATACCCTCGCGGTGCAGGTTGAGAAGGCTGCGCGGAATACGCGGTGTCTTATAAAAATGGTCAAGGTTTGAATACGAAACCAATTTATACAGATTCTTAAGTCCGGGCTGCGTTGCCGCAAGCAGCACTATGTGGTTCGTTTTCTGCTTGTGAAGATTTTTTATCGTGCAGTCAATCAGCGGAACCGTCGAAACATTCAGCTCACGGCATTTGCTCAGCAAATCGGCCGTGTTTTTTGCTGTCCATTCCGCTGCCGCACCCGCATTCAGCTCCGGAAGCTGTCTTTCCTCCGCCTTTAAGTCACGGCGCAGATACTGCATAAGCATTGAGCCCGAAACGCAGCTTTTGCTGAGCTCGAGTTCCTTTCCGTGCCCTGCCGCGGCAGTCAGTTCATGCAGCAGATCGAGCTGTTCCGGGCAATGCAGAACAAGCGCCGCCCCTCCCGCAAAATCCGAAAGCATATTCACCGCTTCGGAAAGCAGAGGTGCACCGTCAATATCATCATCCGTGTAACCCGTCAGCTTTGCAATGCGCGGAAGCTGAGGGACGCCGGGGTTCACCGGAGTTCTGAATGTTGAAATAACGTGCCCGAACGAATCGAACTTCACTGCGCCGATATCGAACACGCGCCCGTGAATGCCGCTTCCGAAATATGTCACCGCCACGGCACAATACTCCCTTTCAAGCGGAACAAGTTCGCAATCGGGAAGCAGATAGCCTTCGCAGCCGAATATAACCTTTATATTGTTCTTTTTGGCGGCTTTTTTGGCCTCCGGGAAAGAGTGCACAACGCCGTGATCGGTTATTGCAATTGCCGTATGCCCCCATTTTGCGGCAAGCTCAACAACTTTGTCCAGATCCGCCGTTGCATCCATTGCGGACATTCTTGTGTGAAGGTGCAGCTCAACACGCTTTTCGGCCGATACATCAGTTCTGCGTTCGACGGGATAACGGTTTATATCGTCCGCAAAAATACAGTAATCACGGGCATAATTATCGTACCTGAACCAGCCGCGCACCATCAGTGCCGCGCCCTCCTCCTTTGCTTTTTCAAGCAGCTGTGAAGTTCGCGCCTTTGCTGCTTCATCGGGAAATAGCTTTACCGCAACGGAGTTTGTGAGGTCGGTTATAAAAACCGTGATTATAACCGTTCCGCGCTTTGGTGAAACAAATGTTTCAATGCTCAGTATTGTTCCTTTTACAGTGACGCGCCCGGATTTATCGTCCAAATCCGCCATGCGCTGAACTTCGGGTTTGAGAATTTCTTTTCCGTAAACAATATCGCCGGGAGAAAGCTTTTTAATGTTCTTGCGCTGCGTTTTGACGGTTTTTTTCAAAGCTGCCGCACTGCCCCAATCGCGCTTTACGACCGGTTCGGCAAGATCGATTCCGTCATCCGCATTTGCATCGGCAACAATGCGCAGCGGCGTATTCCAACCGTAACTGTGCGCAACAAATGCGCGGAAATCACCTGCCGCCGCCTGAGACACTGCGCGCGTGTACCGTTCCGGAACAAAGAATACATATTCGCCTCCGTGCCTTTCGACGCGGGAACGGCGCAATATCGGTTCAAGCTGCGGTGCAGTTTCACACCAAAGATCCAGAAGCAGCAGTTCGGGTTCACCGTCTCCGCCGACAAGCCGCGCAACAACCTCGGAATAGTCAAAGCTGCATTTGACCGTTTGATATTGAAGCTCCGCCTGTATGTTTTTTTCCAGCTCCTCCGTTTCGGCAGGCAGCAGCAGGCGCGCACACTCGACATCAACACTGATTTCGCCCGTTTTTTTGCTGCGCACGGCAGACTTTATTGAAACCGTCCCGTTTGCAAGATACTCAACGGCAAGGTTCTTTTTTGAGTGTCCGCCGTTCTTTTGCTTCTCTGCTGAATTTTCTTTTTGATTTTTTGCACGCACGGAATCGGGCTGTCTGCACTCATCGATGCCGGATTCCCCGTACTCCGAGTACGAATAATACCCCCCGTCCGGCGGATCATCCCTCCACGGAACATCAGCCGTCATTTCGGAGAAATTGTCAGCCGGCGGAAGATCGTCCAACGGAACATCAGCCGGCGCAGCCGAGCCGGGTGTTCCTCTGTACTCATTTATGTTTTCATACGTATTCAATTCTTCCATACTGCTTTTGTTCATTTTCAACATGGCTTTCTCAACACTGAAAGCTTCCTTCCGTTTTTCGGGTTGGCTTAATTAAGCAAAATCATTATCAATTGCAAAGCCGCGAAAGCCGCGATCGAGTCATTTTGCTTTGATTCGGTTTGTTAATCTGCGCAAAGATTCAATGCATGAAGCAAGAATAATATCATTTCATTTCCGTTTCATCATTTCCGATGCATCTGCGATGAACCTGTCCACCACTTGCGGCAGCTTATCCGAATAGATTATTTCGCCCTTTTTAAACACAACTGCGTTCACCGAACCGAACGCAATGCCTATATCAGCTTCACGCGCTTCGCCCGGGCCGTTGACAGCGCAGCCCATAACGGCGATTTTCATTGCATTGCCCGTATCTTCGGGCAGCGCAGCGCGAACCTTTTTGACTATTTCTTCAAGGTTAACGCGGGTGCGCCCGCAAGTCGGGCAGCTCACAACATCCGCCCCGTCCTTACGCAGGCCGACAGCGCGAAGTATCTTCTTTGCTGCCTCAACTTCCTGCAAAACCCCTCCGGTCATCGAAACGCGCACCGTATCACCGATGCCGTCAATAAGCAGGCTGCCGATTCCGATTGCGGATTTCAGCAATGCGGTCTCGCCCATGCCCGCCTCCGTAACACCGATATGGAGCGGATACGGCATATTTTGCGATGCCAGGCGATAGGCGCGTACAGTCGTTACCGGATCCGACGCTTTAAGCGAAACAACAATATCGCCGAAGCCGCAGTTTTCAAGCAGTTCCGCGTGACGCTGTGCGCTTTCAACCATTGCTTCCGCGCATACTCCGTATTTTTGCAAAAGTTCTTTTTCAAGTGAACCGCCGTTCACTCCGATACGTATCGGAACTCCGTATGCCGAGGCGCATTCCGCAAGCTTCCGCACGCCCGCTTCCGAGCCGATGTTTCCCGGATTGATGCGGACTTTGGCAACACCCGCCTTGATTGCACCTATGGCAAGTCTGTAATCAAAATGGATATCCGCAACGAGCGGAATATGTATTTTTGATATTATTTGCGGCAACACTTCAACGCAGCGATCATCATAAACCGAAGAACGGACGATTTCGCACCCCGCATTCTCAAGCTCCAGAATCTGTTTCACCGTTGCTTCAGCATTGCGCGTATCCGTGTTTGTCATGGACTGAATCGAAATCGGTGCACCGCCGCCAATGCGGACTCCGCCGACATTCACCTGTATTCTACTCATATTCAAACCGCTTCGTGCCCGTTTATTTCTTCCGTTTCGGAGTAAACCGTCCGAAGCTGCCTCCAAACTTTTTTATTGTCCCGTTTGCCGTTTTCGGCATTGTGCGCACGGCAGGGATAAAGCAGGACAAAACAGGATAAATATTGAAACTTTCCCGTTCCGCCTGCACATGTTTACCTGATATCAATAATATGACTGCAATCCCACTCATGCGGGGTTTTGCTCATTGCAGCATGACCGACGGAAATTCCGATCATGAATTCGCGTTCCACTTCTATACCGAGCAGTTTCTTATATTTTGCCGCATTCGGGCCTTCAAAAGCGAGCCTCGGCAGCCCGAGTATGACGGAATCCAAGCCGATGCTTTTTGCGGCAAGCGCAATATTCTGCACCGCTATACCCGCATCAACCCCAGAAAATTTTGCCGGATGAGCAAAAATACCAACAAAAAGAGGTGCATCGTACATAATTTTGCCGCCGCGCTGTTTGATTTTTTCGGCAAAAGCAGCATCGCCGCCGGCGCACGCCGCCTCCACAACGCCCGCTTCAAGCTCTGCAATGATTTCCGCATTCGTAACGAACACAAACCGCTGATCCTGTGCGTTCATTGCCGTCGGTGCACTGAGCGCGGCATTTTGAAGCAGAGAAATCTGCTCTTGGGTAAGTTTTTCGTCCGTGTAGGCGCGAATGCTGCTGCGTTCAAGCATCGTTTTGATAACATCGTTTACATGTGCCTTTGAATTATCGTTCATTTTCTGCCTCCGATTTAATGTAATCATTTCAGTATCGTTTTACCGCTCACGGCGCACTGCCGCGCTTCAAGTATAATTCAATTTAAAAAAATTAGCAACCTTTCGCAGTGAATAAATTGAAAAATTTGCCGCAGCCTCTTCTGCGCATGAGCTTCGCATCCCGTGAACAAACTAATAAGGCAACAGCTTCGGCTTTTCGGCTGTTCAAAAAAAGCAGGAGGTACGCAAAATGAAAGCTATCGGTTTTGTCTCCGGAATGGCGCTCGGCATGGCAGCGGCGGTTGCTGCCGTTTCAGCGGTTTATCCCGACATTCCCAAGCGTGCAAAGCGCGACACGAAGCATATCTGGCGCAGCATGATGAGCAAGCATTGATCCCGCCCGCACAAGCTGTTACAAATCAGCACTTTTGAAGCGGTGCATTTCTTCATGCATATTCATGCACAAAAGCCGCAGTCGTTAAACCGCGGCTTTTTGTTTTATGTTATTTTGTTTACACTCCGCCCGAATCTGCGGAGCTGTCAAGAATTCGCTCGGTGAAAAGCTCAGCCTGCGATTTCCTCGGGATAAACGCTGACGCACTTGCGGCCGCCGTGCTTGGTTTCAAAGCGAAGAATGCCGTCAACCTTTGCAAACAGCGTATCGTCCTTACCGATGCCGACGTTATTGCCGGGATGGAAATGTGTGCCGCGCTGCCTTACGAGGATGTTGCCCGCAAGAACGAACTGACCGTCCGCACGCTTGGGTCCCAAACGCTTGGATTCACTTTCACGACCGTTACGGGAGCTGCCGACGCCCTTCTTATGTGCGAAAAGCTGCAAATTGATCCTGAACATAGTTAAACCTCCCTCTCTGTCAGTTTAAGATAATCACTATAATCTTGTTCAACGGAACGAAGCCCTAAGAGCATCGTTCCAAGTATAAGCTCTGCCTGCTGCAATTTTGAACCTTTAACGGTTTTTTCAAGCATCAGATAGAGCCCTCCGTCTTTAATCTCCAGTGCGGCCGGGCAGCGGACAAGTTCCGAAACGCCCATTGCGGCGGTCTGCGTGATTGCCGAAACCGCTGCACAAACAATATCTTCTCCGCATTCGGCATAACCCGTATGTCCGTGTGCATCAAAGCCTATCGGTTTGCCGTCCTTCAAAAAAACGGTTATCTCGGTCATGCAATTACCTCTCAGCCGATGGAAAGGATCTTGACCTTGGTGTAGGGCTGACGATGACCCTGTTTCTTGCGATAATCCTTTTTGGGCTTATACTTGAAAACAACGACCTTTTTGCCCTTGCCGTGTTCGAGAACCTCTGCCTTTGCAGAAACGCCCTTAACAACGGGGGTGCCGATCTGAACGTTTTCGCCGTCAGCCATCATCAGTACGTCGAAATTGACGTTTGCACCGATCTGCTCATCGAGCTTTTCGACCATGATCTCGCTGCCAACCTCAACCTTGTACTGCTTACCGCCGGTTACGATGATTGCGTACATTATAATAGTTCCTCCTCTTACCAGTCTCGCCCTTCCGGTGAATGCCTTCGCATCACTTTGAACCGTTTCGGAGCGGCTCAATGAGTAATGTTACCATATTCAGCGTGCATTGTCAAGCATTTTTTGCCGCCACAGCTGTATATTTTCGCCCGAGCACTTCCCTTTCCGCGCGTTCTGCCGTATAATCGGCATATGGAGTTCAAATATTTCAAAAACATGCTTGTTGTCAGCGGCGTGAAACCGTTTGATCTTGAAAAATGCTGCACCTGCGGGCAGGCGTTCCGTTGGGTCAAAAACCCCGTGCACATGCAGGCGGGTTTGTTTGACGAATGCGGTCTGCCTGATGCCGAAGCTTCCCTTGCGTTCGCCGGCGTAATTCGCGGACGCGCCGTGCTTGTTATGCAATCCGACGATTCGCTTATTGTCACTCCGTGCGCAAAGGGCGAAGCACAGCTTTTTATCGATTATTTTGACCTTAAACGCGATTATTCCGCCGTTGAAGCCGCGCTTGCAGCCGACGAAAGGCTTCGGGTATGCCTTCCCGGTTCGTCGGGCATTCGCGTTTTTAACCAGGAACCGTTTGAAGCGCTGATCTCGTTCATAATATCTGCAAACAACAATATCAAGCGTATATCGGGTATTATTGACAGGCTCTGTTCCCTTGCGGGAGAAAAGCTGCCGGTGCGGTACTTTTCCGATTGCGCAGCCGCCGATTGCGATTTTGGTAAAAACAGTGAAGTTTTTGCTTTTCCGACGCCGGAACGCATTGCCGCACTTTCCGAAGATGAATTGAAGCAAATCGGTGCAGGTTACCGCGCTCCGTATATAATCAAATCCGCCAAACGCATTGCCGACGGTTATGATCTCGAAAAGCTGCGGTCGCTTCCGACAGCCGAAGCACGAAAGGAACTTTTGACGTTTCCGGGTGTCGGCCCGAAGGTTGCGGACTGCATCCTTTTGTTTTCCCTCGGACACGCGGATGCTTTCCCCGTTGATGTATGGATTGAGCGTGCAATGACCGAACTGTATTTTTCCGATCCTTCGACCGCCGGCACCCCGGCCGACCGCCCTGCGCCTGCAAAATCAGAAATTCAGGCCGCCGCACGCAGCATCGGCAAGCTTTCCGGAATCGTTCAGCAATACATCTTTTTCTATGCACGAAATCAAAAACTCGGCACATAAAGCATCCCGTCCGAAATGCCCGAATGCCGAGTTAAATACCGTTTTAAAAAACGACAACAATGAGCGTTTGCTCTTATCCTCTGCCCGCCGCCGCAAAAACATTTGCATTATGTTCAACATCGGGCAAGCTGCCCACATGGGACAGACTGCCTTCAAAGAACAGGCATACATGCCCTTCCATGCCGTTATCCGCCACAGAATCGCTGCCGTGCGGATAGCATTGAATTGAGGCAGCGACTGCCGTTTCTCCGAACATCACAACAACGGGACGTTTAAGAAAGTTATACTCGCTTCCGCAGATATAGTTGAAAGCTTCAAGTTCCGACTCGGAAGCCAACTCCGCCTCGGCATGGTTTTCCCCGCCTGTGAACACGAGCTTGAATTCCTTGCCCGTGTTGCAGTCAATAACCGTATACTCCTCGTTGACATTCAATTTCTGTTTTACGGCGTTCCAGCTTTGAACCTCGCCTTTAACTTTTAATGTATCCGCAATAGGCCCGCGCGGCAGATGAACCGAATCCGGAATGCGAAATTTCGGCGCACTCGGCGCAAACAGTTCAAGCATGGACTGCTCCCCCATTCTTCCGTCAACGCCAAGCCTTTCACCGTAGGCAACACAGCGGGTTTGAAATTCCTCAACTGCTTTTACTGTCATTGCCCTGTAAACCCCGGTCGGCTTAAACCAAAGGTAGCCCAGCTCGCGCAGGCGGATCTGTATCCGCACAACCGTTTCGCCCGCCGAATTTTCGGAATAGATCTCCGTCTGTGTCTGCGGTTCCGCATATGCGGAAAAAAGGCCTAATGCAAGCAGCATTGCCGCAAGAACCGCCGCTGTAATTCGTTTTGTTTTTCTCATAATATTCAATCCTTCCGGAATGTTTGGTTTTGTGCTGCTTTCGCCGCATTCGCCGGCTTTTGAAAGCTTCTGTCAACAGTATACCACAAGTGTTCGGCATGAACAACCGCAAAATCCCTTTTCCTTCTTTTTCAAAACCGATATTGATTAACCCAAAAGCTTTTGATATAATAAAATGCGGCGATTCAATGGCTGAATTTCCGCAATCGTATGCGGCTGACTTTCGGCGTTGAAAAGGCTGCAAAGTTTTGAGTTCGAGGAGGAAACATGTTTAAGCTCAAACAAAACAACACCACAGTTCGCACCGAATTGGTTGCGGGCATCACGACCTTTATGGCGATGGCGTACATTCTGATGGTCAACGCAGGAATGTTCTCCACGCTCGGAGGCGACGCACTCGGCGCAAGTTATTATAACGCCGTTTATATCGCAACCGCACTCTCCGCAGTGTTCGGAACGCTGCTCATCGGCCTGCTTTCCAACCTGCCGCTTGCACAGGCATCCGGCATGGGTCTGAATGCATTCTTTGTTTACTCGGTTTGCATCGGCATGGGCTTTACCTATGCAAATGCGCTCGTTATGGTTCTTGTGGACGGCATCGTGTTTCTTCTGCTCACGGTCACAGGCCTCCGCAGGCTTATCTTTGACGCAATACCGAAAGCTGTCAAGGCTGCAATTGCACCGGGCATCGGTCTTTTCATTGCATTCCTCGGGCTTCAGAATTCCGGAATCGTTGTTAACAGCGATTCCACACTCGTTGACCTGCACTCGTTCAACATTATCTTCGGCCACACCACATGGGCAGAGATAATGCCCCTGCTCATCACCATTGCGGCTCTCATCGCAATCGGCGCAATGTCAAAGAAAAAGATCAAGGGCGCAGTCTTCTGGGGTATCATCGGCGGCGCAGTGCTTTATTATGCACTCGGCCTTCTGACGATCGACGGATTCTATGCAAGCAATGTTCAGAGCAAGCTCTCTCTCAACATCATCCAGCCCTTCCGTGATTTCTTCAACATTTCTTTCGGCAAAGTTTTCACCGAAGGCTTCAACTTCTCCGAATACATCGCTGCCAACGGCGTCGGCAGCTTTGCGGCAACGTTCATCGCTTCCATGCTCGCATTCTGCATGGTTGACATGTTCGACACTCTCGGAACTCTATACGGTGCATGTTCCGCCGGCAACCTGCTCGATAAGGACGGCAATGTTCCCAACATGAACAAAGCCATGTTGGCCGATGCGGCAGCAACATGTTTCGGTGCAGTCTGCGGCACTTCAACAGTTACCACCTTTGTTGAATCCTCCGCCGGCATCGCGGAAGGCGGCAAGACCGGCCTTTCCTCCGTTTTCACGGCTGCAATGTTCTTCATCGCAATGTTCCTTGCGCCCATTGCCGCGCTCATTCCGAGCTGTGCAACCGCCGCTTCGCTCATCTTCGTGGGCATCCTTATGATCGGCGGCGTCAAGGAAATCGACTGGAGCGATGCTTCTGCGGCAGTTCCCGCGTTCATGACCATGGCGATCATGCCGTTCACCTACAATATCTCCTATGGTATTGCGTTCGGCCTTATCTCCTACATCTTCATCAAGCTCTTCACCGGCAAGATCAAAGATATCAGCCTCAGCACCTGGATCATCGGCATACTGTTCGCCGCAATGTTCTTCATTGCCCGCTGATAACCGACATACGAATCGTGTGAATTTGCATTGATTCCGACTTAAACAAACAAAAACGACCTGCCCGCTTGCCGGCGGACAGGTCGTTTGCTGTTGGTGTGGCTTTTATTCCGAATTCATTTCTGCTTTTTTAAAAATCCTTGCATAAATGCGCCCGGGAACTGAAACTTCTTCTCTGCTCCGTTAAACGAAACCGTTATTTTTCCTGTCTCTGTGCCGATAACGGTACCTGTTCCGAACGCCTTATGAACGACAGTATCGCCGATCGCAATGTTTTGAACATTATTTTTGTCACAAGATTCTTTTGCTGCGGGCAAAACGGCTGCAACACTTTTTGTTTTTTGTTCCTGTGCAACAGGGCTTTCATTTCTCATCGAAATTTGCTTTGGCAACTCATTCTTACGCGCAGCTGCCCAACCTTTTGCGTCCTCACCTTCAGGGTAATACTGCGCAATCTGTAAATCCGCCGCTTGCGGCTTCGGCGCAACTTCAGCAGCAGCAAGCTGCCCTGCCATTGCTTCGTATTCTTCACGCTTAAGCGATGTGCTGAAAAGTCCGACCCGCTCCCCTCTGTGACGATCAATGCCCGTATATGAAAGGCTTGAATCCTCATAGCGTTTGAACTTATAAACAGCATCATTCATCAAGGCTTCGTTGAATACATTAAGTGAAACCAGCAGTTCAAAGTCATTAACTTCAAGTCCGGTAACTTTTTTGAAAAGCTGCGGCTCAAGCTGTGTGATTACATCTTTAAGGCTATATTCCCTATAGTCAGTTAGATACATAAAAACAGGTACACGCGTTGCAAATTTAATCAGTTTTTCCTGAATCATTTTCCGCTTGCTTTTGTATTCTTTTTCTGCTTCCGTCAGTTCTTTTTTCTTCTTTTCAGAAATATTTCCGCCTTCCTTTTTCGCCCTTTTGACGGACTCCGACTTGTTTATTATCGTTTGAATATCGGCATTCAAACTGCGGAAGCCCTCAATTCGCATCAATGCCGCCATTGCTTCCTCGTTGGCCAGCAGTCTTGCAAGCGTTTCGTTATCAACATTCACAAGCAGTGCGGATTCCCAACGCTTAGCAAGCAATGTTGCAGATGTTCCGGCCATTGCCATGTCAAGTATTTCTGCTGCATTAACGCTGCGCATAGTGCTTCCGTCATATGCAAGCACCGGCAAAAAGTTTACAAACTCCTCAACTTTCTTTTCCGGGTTGTTCTCACTGATGTTCAGTCGGCATGAGTAATCTGAAATCTGTTTTAACGCACGGTTCAGTGCAAAGTCAAAAACATAGCATTCTTCCTTCATTATTTCTTTTTTACCGTTGTCTTTTGTTATTACCCACGGGCTTTGCACACGAAATGCAGCCTGAAAATACGTTTCCGGACTTGACATGTTACGCAGCATAAAAATGCCTGTCCACGGTTTGACAGTAACTCCAGTCACCAGTTTTCCGCAGGAAAGCGTGATTGTTTTTGTTTCCAGAGGATCTCGCATCGATTTCAGCACGGGCTCCAAAGCTTTTGCTCCGATTCCGGCCTTTATTCCCGCGCAAATGTTAATATGATAGTCATGATAAAACCTATTCTGCTTCTGTTTAAGCAGATTTGCCATTGCGTAACAGGAGGCCACATTCGGCATAAACCACAGCGTATGGGACAATACGCTCAGCAAACGGGTGTCGGAATACGGCATCGGCGGCTTCTGCGCTCCCAGCTTCAATTCATCCGTTGTTGTTTCAAGATAAGACCCGCGAATCAAATCCAACCACTTTTGAACGTAATCAGAGTACACGAATCGAGCATTCTCTCCCTCACCTTTTGCTGAAAAGAAAACGTTTAAATCGAATTCATCAAACTCACCCTGTTTTGCAATGCGTACTATACTGTCCGGAAGTTGATAGGTAAGCATCACCATACGCGGCAGAGCAGCATATGGGTTGTTTTCCCCCGTCCAGTTCAGTTTTGCACGCTGTTCATCGGAATATGTCCAGTTATAGATCTGATCTTCAATAAATTCGCCCGTGTTCAATGCACGGAACGGCGTTCCGGACAGGTAAAGGTAATAACTCGTCGTGATAGGAAGCCAAGTCTCATCATACGCATCGTATCTGTCATACCTGCTTAAATCCTCCTCGAAAACATCCTCATCCTGTTCGAAAAGGCTCTTTGCATTTTCCTTCCATGCGCCGAAATGGTACTCATCAAATATAACCAAATCCCAATTAATTGCGTGCACCCATTCATTTTTTGCCTTTATTCCGCCCGTCCCGTTTTCGCCGAGAAAATCCTGAAACGAGCCGAAACACACAATCGGTCTGTCTTTGTTTGCCCGTTGATATTGTGAATCGATTTTTTCCTTTGAATCATTTGAGATGAACTGCCAACCTTCAAAATCAACGTGGCTCAAAAGATCATCCCTCCATGCTGTCTGCACGGCGGGTTTAAAAGTCAAAATAAGAATGCGAGTCATACCCATTCTCTTTGCAAGCTGATACGCAGCAAAGGTCTTTCCGAATCGCATTTTCGCGTTCCAAAGGAACTTCGGTGCGCGGACTGAATTCTCTTCATATGCCGAGCGATAGTATTCCGTTGTTCGGTTGACCGCTTTTTCCTGCTCCGGACGCATTTTAAAACTCTGAGTGCGGTTTTCAACATTGGCGGTGCCGGTGCGCACGGCGGCAATGGCTGCCTTTACATCAGTTATAGAGCATTTGAACCACTCGTTCCGGTCCTCACCGGCATTCAACTGCTTTTTTCCCTTCAACTTCAAAACGGCATGGACCTCACGATCAGTAAAACAGCTACCGTCCGTTTTCATGGCCGACCACTGGCCCAGGATACGATACGGCACGGCGGCAGTATGGACCTGCTCCTTTATGCGGGTCTCCACGTCGCGCTCGGTATATCCGACCTTAATATAACCCTCATGGGAAGCTACGCCTACAAATTCATAAGCATATATCGTAGGGCGCAACTCTGGCCGTTGGTGGAAAAAATCCATTTCGTCCATTACTCGTCGCCTCCACTTATCCCATCATTGGCAGGCCAAATAAAAGATTTGATGAAATCCCTCTCTTCTTCAGATAAGTTATATTTTGCATACAGTTTTTCGTCGTTCCAAGATTCACTGAAATCCTGTATAGGGACGAAGGTGTATACCTTTTGCGGAGCCTGCTGTGATATTTTTATCATCGAGACAAGCGCATGGAAAAATTTTGTATTTATGTAGGAAACCGCATTTCCAGCCTCTTCAGCGGTTTGAAACGGGCCAACCACAACGTATGTTTCCGTAGTTACAGCATTCGGTCCAGCTATAAAAGGGTTCAGTCTGTCGTGCATCGCATCACCGGATCCCCAAGAACGAGGAATCAGGACTTTGTAAAGATCTATCCAGTCTCTGTGTTCCCTGACCGATTCCCTCGAAACATATCCGACGCCTTTCCTTCTCCAGCCATTATAATAGAACTCCACATTCTCTGTAGCGGACTTCTTCAGACTATATTTGTGGGGTACTGTCTTGAGGCTATTAGCTTCTCTAATATCGTATCCAAACGCATCCCTTGCGCTTACGATATCAATAAAAGATTTTTCACCCAATGCTTGTACCTTTCTAAGAATCGAAATCATCTCATTCTGTCGTATGAATGTGTCCAATCCCGGTTCTAAAAGCGGCCTGACAGATTCGGTAATTTTACCGTCAGACTGATGTGTAAAAATATCGCACATTCCCTTATGCTCTCTATCCCAAAGGAAATAGCACACGCCACCTTTTATTTCGACGCCGCAAAAGCAATCGCTTGCATTCGAATAGTCATGAAGCACCCGAATCCTATCATCCGAAAGCATATCCGCGCGGAATTCGTTTACATCTTTACCGCCAGAAAACCATCTCGAAGGAATAATCATTGTTAAATAGCGTGGATTAAGTTTTTTTGCTTGTTCAACAAATTTGTGATAAATAGGTTTTGCACTTTTACCGGCTCCGCCATCATCCAACTGATACGGCGGATTACCAATTATCACATCAAATTTCATTTTAAAAATATCCTCCGGCTTTGTGGTATGTATCAATTCATATGCATGAGATTCCAGCTGCTGCCCGCGCTTTTCATCGCCGTATTCCTTTTCGGATGCGCCGCAAAAGGTGCACTTTCCGTTTTGCCAACGGTGCTGAATGTTTTTATAGCGTATATTGCCCTGAACGCTGTTGAATTTTGAAACGGAATAAATACTGTTCGGGTATTTTGAGCAATAAACGCTCCTTCGCGAAAGCAGACCGGTAAGCTCCGTGATTGCGATTCCGAAAAGCTGCTTTTGAAAGATATGGTCAACCCGCTGCTGCAAATCCGGGATCTGCGGCTCCAGTCCTTTAATCAGCCGCTTCGCAATCTCCCTCAGGAAAACGCCGGATTTGCAGGCAGGATCCAAAAAGGTTGCATTCGGGTCGGAAAAAAGTGTTTGCGGCAGCATGTCAAGCATTGCTCTTGCAACCGCAGGAGGTGTGAAGACCTCATCGTTTGAAAGGTTTGCGATGCAGGTCAGCACGTCCGGGTTGTATGTGTTGCTCGTTATATCAGTCATACTTATCGATGCTCCTGTAATCAGTCGGCGGAAACTCCCGCACCGGTGCGGGAATGTATGCCTTCAATTCTTCATCAAACTCCCAGCCGATCTGAAAAATGTTTATCTGAATATCGTTGATGCTGAGAAGTTCATCCAGCGCATAATCTCTGCGCTTTATGCAGCTGTCCGTCACCATGCTCCATTCTGCGAAGATAATCGGGCTGCCGTCCGCCTGAAGCATTGTCAGCGCGTCCCCACATAAAATGTTCTTTTTAAGAATAAAACGTACAACCTTTCGGCAGTCATCATTTGCCTGAGATTTTGCATTTTCGGTATATTCTCTGTTCCAAATATCAAACAAGTTGCTGCGGCATACCTCGGCATTGTCCGCAAGGATATCAACGCCGTAAATGCTTGAAACTGCAAGAACGGCATAGCGTTCATAGTCGAACGGACTTTTGCCGTAACGTTTTTTTACAACTGCAAGTTTGCGGCGCAGAATTTCCGTTAAGAACGCGCCTTCGCCGCAGGCAGGTTCCAGAAAGCGGGACTCTATGCGCTCGGTTTCCTGTTTCACCAAATCCAGCATTGCATTAACCTCGCGTTCGGCGGTGAAAACCTCCCCGTGATCAGCAACACGCTGCTTTGATTTTACCTGCTTTTCCGGCATGTGGACGGTCTCCCTCATTATCAAACTCTTTGGAGCATATTCTCGAATGCTATTATAGCACATTTTTGACAAAAAAGCTATAACCGAATGCGGGGTGGACACAAAACGGCACACCCTTCCGAGCTGAGCGTTTTAGGGCGTGCCGTTAAGACTGCGTGAATGCGGGATGTTGAGTTCAGAGTTTTGCCGAACGGGTTACGAACATCGGTATACATCGATATTGATGTTAATATCAGATATCGATGTTAATAATATCAATCGAGAGTTTTTGAAGCGACCTCTTCATTGATTTTCTGTTCGAAAGCGTCGAGGGTCATTGTGCCGAGATCGCCGCCCTTTCTTGCGCGAACGGCAACAACGCTGTTTTCGACCTCTTTGTCGCCGACGATGAGCATGTAGGGGATTTTCTGCATTTGAGCTTCACGGATTTTGAAGCCGATTTTTTCGTTGCGCAGATCGGTTTCAACGCGGAGACCCTGCGCTTCGAGCTTTGCGGCGATATCGCACACGGCATCGCGGGTGCGGTCGGTCATTGCCATGACTTTGACCTGAACGGGTGCAAGCCATGTGGGGAATGCGCCGGCGAAATGCTCGGTGATAACGCCGATGAACCTTTCGATAGAGCCGAAAACAACGCGATGAATCATGACGGGGCGATGCTTTGCGCCGTCCGCGCCGGTGTATTCAAGTTCAAACCTTTCGGGAAGCTGCATGTCGAGCTGAATCGTGCCGCACTGCCATGTTCTGCCGAGACAGTCCGCAAGGTGGAAGTCGAGTTTCGGGCCGTAGAACGCGCCGTCACCCTCGTTAATGACGTATTCCTTGCCGAGTTCGGTGATTGCCGCCTTGAGGGTTTCGGTTGCGAAATCCCAATCCTTTACGTCGCCGATGTGGTCTTCGGGCATTGTGGAAAGCTCGATGGAATATTTAAGGCCGAAAGTGGAATAAACCTCGTCGAACAGGCGGACGACGTTTTTGATTTCGTCCTTCATTTGATCCCAAGTCATGAAGATATGGGCATCATCCTGAGTGAAGCAGCGAACGCGGAAGAGGCCGTGCAGCGCACCTGAAAGCTCGTGGCGGTGAACAAGACCGAGTTCACCCATGCGCAGGGGCAGATCGCGGTACGAACGCATCTCCGTTTGATAAACGAGCATACCGCCGGGGCAGTTCATGGGTTTTACCGCAAAGTCCACATCATCAATAACGGTGGTGTACATGTTGTTTTTGTAATGATCCCAGTGACCCGAACGCTCCCAAAGGCTGCGGTTGAGCATTATGGGCGTTGAAATTTCAACATAGCCGTAACGCTTATGTACTTCGCGCCAATAGTCAATGAGCTTGTTTTTGAGCACCATGCCCTTGGGCAGGAAGAACGGGAAGCCGGGGCCTTCGTCCATCATTGCAAACAAGCCGAGTTCCTTGCCGAGCTTGCGGTGGTCACGCTTTTTGGCTTCCTCCAGCATGTGGATATATTCATCCAGATCCGCCTTTTTTTCAAAAGCAGTTGCATAGATGCGCTTGAGCATCTTGTTTTTTTCGCTGCCGCGCCAGTATGCGCCCGCAACGCTCATGAGCTTGATATTTTTGCACTTGCCCGTGGATTCAAGGTGCGGGCCTGCGCAGAGATCCACAAAATCGCCCTGACGATAGAAGCTGATCACGGCGTCTTCGGGCAGGTCGCGAATGAGTTCCACCTTGTAGGGCTCATCCTTTTCCTGCATGAAGCGAATAGCCTCTTCGCGGGGGAGTTCGAAACGCTCAAGCGGCAGGTTTTCGGAAACTATCTTTGCAATTTCCTTTTCAATCTTCGGAAAATCTTCGGGGCTGAAAGGAATATCCGTGTCAAAGTCGTAATAGAATCCGTTATCGATCGCAGGTCCGATCGCAAGCTTGACTTCCGGCCAAAGGCGTTTCACGGCCTGTGCAAGGATGTGCGAACCCGTGTGGCGATAGGTCCATTTGCCTCCGTCGTCGGCAAAGGTGAGCAGCTTCAGCGTGCAGTCGCCGTGAATGGGCAGTGCCGCATCATAAAGCTCGCCGTTAAGCTCTGCCGCAAGCGTTGCCTTGCGAAGGCGCGGGCTTATGCTCTCTGCAACGGCATATGCGTTCACGCCGTCTTCAAACCGGCGGACGGAACCGTCAGGGAAAGTGATGTTGATCATTTTAAATCTCCTTTATACGTTGATATTATAAGCAAAATCAGCGGCGTTATGTTCACTGCTGCCGTGCAGGCCGTTTTTAAGCTCTGCTGCCGAAAACAAAAAAACCGCCCTGAACAAAAGTTCAAGGACGGCAAACAGAATACCGCGGTTCCACCTTGATTGCGGAAATGCGCCTGCACTCCGCCGCTCAAAACAGTTGTAAGGCACTGCTGCCGCAAGCGAACATCGGGGCGGTTTTCGGTCTGCGGCAGGGATTGACTTTCAGCCCGAGGTCAATCCTCTCTTAATCTGCATTGTGCAAGCCTACTCTTCCCGACAACCTGCCGATAAAGATTCGAAACGGATCGGTTTTTCGAGAAGCATGAATGCCGTTCATCGCACGCAAAAAACCTTCGTTCATCGATTACAGCAGAAATTTTAACGCAGTTTCAAGAAATTGTCAAGCACCATTTTGCACGGTTTGCACATAATACAATGTGGATTTTATTGCCGGCGTCCGCTTTTCCCGCCGTGCGCGCGCAGGCAACCGAAAAAGGAGCTAATATGCAAACCTATTCCGTGCTTACCGATGAATATGCCTTCACCGCCGCAAAAACGGATGCATTTATTACCCCCTCCGTTTTCAATTCAGCCGATAAGATGCCGACAGAAGCAGAAAATGAGGATGGAAACAAAGCTGTTAAGGAATCCGAGCCGCTGAGTATACGCTCACTGCTTGCGCGGCGGATGCGGCTTTGCGGGCTTGGACATGTTGAAATCAGCTGCCGTTCGGAATCACGTCTGATGCTGAACATTGCGGACGATGACGAGCTGCGCCTTTTTGCAAGAGCACTGAGCGAGCTTATGCTTGTTGACCTCCGTTATTTTGAATTTGCAAGAATGGTTGATATGCTTCCGTTTTCCGTTTACGAAAAGAAGAAGATACTTCCCTGCGCCCTCGGTTCCGCACCCGAGTCGGATCCGAACATGATCTCCGAAAGGGTCTTTGATTACCTTTGCGATAATTCGCTTCTTAACCTTAACGGATTTTTGCGGTTCAGGCTTCAGGATGTTATCGAAAGCTGGCAGGTTTCCGTTGATATTGCCGCCGAAGAATTCCTGCTGATTGAGGAATACAACGATCTGCTCCAAGTCCTCGGCTTGTTTTCCGATGTTCGCCCGACGGACGGAACGGATGTTCTCGTGATACTTCAACCGGACGGCAGCTGCACCGTAACGGACGGAGATAAACTCCGAATCGACTGCGCACCGAACAGCAACGAAGGCGTGCTGAGTATGCTCACCGGCATGGCTCCCTCTCATATCACACTTTTTGATTTCAGCAACGGCAAGTGTGATAAGCTTTGCCGGGCAATATGCCTTTTGTTCGGAACTCATGTTGAAAAGGATTGACGCCTGCGCTTCAAAAAACGGATACATAAAAACAGCTCACGGGCACAGTCCCTAATCAACCCAAGAAACGCATTCCCCGCCGCACAGCTGCAAAACATCGCCGTGTGCGGTGTTTTTATGCCGTTTAAATTGTTCCGTATTGCGAAACTGCCGCAATTGGTGTATAATTCATACTGATAAAATATTGACTGACGGCGGAGTTCTCCGTGTGTGATACGCGGAACACGCTTTTTCGGAGGATAAATGGCATACCCAAAGGAACTAATCAGGAATTTTTGCATCATTGCGCATATTGATCACGGCAAATCCACCCTTGCGGACAGGCTGATGGAGCTTACGGACACCGTTTCGAGCCGCGACATGGAAGAGCAGCTTTTGGACTCCATGGACATCGAGCGCGAGCGTGGCATCACGATAAAATCCACCGCCGTACGCATGTTTTATACCCATACCGACGGAAAACGTTATATGTTCAACCTTATAGACACTCCGGGGCATGTTGACTTTACTTACGAAGTCAGCCGCGCACTTGCTGCCTGTGAGGGAGCGGTGCTTATCGTTGACGCAACGCAGGGAATTGAAGCGCAAACTCTTGCAAACGTCTATCTTGCGGTCGATAACGGGCTTGAAATCCTTCCTGTAATCAACAAAATCGACCTTCCGTCCGCCGATGCGGACAATGCGATTCAGGAAATCGAAGATATTATCGGCATTCCTGCCGAGGATGCTCCGCGAGTTTCCGCGAAAACGGGTCTGAACGTTGAACAGGTGCTTGCGCGCATCGTGACGGATTTTCCCGCGCCGAAGGGCGATACAGAAAAGCCGCTGCGTGCATTGATTTTTGACAGTTTTTACGATAATTACAAGGGTGCGCTGAGCTATGTGCGCATCATGGACGGCGTTGTGCGTGCAGGCGACAGAATCCGCTTCATGCACACAGGCAATGAATTCGACGTTACGGAAGTCGGCGTGTTCTCCCCAAGCCTTAAGCCAACGGACGAGCTTTCCGCCGGCGAAGTCGGATACATTTCCGCATCCATTAAATCTGTTGCCGAAACCAAAGTCGGCGACACGATAACCCTTGCGGCAAACCCTGCCAAGGAGCCGCTGCACGGTTATAAGCACGCAAACCCCATGGTATTCTGCGGAATTTATCCCGCCGACGGTGCGGATTACGAAAACCTGCGCGATGCGCTTGAGAAACTCATTCTGAACGATGCTTCCATCAGTTTTGAACCCGAAACCAGTCAGGCACTCGGCTACGGCTTCCGCTGCGGTTTCCTCGGGCTTTTACATATGGAAATTGCACAGGAGCGACTCGAACGCGAATTTGATCTTGATCTTGTTACCACTGCGCCCAGCGTAATTTACCGCGTTATCATGACGGACGGCAGCGAAGTTTGGATCGACAACCCCGCGAACCTGCCCGCACCTACGGAAATCGAACGCATGGAAGAACCCATGTGTTCCGCACACATCATGACCCCGCCGGAGTATGTCGGCACGATTATGGAGCTTTGCATCGAAAAGCGCGGTATCTTCATCGATATGGTCTATCTTGACCCGACTCGCGTAAAACTTTCCTACTCCATCCCGCTGAACGAAATCATCTTTGACTTTTTCGACAGTCTGAAGAGCCGCAGCAGGGGCTATGCATCGTTTGATTACGAAATCAGCGAATACGTCCCCTCCGATCTCGTTAAGCTCGATTTTCTGCTTAACGGAGATATGTGCGACGCGCTTTCAACCATTGTTCACCGTGACAAGGCGTACGCAAAAGGGCGTGCCGTCGCCGAAAAGCTTCAGGAAGTCATTCCACGGCAGCAGTTTGAAATTCCGATTCAGGCTGCGATCGGCGGCAAAATCATTGCCAGAGAGACCGTGCGTGCTCTTCGCAAAGATGTTCTTGCAAAATGCTACGGCGGCGACATCACGCGTAAAAAGAAGCTGCTTGAAAAGCAAAAAGAAGGTAAAAAGCGCATGAGACAGATAGGTTCCGTAGAGCTGCCCAGTGAAGCATTCATGAGCGTTCTGCGCATTAATTGACGGAGAAAACCATGAGCGGACTTTATATTCACATTCCGTTTTGCAGGAAAAAATGCGCATACTGCGACTTTGTAAGTTTCGCCGGATGCGAACAGGACGCATTTGAGCAATATTTCAAAGCCCTTTTCAGGGAAATCGACCTTATTTCGCCGATGCTCCCGAAAAAGGAGTTTGAAACCGTATTCATCGGCGGCGGAACGCCGAGTCTTTTGCCCTCAGGGATGATTCCGCGCCTTGCGGCGAAACTCCGCGAAAGCTTTGTTTTCCCCGCCGATGCGGAAATTTCAATCGAATGCAATCCAGAATCCGTTTCACTCGAAAAACTCGTTCAATATCGTGCCTGCGGAATCAACCGTATTTCGTTCGGACTTCAAAGTGCCGATGACGCCGTTCTTAAGGCAGTCGGACGCATTCACACCGCCGCAGATTTTTTCCGTGCGTTTGAACTTGCACGGCAGGCAGGTTTCGACAACATTAATGTTGATATCATGCACGGCCTTCCCGGGCAGAGTTTCGAATCTTATCTTGACACGATACGGCACACGGCGGAACTCGGTGCGGAACACATTTCATCCTATGCTCTCATTCTTGCCGAGGGAACGCCCCTGTTCGAAGCAGTGCGGAACGGTTCAATCGAGCTTCCCGACGAAGATGCTGTTGCTGATATGGAAGATGCCGGCTTTGACCTGCTCCGTGACTTTGGCTACGAGCGTTATGAAATATCCAACTTTGCCCTTCCCGGCCGCGAATGCCGCCATAATTTGAACTATTGGGCAAACGGCGACTATCTCGGCCTTGGGCTGAATGCGCACTCCGCACTTCATGTCAACGGCAAATGGGTTCGTTTTGCAAACAAAGCGGAGCTCAGCGGTTACAATGCCGCACTTAACGACGGAAAGCTGCCCGTTGAAATGACCGAAGAGATTTCCCGCGGGGATGAGATGTTCGAGTGCATCATGGTCGGTCTCAGAAAGATAAAGGGTATTGACCGCGCGGAATTCGCACAGCGTTTCGGCATTGACCCCGTTGAGCACTATGCCTCCGCCGTGAGCGATGCTGTCCTTGCGGGGAATATGGAAGTTACGGATGATTCAATGCGGCTTACACAGCGCGGACTGGATTTTCAAAATGAAGTGCTTTTAAACTTCATGTAAAATTCAATTCCGAATGTTCAGATTTAATTTAGACAGCGCAGGCTTCGAAAAGTTAATAAATCGGATAATGGCAAACAAAAAACACCGAAAATTCGGTGTTTCAGTCTGTCGAAAATCCCTGCTATTGCGTTAAGCAGCAGCAGGGATTTTCATATTTTGCCTGAGAAGTTTTAAATACAACAGAAACTCGATTTTTCTTTTTGCACCCTTGCGAACTATTCAGAAAGGGAGTTCTCCTCCAAAATCTTGGTCAGAGTTTTCACTGTTTTCTGAGTTTGTTAGTTTCGAAGAATCAAATTTAAAGTGTGGATATCGGCTATAATCAAAGTCCGCTCCCAACACTTCATGGGCCACTGCTACTATTTCAGTGTTTGTTGAATAATTAGCATTGCGTTTATAGATTTGGTCGTTTTCATTTATCACGGTTATCAACCGAACATACTGGTCGCGAGACATTTTGGGCAAAAACGAGTAAATTGCATACCGATATCTCTCATTTGCACCATCGAATGAACTACTGCTTCCAAAGTATTCTATGCAATAATCTATGAAACAGGCATAATCTCCAGATAGCTCATACTGTTTTGACACAAAATCGATGGTCTCCTGATCTACCCTTCCAAAACATGAAGAATCAATCATTTTTTGAATATGGGCAGCTTTACTGTTGCTTAAAAACCATGAAATAATCTTGGCTGTGTTATCTTTGGAAATAAGCGCTGATACTTGTAGTTTAGTATCCTGACTCAATACAGTGTAAATCTGTGGATGATACGCAAGAAGAACACATAAGTGCATAATGCAATTATCATCTGGCGATGTCTTCCCAAACATAGCATCTGATTTCATATAATCAAGAATGCCATCTGTGTCGCTAAACAAGAATTCCATCGCTTTTCTATTAATTGAAAGATTGCGCTGACATTCTTCATCATCGGGGAGACAAAAGCATAGTTTCCAAAGAGAACGAAAAGTACTTTTTTTCATAGTGACAGACATCCGATCAAAGTACTTTCTACACAAGTATTCATGAAGTTTCTCATACTCATCCCGGTAGATGGCTTTCTTTTCTGATAAGTCTTCCAACAGCATATCCGTAACATTTTTTACGAAAATAGAAGGCTTTATCAATATTTCTTCAAGGACGTTCTTTATGAGCGCAATTGTAGTTTCCTTAGACGGAGAGATTAGTTCATATCTGTCATTCAATGCAGGATGTGCAGAGAAATTGCGATGATCATATAGATGGTTAAGATTTGTATATGACTCTAAATCCAGCAATTCGGTTTTGCGATAAACGCTATCGACAAATTCCTTTTCCCACCGTGACTTGGATTTATTATCGTTGGAGTTTCTGCATTTTTCCACTTCACGCAGAATGTCACCAGCTACAGAATCATTGTACATATCGACAAGCTCTTGTAATTTAAACAACAAATCACAGATGGCCACAGAATAAAGCATAACAACTGCAGAACGGTAATTCCCATTCGCATAATTACTGAGCACCTCGTTGAAGTACTCTTTCGTCTTTGAAAAATAAATGTCATCTGCTTCTGGAATATAAACCATTATTGTGCCTCCTCGTGCAACACTCTTTGCATATCCGGTATAGGATTTCGTTAATTATTCAATACCAGCCCTTCCATATCTGCACTGAATTCCGCGCTGCGCATTTCCGTATTGAAGAAATGGAAGCCCCAGATCAGATACTCGTTGTCGTCTACGAATACGGTTCTTGCAACGGCGTTATCCTTCATCTGCAGCAGGAAGTTCTCTTTCCACTGATCGCTTGCTACGAGGTGACTGCCCTTCGGTTCAATGAAGATCTGCAGTTGCTCATAGCCGTCCTCTTTGTTCTTTTGCAGGAACAGGACGTAGTCAGGCTCAAAGCGCTCTCCGGCTTCAAACGAATAGATATGGAACTGCCGCTCGTTGCGCACGAGGAAGACCTTGTTGTAGGCGGCTTTCAGCTTTGCGACATAATCCCTGAAATAGGCGACGAACGCCTTTTCCCGCCACACGCCGCAGCAGACCTTCATTCGCCAGCGTGTCAATGGCGTTGCGAACCGTCTGCCGGGTCGCAGCATACTCATCCGCCAGCTCATTTTCGAAGGGCAGCGCCGTACATTTTTTTCTTACCAGGCGCCGAAATACTTCAGCGTCTCGGTGGCGTTGGCCGCTCCCTTCTGCATGGCCTCATCGATGGGCAGCCCCTCCACAATGCCGTACAGGAAGCCGGCGATATAGCTGTCGCCCGCGCCCATGCTGTCCACAAGGTGTTCACAGGGAACGATGCCGAATTTATGGAACTCGCTTCCGTCGTAGCACAGACTGCCATGCTCGCCCAGCAGGGCAATGACCAGCTTGGGACCCCGGGAGTGGTAGCCCTTCATCTGATCCCGGAGGGCAGGTGTGTCGCCGTCATCACTGGAGAAGAAGAGGTAGTCTGTATGGGGCATGGCGATCCGGCTGGCCTCGTCCTCGGGACGGGTGGCGCAGTCAAAGGCAGTGGGGATGCCACGGGCCTTCAGCGCCCGGAACTGCCCCTCAACCTTGCCCCACAGGTCACAGACCACCATGTCATGGGTCTGGATGAAGTCCATATCCTCCTCGGAGAGGGTATAATCCTCCAGAACGCCCTCTTCATAATCGCCGAATACCCGTTCACCCTCCAGCAGCTCCACCTGAGAGACGGCGGTCTTGCCGTGTTTGACGTGCAGATGGGAGGTATCCACACCCTTGGCCGCAATGGCCTCCTGCATGATTTTTCCGTAGACGTCATCGCCCACCGGGCCGGTATAGGAGGCCTCGCCCCCCAGGCGAACGGTATAGACCGCCACGTTGACGTGGCTGCCGCCGGGATAGGCCTTTCCGTTTTCAATATTGTTGTAGAAGTCAACGCAGTTACTTCCAACTGCTGCCAGTTTCATAGAGGTTGTCTCCTTTCAGGCTCCGTCCGATGCTTGCGCAGAATGCTTGAAAAGCGAACCATATCCGGCCGCGCCGCCGACTTGAAGAATTCCACCGGAACGTTATTGTAATCCCGGGCAATGCCGGTCAGGAAGAACAGGCTGCCACCTTCCTCTATGCAAAGCTGCCTTGCTTCCGATTCTGCGGCGTAGGTAATTCCGATGCTTTCCTCCCCTCTGACAGATTCCGTGGTGGACTTTGCATCCTGAAGATTGCGCTCCCGCTTGGGCGGCGCAGCATATGTTCCTGATCCCTTCAGGCTGTTACAGGCTGCCCATTTCCGTCAGACGGCGGATGGCAGCGCGGAGCGTTGTGCGGTTCAGCCCCCACATTTCACACATTTCCCATTCTGCGGGAAGCTTCCCGTGGTGCGGAATATCGTTTGTCCGGAGACAGCACTCAATCGGTTCAACAGCCTCATCACGATGGCGGACACGCTGCTTTTGTTCCATAAATCCTATCTCCTTTCTGCTTTTGCGGACCGTACAGCCCTCAGAGAAATTATACATTGGGACTCGCATCGCTGTCAAGCCGGAATCAGGCTGCCTTCCGGTTCTGCTTCTCCCACATATAGTAACACGAGCGGGTCGGCTTCCCGGAAATAGACGTACTGACCGCCGTCCTCAAGGCAGGCGGAAGCCAGTTCTGCGCAGCAGAAGTCGGCGGGGATCTGAAGCAGACCGCTCGGTATTTTCCTGCCCTTCCCGGCAGGGTTATCACAACAAGACCTGCATTACGGAGGTCATTGTCATAATCGGTTATTGCCCTTCAACAATGACAAGGACATTTCCGGAAGCGGAGCCGTCAAATTCGCAGAAATAGACATCCTGGGCGCCGCCCCGCTAATGTACTGAACTTCCATATGCAATCCCCCTTTTGGTTGATACTGCTATTGTACAGAAGGAGGAATGCTTCGTCGAATGTACAAAGCCCCCGGTTTTGCGCAAGGCAAAACCGGGGATTCACGCTCAATCGATAATATCTTTGATGAAAATAAGAAATCCGAACCCGTTCCCAATTGGTAATAAGTTCGGATTTTTCATGTATGGTGGAGCATAGCGGACTCGAACCGCTGACATCCACACTGCCAGTGTGGCACTCTACCAGCTGAGCTAATGCCCCTCAACGGAAGCTATTATACAGTACTCTGAGTCGTTTGTAAAGCGCAAATTCGATATATATTTTCTTTTTTGCATTTAAAAAAGATGCAAATGAATATATTTGACACATTCCGCCGTTTGTGCTATGCTTTTTACGGTTCAAAGGATTTGCGGGCATTCGTGCGGGAGGAAACACTTTCCCATGCGCCCGATGTTCGGCAATCCGTGCCGCCCAGTTATATTAATTTAATATGAAAATGCGGTTGCAGCTTTTCAACGCTGCATTAAAAGGGAATGCGGTTCAATTCCGCAGCAGTCCCCGCTACTGTAACCGATGACGACCCCCTCGATATGCCACTTTGCGGCGCAGATTTTCTGCCGTGCAGCATGGGAAGGCGAGGGCATTAGAACGACTCGGAAGCCAGGAGACCTGCCGTGTTTTCGGTTTACGGTGGTTCTCGGGAGATAGGCAGCCATTTTGCAAAGGCAAAGCAGAAGCTCTTTCGGGAATTGTATCTTGGATGCAGTTCCCTTTTATGTTGTCAGCCCTTCCGCCGCAACAGGCTTGCAGAAGCAAAATAATTACACGGAGGTAATGTAACAATGAAACTCTGCAAAAAACTTTTTTCTTTTATTCTTGTGCTTTCAATCATGCTTTCGTCCGTTTCGGCATTTGCCGCACCGAATGCAAACGAATCCGGCATTAACGAGTATAATCTTGCGCCCGGAACAACCGTTATCTGCGTTGAAGCATTCGTGCTCGGCTGGGGTTACGTGCTTGAACCCACCGTGGTTGCATACAATCCCGGTGAAACCCTTGCACAGCTTACCGCAAGGGTGCTTGCAGCCAACTCCCTTGCCTGCGTCATGAACGGCGCTGTTGACGATGACGCAAGCTACATTCAGGGCATCGGCTGCCCGCAGCTTGCAGCAGGGGCATCCCCCTCCGTTCCCGCTTATCTTATGACCGAACTTGAAGCTTACCCCGATTGGGCGGAGGAGAACCTCGGTTATCAGCCCGGCGGCTGGAACGGCACCGAAAACGGCGACGGTATCCTCAGCGAGTTTGAATACAGCGATCTCGGCGGCTGGATGTACGTTGAAAACGATGTTTCTCTTCCTGTCGGCGCAGGTGCGGCAACAGTTACGGACAACAAGGTTTACCGTTGGATGTACACGGTTTACGGATACGGTATGGATCTCGGAATCGGCGATGGTTGGGGCATGTTCCCCGAGTTCGACAACCCCGCGTACGGCGTGACCCGCAGCAGCGAAACCGAGCTTTATGCAAGCGTTCTTTCGGATCCCGCACTTTCCGCACAGATTTCCGAAGGCGGTGCAGCCCATGCCGCATTCACTGCGTTTGAATCCGCGCTCACCGATATTACGTCCTCTCAGGCTGTTCTCACCGCAGCGGCCGAGGCACTGACCGATGCACTCGTACCCGTTTCCGTTATTCCCGGAGATGCGGACGGTGACGGAGTTGTTACAGCATCCGATGCACTGCTCATTGCCCGCCACGCAATGCAGCTTCAGATCCTTACCGGCAGCGCGCTTGAAGCGGCGGATGTTGACGGCAACGGAACAGTTGCGCTGACCGATGCGCTTCTCGCACTCCGCATTGCAATTAACGGCTGAAGTAAAGGAATAAAACCGAATTGAATCAGTTCCGCGGAATTTGTTTCGCGGAACAGGAACCGATATGTACCGTTCGGTCGGTACCAATAATTTGAAAAGACATCCTCTTACATTTTCCATAATCCTTACCCTGATTGCGGGAATGGTGCTTTGCGCCGTTCCCGTTCAGGGTATTTCTGCTCAAACGAGCTTTTTCATGCAAAGCGAGCAGCCCCTTTATTCCGCCCGCACGGCGGATCACAGGAGCGGATATGCGGCGCAGTACTCCGCCGTTTTGAAAGCCCTTGCCGGCGGTGCAAATCCCGAATTCGGTTCGGTCGGCGGCGAATGGAAGGTGCTTGCACTTGCACGCAGCGGGTTCTATCCGACACAGAGCGGCTATTTTTCCGAATACTATGCCAAAATCGAAAAGCTTGTCGCCGCAAACGGTTCGCCGAAACTGCACCCTCAAAAATCCACCGAAAACTCGCGCCTTATTATCGCTCTTTCTTCAATCGGACGGGATGCACGCTCTGTCGCAGGGTTTGATCTTACCGCGCCGCTCGGTGATTTCAGCTATGTAAAAAAACAGGGTCTGAACGGCGTCATTTTTGCACTTATTGCATTGGACTGCAATAAGGATTACGGCATGAGTGATATAAAATCCCAATGCGTTGACCTTTTGCTCTCACGCGAATGTGACGGCGGAGGTTGGGCACTCGGACTCGGGGCAGCGGAAGCGGATATTACCGCAATGGCGATAACCGCACTTGCACCGTATAGAAAGGCGGCCGCCGCAATCGAACGCGGTGTTGAAAAGCTTTCCGCACTGCAAAATGCAAACGGAAGTTTTTCCTCCGGCGGTGTTGAAACCTCCGAAAGCTGCTCCCAAGTGCTCGTTGCGCTCAGCACGGTCGGAATCAATGCACATAAGGATTCGCGCTTTATCAAAAGCGGAAACTCGGCGCTTGACGCACTCTGTGCTTTTTATGTCGGCGGCGGATTTGCACACATGGCAAACGACGGCGCAAATTCAATGGCAACCGAACAGGCTGCATATGCACTTTGCGCGTACGACAGATTTCTTTCCGGGCGAAGCTCGCTTTACAACATGAACGATGTCTCCCCCGTCTCTCCTGCCGAGCCAACCGATAAACCCACGCCGAAGCCGACGGGCAAGCCAACGGCGGCACCGACCGATGCAGCACCTTCGGATGCAGCATCTTCGGATGCAGCATATTCAACTGCACCGGCAACCGACACGGCAGCAACCGATGCGGCATACACTGATGCGCCTGCAACCGATGCAGTGCCGACAGACACCTCTGCCGCGTCAATCTCGCCGAACCTTCCCTCTTTTGAACCTGATGCAACTGCTGAAATCGAAACAGCCGACAATGTTTCACCGCGTGAATCGGCCTCCGCACAGGGCAGCGACCAAACAAAATCAGGCAGTCATGTTTTTGCCGTTGTTATCGCTGCCGCAGCAGTTTGCCTCCTCGGAACCGCTGCATATTTCGTTATCAAAAAGCGAAACAGGCGGCAATAATCAATTTTGAAACAAAAACGGTGATATCAATGAGTAAATCTTTATCCTTTATTAAACGGAAAAATTCGTGCGGCAGCCGGCGTATTTCCGCTTTGCTGCTTGCGATGCTTGCGTTTGTCTGCACAGTCGTATTCCCCGGGTGTTCGGATATTCCCTCCGCCGAAAACGGGCAGACCTGCACAATGCTCATCGAGTGCGGCACGATACTGCAAAACATCGAGATGCTCGACCCCGATAAACTTTCCGTGCTTCCGTCCGACGGAATAATACTAAAAAAAACATCCGTGTCCTTTAACGACGGCGAGACTGTTTTCGATATTCTCTGCCGCGAAACACGAAACAGGCAAATCCATATGGAATCCAGCTATACCCCTGTTTTCAACAGCGCATACATTGAAGGAATCAACAACCTTTACGAATTTGACTGCGGTGAGGGCAGCGGCTGGGTGTACAGTGTGAACGGAGTTTATCCGAATTACGGCTGCAGCAATTATAAAGTTCAGCCCGGAGACAGCATTGAGTGGCATTACACCTGCAACTACGGCAAAGACGTCGGCGCCGAAGTTACCGGCTGACACGGCAGTGCGTTTTTTTACAGATGAAAAGAGATTGTTTTGACACAATACATCCGACGGCGGCAATCATCTATTTCGGGTTTGCTCTTGCAATGCCGATGCTTTTGCTGCACCCCATGCTGCTCGGAATCTCGTTTTTATCCGCCCTTGCGTGGACTGTGCAGCTTAATGGCATGCGGGATGCACTTCGGTTTTTTTGCAGGTTCATTCTGCCGCTGATGCTTCTGACGGCAATTCTGAACCCGATTTTCAACCACAAGGGGCTTACGGTGCTTTTTTACCTTAAGCGCAATCCGGTGACGCTTGAATCCGTTGCATACGGCGCGGCATCCGGAGTTATGCTTGGTTCTGTTCTGCTTATTTTTTCATGCTTCAATCGCATAATAACCGATGATAAAATCCTTTATCTGTTCGGCAGAATCATTCCGTCGCTTGCTGTTGTGCTTTCCATGGCGCTGCGCTTTGTTCCGCTGTTTACAAAACAAGCGAAAAAAATCGCACTTGCGCAGCGTTGTTCGGATGGGGATCCTGCATCAAAAAGCATTGTTAAACGCGCCAAAAACGGCCTTTTTATCTTCTCCGCGCTTATCACATGGGCTTTGGAAAGCGCAGTGACAACCGCAGATTCAATGCGGGCGCGGGGATTCGGGCTTCATCCGCGCAGTTTTTATACCGACTTTCGCTTTGACGGGCGGGACACGGTTGTTTCGCTTTTTCTTGCGGCAGGCATTGCAATTTTCGGAACAGCGGCGGGCTGCGGCAAAATCACCGTCACATATTTTCCTAAATTTCGCATGAACCCCGCCTCACCGCTGTTTATCGCCGCATGTATTGCATATGCACTCACGCTGCTGATACCCGTAATTATGAACATCAAGGAGTCCGTTGCATGGCATTACTCGAAATCAAAAATCTGAATTTTACATACCCTGAAGCGGCGCAGCCCGCACTCAGCGGCATTAATCTTGAAATACAGCCCGGCGAGTTTGTTCTTATATGCGGTGCATCCGGCTGCGGCAAGAGCACGCTTTTGCGGCAGTGTAAACCGGCATTGAGTCAGCACGGCGAAAAGAGCGGTGCAATTTATTTTAACGGAAAAGCCATTGAAGAATTGTCGTTTCGCGAACAGTCCGAAAAGATCGGATTTGTTATGCAGGATCCGGAGATGCAGATCGTGACGGATAAAGTTCGGCACGAATTGGCTTTCGGACTTGAAAGTCTCGGCACGGATAACCGAAAAATGCGTGTGCGCATTGCGGAGATGGCAAGTTTTTTCGGCATCAGAGATTGGTTCGACAGCCCTGTTTCCGCTTTGTCCGGCGGACAGAAGCAGCTGCTCTGTCTTGCTGCGGTCACGGTTATGCAGCCGCAGCTTCTGCTTTTGGATGAACCGACTTCTCAGCTTGACCCTATTGCGGCGGGCGAGTTTTTCAACACGCTTAAGCGCATTAATTCCGAACTCGGAACAACCGTCATCATCACCGAACACCGACTTGAAAACCTTTTTCCCATGGTTGATCGCGTTGTCTTCATGCGGAGCGGGAGCATTGTTTCGAACTGTTCTCCCGCCGATGCCGCCGAAAAACTGCGGGGTGATGATGAGTTTTTCAGCGTTCTGCCTTCCTCCGTTCGCATTTTTGCAAAAACACGCCAAAACGGGCAAAATCTTCGCGGCGCACCGCTTGAAGTTCGCAGTGCCCGTGATTACCTTTTGAATAATTTTTCGTTGGATTCCTGCCGACACAAAGCTTCGGAAAACCAGATCCGGGCTTCCGCAAAGGCTGAATCAAGCAAAAACAAAAAAAACACCGAAACAGTTATATCCGTTCGGGAAGCATGGTTTCGATATGAAAAAGATTCCAAAGACATACTGTGCGGTATGAATTTCGATGTTCATGCAGGCGAGCTTACCTGCATCGTCGGCGGAAACGGCGCCGGCAAAACCACCGCCCTTATGACCGCAGCAGGCGTTTTTAGCCCGTATCGCGGAAAAGTCAAATACCGCGGAAAGCCGATTTCAACATTTCGGAAGGATAAAGGCTCAGCAGGAAAAATCGGAGTTCTTGTTCAAAACCCGCTCTGCTGCTTTATTATGGATTCCGTTGCCGAAGAGTTGGAAGCGACTGCCAAAGCATATAAGCTTCCGCGCTCCGGAATCGAAGATGTTATCGACATTATGCAGCTTCAAAGCGTCCTTGGCAGCAATCCGTATGACATAAGCGGGGGTGAATTGCAGCGTGCTGCAATTGCAAAGCTGCTCCTGCCCGAACCCGAAGTCATTTTTCTTGACGAAGCGACCAAAGGCATGGATGCCTTCTTTAAGGCTGAATTCGGCGCATTGCTGCGTCGGCTTGCGGCGCGCGGAACGGCAATTGTTCTTGTTTCGCATGATATTGAATTCTGTGCCGAATTTGCAGACAGATGCGCAATGTTTTTCAACGGAACCGTTATTGCGGAAGGCACGCCGCAGGATGTTTTTCTCGGCAACAGTTTTTACACAACATCCGCCTGCCGCATTTCCCGCGGAATAATCCCCGATGCGTTGACTCCGGAACAGGTCATTGATTACGCAAACCGCTGCGAAAGGAAGAAAAACGATGACTGAGAAGCAGCCTGCTGCCTTGGAAACAAAAAACGAACAATCGGAATCAAAGCCGAACACTGCAAAGCGGTATAAGACTGAAAAGGCCGAGCTTCGCCGGCGTATTGTTTCGATCGTGCTGCTGCTTGTGTTTGTTCCCGCCGTTATTGCAGTCGGAATGCTTGAATTTAACGATCGGTATTATTATATCACCGCATCACTCATAATCATATGTTCATTTGTTCCGTTCCTTATGATATTTGAAAAGCGCCGCCCGCGTGCGCGTGAGCTTGTTGTGATTGCCGTAATGACCGCACTCGGTGTTGCAGGACGCGCCGCATTCTATATGCTTCCGCAATTCAAGCCCATTGCTGCAACAGTAATCATCACAGGCGTTTCACTCGGGTGCGAGGCCGGTTTCATTACGGGTGCATTAACCGCATTTGTATCCAACATGTTTTTCGGGCAAGGTCCGTGGACACCGTGGCAGATGTTTGCACTCGGGCTGCTGGGATTCATCTCCGGGCTGGTCTTCCGCAAGGATATCAGAACAAAAACTCAGCGTGCACTACTGTGCCTTTACGGTGCATTATCAACCTTTTTCATCTACGGCGGCATCATGGATTCGGCATATGTCCTTATGGCGGGTTCGGAACCGACGTTGGCGGCATTGCTTGCAGCATATGCTTCAGGGCTGCCGTTCAACCTTATTTTTGCCGGTGCAACGGTGGTTTTTCTTTTGGTGCTGACGCGCCCGATACTCAATAAACTGCGCAGAATCAAGAAAAAATACGGATTGCTCACGGGCTGAACGCTTCACGTATTGCCTGCTTAAAAAGCAAAAGAATCACCCGCTCTGCTAATTGAAAAGCACCCCATTTGTTAAACATTATAATGTTAACAAGCGGGGTGCTTTTTGTTATTTGATTGATTTTTCGTCAGCTGAACAGTGTAAAATCAATCTGTTTTAATTCATGCTTGCGGAATTCAGATTACATAACACCGATTGCCATGCGCATTACCGTTACGGCATCCGAAAGGTTTACGGTGCCGTCACCGTTGACATCGGCAAAAGGCAGGTACTGTTCGGGAATGTGAGTCAAATCAAGCGCGTGGCGCATGATTGCGACTGCGTCCGCACTGGTAACTCTGCCGTCACCGTCAACATCGCCCATGATACCGTTTGCAGTGTAAACAGCGGTTACGGTGCTGTCGGCGGATACGTTTTGATAGGTTCCTTCCCAATGGCTGAAGGTGTAGCCCTCATGCACGGGCGGAGTGGGCAAATTCGCAGAGCCGCCTTCGGGAACGGAAACTTCGGAAATGACGCTGCCGTCAACCCCGTCAATGAAAGTGACCGTGTAATACTCTCCGTTATATACCGGTTCGATCTTTACGTTGTCAACATAAACGCAGTCGTCATATTCATCGCACATGTCGTCTTTTTCATATTTCCAGCCAACAGTGTAATAATCTGAAACGGGAACTTCGAATCGTACAGAGCTCCAGGGCGTTTGACCCGAAGCAACTTTTTGCGTAAGCCCATTGAGTGTGAGGCAAACTCTGTCTCCGTACATTTCGCTGCTTGTTTTCCAATCAAATGAAATCACCGAGCCTGCTTCAAGATATCCCATGTCAATCGTGAATTCGGTTTCAGTCAGGCGCATACCTGCAATATCGCTGCGCACGCAGTTGCGGCCGCTGTCGGTGACAACAACCCAAGGATGAGCATAGTCGTTGACAAAGCTCCTGTTTTCGCCGGGTGCGTTGACTGCCGCATTGAACTGAGCGGGGTCGCCCGGCGCAACGGGAGGAACATAATCTTCAACATAGGAAACATTATCGACCCATGAGGTAACAGCATTCACAACTTCGCTTTCATCACAGGCAATGAAATCCCAAGAGAAGTAATAATCACCGTCTTGCGGGATTATATACGCGCAGTTCTCCCAATTGGTTGTTCCGCTGATCTGTTCAACAATCGCCTGATTGATGCGGAAAACAAGCTTATCAATGCTGATCGAGCCGTATTCGCCGCCGACGGGAAGCCCCTGCGTTACAACCTTCCAATCAAAGCAGACTGCATCGCCCGCCTTTGCGTTGCGAATGATGGTATAGAGCACCTGATGACGCTCTGACCTTCCGACTGTTGATTTTACGCTCAACCTGCCGTTTTCGCTTGTGTCAATCGCCCACGGATTGAGGGGATCGTTCATGAAATGCAGCGTGCTGCCGACTGCATTAACAGCTGCATCCAACTCGTCGGCCTGTGCGCCGGGATCATAGGGTGCGGGCTGAGTTCCCGTGATGGAGATGTTATCGATCGAACCGCAGTCGCTGCCGCTTGACATACTGCTGTCCTTTGAATAAACCCAGCGGAAGGTATAATCTCCGTTTGCGGGAACGGTGTAGGTCTTTGTTGTCCAATTTGCGGTGCCGCTGATTCTGTCAACGCGGTTCTCGTTGGCATAGAAGCTGAGCCAATCGTAATTGTTTTCGCTTGAAACCATCCAGTCGAAGGAAAGCACCTGCCCGGCGGTAAGGCCGTTAAACACAGCCTTTATGGTTGTGGAGCTGTTATTTGCTTCCTGCGTTGCGGACTGCATATAAGTTCTGCCGTTGTCGCTGCGAACGACCCACGGAGTGTTGCCGTCGTTCATGAAGGTCAAATTGCTGCCCTGGGCATTCAGTGCGGCATTCATTGCCTCCGTATCAGGCACTTCGGGAAGGCTTATCTGAACATTGGGCACCGGGAAAATGCTCGTGAGCGAATATCCGAACCCGCCGCCGATTGCGCCGATTTCTTCGGATTCACCCGTTTGGGGATCGATTCTGAGCAGGATGCCGAAATTGCCTGCGGGAATGTTGCGGAAAGCAACACCGAAAAGACAATTGCCCTGCGGATAATACGTCACGGCGGTGAGCTGTTCGACTCCGGGGAAAACGCTCTGCCCGAGTTCGCGAACGATGCTGCCGCTTGTGTTGATGATGAGGCCGTGTCCGCCGTTATGTGCAGTGGTGTAGAACTGTCCGCCGCCGATATATGCAAACTTGTTGATGCAGGCAACTTCAAGTTCGGAAAGGTTTGCAACTTCGGTCAGTGCGCCGGTGCTGCGATTTACGGTCATGATGAGCTGATCCGCCGTTTCATCCTCCTGCACCATTGCATAGAGGGTGTCGGTATCGGCTGCGTAAGTCAGGTCGACAACGCTGTAATCCATGTGGTTGCCGCCGACTTTTGTCGCGCTCCACGTTGATGCATTGGTGTCGATGGTGTAAAGATCATCGGCAGTGGGAACATCTGCATCATCGGTGTAGGTGTGTGCAAAAGCATAAATCGTTGTTCCGATAATCTCGGCTGCAAAGGAAATCTTGCTGCCAAGGTTCAGTTTTGACTGAACTGCAGAAGGATTTTCGGAATTGAAACCGATAAAATTATAGGGCTTTGAAGGTTCTGCCACGCCGTTTGTAAGTTTCCAATCGGCAAAACCGAACAGCGTCACGCCGGCGTTGTCCGTCGGCTGCTGTCCGTTCTCTGTGGGTGTTTCCGTCGCTGCGGCGGAAAATGCTGCGGGCATAACGGTGAAAACCATCAGAAACGCCAGCAGTGCAGCGAAAAGCTTTTTCATGGTACTTGCTCCTGTTTCGTTTTGTGCATGTTTGTCTTTGCAGGCAGCCATGCCGCATAAATTATATCACTGCAGTGCGGCAATAGCAATTATTTTTTGGACATAACGCGGCAAATTTTTAAATTTTCCGTATAAGCGGCACTGTAAGTTCCGCAGCTGAAAATAAAGGGCGGGCGGCACTCTGCCGCCTGCCCTTTTCTGCAAGTGTAGGAAAACTTTACAGCTAATCTCACTGTCGGGTTTTATGTTCACTGAGCTTTGATTGCTTCAAGCCGTTCGAAAGACAGTGCAAATCCCTGTTCTGCCGTTTTCGAAACAGTTTCGCCGTTGGCTGCATACAATGCCTGTGTATTGTTCAAAAGCCAAGCCCCGTTTTCAACAATTTGGCTTCCGCTGAGGAAGAAAACATATTCCGAACCGATTTCAATTTCGGGACTGTCTTCATATTGGTAAACGGTATCCTCAGTTTCTCCTCCCAAAAGCATTACTTTAAGCACATCTCCGCTGCTTGCTGCTCCGGAGTAGCTTTCCTTCACGCGAACCTCATAGACTGTCACAACAGTCTGCTCGTTGTCCTGCCCTGCTTCTGCGGATTCTGCGCCGCTTTCCGGAATACGAAGAGACATCGATTCATATCGCTCGGACAGCACCGTTCCGTATACGACATAGTCTGCGTGAGCCGAAAGATCATCAACTGACGTATATTCCGGATAATCTGCGGAACAGACAATCGTTTTTTTATCCTGTTTCTGTGAAGCACTGCCGCCTGTTTGCAGGTTGTCGTTTGTTTTCCCTTTTGAACCGCAGGCAGCCGTTGTTAAAACTAACATTGCCGCCAGAAGCACAACACACAGCGTTTTGAACGGTTTCATGTTTATTTGCCTCCCCGCAACATCCAAATTTGAGATATATGAGCTATCATCAACTTCATTATAACGCACAATATTCATTTGTCAACGGCTTTGCGTATTTTTTTAAAAAATTTTTCGGTATTTATGCGGTAATTTTTTCAGCATTCGAACAAATGCAATATCTCCGCCGACTCAATATATTTATAATATCCCAAAAGGCTCCGATTTATTCGGATTTGAACACATCGTTTCGCCCTCCGCGACAGGATGCGGCAAAAAAAGCGGCAAAACGGACTTGCCGCCGCATTCCGACTGTGCTAAACTAACAGCAGTAATCTGCGGAGGAGGAATCCCGAACATGGACAAACCGAATAAAACCGATAATGCGGAACAACCTGCCGAAACAGCGGATACAGAGGGCGGATTGACAGCCGAAAAACCGCGCAGCAGACGCAGAAAAACTTCGATTGCACACATTGCAACCGTGTGCGGCAGTGTTTACACCGGCGGCAAAACTGCAAAAGACATAAAAAAGCAGGCTGAGCAAAGCGCGATCACGGCCGATGACGCTGAAATTATTGAGATACCGGAACCTGTCGAATTGTATGAAACGGATTGTCTCCGTGAACCAGAGGACAGTGAAGACGCCTCACCTTACGATCCGCTTTCGGCAGTCTGCCTGAACGGCAGGCGTTCCGTTGAGGAATTGATGGAGACAGGTAACCTGTCGGATATCGACAGACTTCGCGGGATTGTTGTTTGCGAGGAACGTCCTTTGAATAAGAAGCGCGAATACGCAAACAGGCTTACCGAGCTTTTGGGAGGCACACTGCATATGCTTCCGCCCGTTCGCAGCGGCAATGATGTTTGGAAAATGCTGTTTGATGAGATTCCTTCGGTTTTTGTTGTCAGCGTTTCTCTTCCCGATATCGATGCGTTCGCGCTGATAAACACCCTTCGGCAGAGCAAGCTGTGCCGCAATGCACGTTTTTTTGTTTGTGCACCTAAGATGACGAAATCACTTATCGGAATCAGCCGCAATGAAAAGATTGACGGACTGCTTTCGTTTTCTGCCCCTGTCGAACAAACGGCCGCAGCTATAATCGAAAAATGTCTTGACTATGAGAAAAAGCGCGGCAAATCTGATCTTGAAGCACTTGAACAGGCAATAAATAACCCTGCGTTTTTCAGCGAGCTGGACGAACAGAAGCGTCAATATGCAATGGTGACCGATTCCATCCTGCTGCCGCTCGGGCTGCAAAACGAGCATCGCGGCACGGAATTTCTGCGGCTGCTTGTCTGTATGCGCATATTCGGAGTCGATGCGGATCTCAAACGCATGTATGAATACGTTGCAATGTATTATCATTCCACTCCGGCCGCGGTTGAAAGAGCAATTCGCTATTCCATCGAGTGTGCATGGGAGGGCGGAAATCTCTATATGCAATATGAACTTTTCGGCAACACAACGGATTCCGCAAAGGGTAAGCCGACAAATGCCGAATTCATCGCCACCGTCGTTCAGCACATTCGGAACAGACTGCGGCACGGCAGCGCGGCCCCGAAAGCATTTCCGGTGTACGAACATGATGAGCCATGACTGAATTCTGCCTTTTTTTGCCGCAGAAATTCTCCATTGTTTTAACTTGAGTTAATGTTTTTTTAACGATTCTGCGTTATACTGTATGCAGGCGGATCGACGGGATCCGGTCCGCAAATTTCTGTCCGGAGGCAACGAAAAGTGCTTGAAATAAAAAAAGTTTCCAAACAATATAAAACCGGCGATCTTGTTCAAAACGCACTGAGCAGCGTGAGCCTTGAATTCCGCAGCAATGAGTTTGTTGCGGTTTTGGGCCCGAGCGGTTCGGGCAAAACAACTCTGCTCAACATCATCGGAGGGCTTGACCGCTATGACAGCGGCGACCTTGTTATCAACGGTGTTTCCACAAAACAATACACAAGCCGCGACTGGGATACTTACAGAAACCATACCGTCGGGTTCGTTTTTCAGAGTTACAATTTGATTCCGCACCAATCCGTGCTTTCAAACGTTGAGCTTGCACTGACACTTTCCGGCGTGTCAAAGCAGGAGCGGCGCAGACGCGCATGTGAAGCGTTGGAACAAGTCGGGCTCAAAGGACAGGAGCATAAGCGGCCGAACCAAATGTCCGGCGGACAGATGCAGCGCGTTGCCATTGCACGTGCGCTTGTTAATAATCCCGATATTTTACTTGCGGATGAACCCACCGGTGCACTTGACAGCGAAACCGGAACCCAAGTTATGGAGCTGCTGAAAAAAGTCGCAAAAGACCGCCTTGTTATAATGGTTACACACAATGCCGAACTTGCGGAGCAGTATGCAACGCGAATTGTGAAGCTTCATGACGGGCAGATTTCGAGCGATACAAACCCCGTGAGCAATGACGAACGAACTTTGACGAAAGAAAAAGAACGCGGGGCGGGCAGCACTTTTGAAAAAAAACAAAAGAAAAAACGGACTTCCATGTCCTTTTTTACCGCGCTCTCGCTGAGTTTAAACAACCTTTCAACGAAAAAGGGCAGGACTTTTTTGACCTCTTTTGCGGGTTCGATAGGCATTATCGGCATTGCATTGATTCTTGCGCTTTCAACCGGCATTCAGAACTATGTCAATGCAATCCAGAAAGATACTTTGACATCCTATCCGATCACCGTCGAACGCGAACCGAACGATTTCATGAGTATGCTGACGGCAGCAAACGAAAAGACGGACGATGAAACACTGAAAAACCGTGATGCGGATTCAGTTTACTCCGATCCTCGGCTCTACAAAATGCTGAACGCAACCGTTTCGGACGGAGACGAAGTAAATGACCTTGCATCGTTTAAAAAGTATATTGATTCGGAGCTTGATGCTTCAACCGCAAAGACCGATCTTCGAGAATATGTAAGCTCCGTGCGGTACGGCTACGGGCTTACCGTCAACGCGTATGTCATCGGCACGGACGGGAAATATCACAGTACGGATATGACCTCCGCATTGTTTGCCGATGATGAAACATCCGAAGGCGACAAGGGCGTCAGTATGATTAACATGATGACCTCCCGCATGGGAAACATGAATCTTTGGGACGAAATCCTTTCCGGAGCGGACGGCGCACTCGTTTCCGAGCTTGTTTTGAATCAATATGAGCTTGTTGCGGGCGAATGGCCGAAGAGTGCCAACGATATTGTGCTTGTTATTGATAAAAACAACGAAATATCCGACGTTGCTTTCTATGCTCTCGGGCTTATGGACACCGCCGAAATCACAAGGATTTTTAACTCCGTTCTTAAAGGCGAGGAAATCGTGACGGATACACGCTCCGCAAAGTTTGAAGAGCTTATCGGCACCAAATTCAAGCTGATATTGAATTCAGATTATTACTCAAAATCGTATTCGACCGACGAAAACGGCGGTTCATGGGAATATATCGGCGATGACGCCGCCGCAATGGAGCTTGTTATCAAAAACGGACTCGATCTGCGGCTTGCAGGTATTATTCGCCCGAACGACAACAAGGCTGCTTCAGTAAACGGAGTTTTCGGCTACACTTCCGCCCTTTCCGACTATATAATTCAGAAAACGAACGAAAGTGAAATTGTCCGCGAACAGAAATCCCCGGAAAACGTGAATCTTGATGTTTTAACCGGACTTCCTTTCACTTTGGACTCCGAAAACGAACTGTCGGCGGACAAAAAGGCGGAAGAAGTTACCGCTTACTTCGCCTCCCTTACGGACATGCAGAAAACGGAAATCTACAAAAAAATCATTGCCGAACCCGAGCAGACGGAGCTTGATGCAGTTGTTGAGGAATATATGGCAATGTATCCGACGCGTGAATCAATGGTTCAGCTTGCGGCGGCAACATACGGGTTTGATGTTGCCACTGCGGAGGAATATCTTTCCGACTATACGGACGAAGAGCTTCGGACTTTGATGCGTGAACAGCTTGTTTCCGCAGTAAAAAAGAAATATGCCGACAAAGCCGAAGCCGAAATCATGCAGATTATTTTCGAACATTCCGCACCGAACGATCTTTTCGGCACGGCCGGATATGCCGCAGTTGCGGATATTTTTGATAAAACCATTGCAAACGACACGAGTGTTGACAAGCTTGCGGAATACTATGATAAATTCATGCCGTCAAAGGTTTCCGGAACAACGCTTGACGAAGCACTCGAAAAACTCGGTGCAGTTGATCCCGATTCGCCCAAAACAGTTAATTTGTATGCTGCAACATTTGAGGATAAGGAAGCTATCGCTGACAACATTGCGGAATACAACCGGAATGCAGACGAGGATAAGGCTATTGAGTATACCGATTATGTTGCGCTGCTTATGTCCGGAGTTACAACAATGATCGATGCCGTTTCATACGGACTTATCGCGTTTGTCGCAATCTCTCTGGTTGTATCCTCAATTATGATAGGCATAATTACCTATATCTCGGTGCTTGAACGCACGAAGGAAATCGGTATTCTGCGCTCCATCGGCGCATCAAAACGCGATATTTCATCCGTGTTCAATGCCGAAACGCTGATTATCGGTTTTTGTGCGGGTGCGATCGGAATAATTGCATCAATGCTGTTGTGCATCCCGCTGAACCTTATCGTTCGGTCGCTCACAGGCATCGACACGCTGACGGCCGTCCTTCCGTGGCGTGCCGGCATAATACTGGTTCTGATAAGCATGGTTTTGACACTTATTGCGGGCATCATACCCTCGCGAATTGCGGCGAAGAAGGATCCCGTTGCCGCGCTGAGATCTGAATGAAACAGCACTGTTTACTTTTCGCCTTTTGATTTAAAATAAAATAAAAATATCGCGGCTTCCGTAAACGAGGCCGCGATATCTTTATTCTGTGCCGAGTTTTGTCATGCGGAATATGCAATCAGCATATCGTGATTATCCGCCGTTCGGATAATCACCGAATGTATGTTTATTCGCCGAAATACCTGTTCAGAAGGCCTGCAAAAGCCTTGCCGTGACTTGCCTCGTCACGTGCCATTTCATGAACGGTATGGCTACGGGCACAAGTGCCCTCCGCCATGGGGGTCGTGGATGGCGTCGAGGTTGTCATGACGGTATTTCAAGTCCTTTCTTAGAATCTAAGGTAATTATACTCTTTTTGTGTTCGTATTTCAAACATTTTCTTTTCAAGAAATAATCAACTCCAATTCAAGATTGAATCAACTTTTGGTCAAAAACCATTCAAGAAATTAACGCTCCAACAGCACTTTGGACAAGAATATGGACAAGGTATAGGAGGCCTAAAATGCCAAGAGCAAAAGATGTTGGAGTATTTCAACTCGAAAACGGTAATTGGGAATACCGTTATGTTGTGGTTGTTGATGGGAAGTCGGTCAGCAGCCGGAAAAGGACAGATGAATTCGGTAACAAGCTAAAAACCAAAAGACAGGCAATCAAAGCAAGGGAAGCCGCGCTAAATAACCTCGCCGCGGCCGAGGAAAGGAAGAAGACGGTTGTAAGGAAAACGTTTGAAGAGGTTTTCAACGAATACTGTGAAAAAGGCCGCAGCGATAGAGCCTATATGACTGTACGCAAGCAGGACAGCTTATGGCGCATACATCTGAAAGACCGTTTCGGCAGCCGCTTCATTGATGAGATAAGCGTCGCTGAGGTCAACGATTATCTTGCTGAGCTCTACTATAAGGACGGATACGCCTTCAAGTATGTTGAGAGCTTCCTGAAAATGTTCTATCTCATATTCGGTCAAGCGTATTCCCGGGATTATCTTAGCGTTGACGCATATAACAAGATGTGTCTGAACAAGGATACCAAGATACATATGCCTAAGCTGAAGGTCGATGATGATACGGATATCGTAGTATTTACCCGTGAGGAGACGGCTGCCTTGGACAAGTATTTTGAGGGAACGAATGCGGAGACTGCTTATCTGTTGGGTCGCTTCTGCGGGCTGCGTATCAATGAGGCTTTCGGTCTGAAATGGTCTAACGTGAACCTTGAGGACGGCATAATCACGATAGACAGACAGATGCAGTATCAAGATAGAATAATAAAGCTCGTTCCGGTCAAGACAAGAAACGGCAACAGAACCATCATTATGAACCAGAAGCTATTGGAACATATGAGGGAGCGTGCGCGAAAACGTTTGGTGGATGCCGTAGAGCTTGCCGCCGTCATAGAACAGAAGCAGCGCTTCATAACAGATATGGACGGCGGGAAGATATCCTCAACGGAGCTTGTGAACTGTTTGCCGGACGGGACTATTCAGACGGTCAACTCCTTCAAGTATCCAAAGCGGGAGATTAAGGCCAAGCTCGGCATTGAGTTCAAGTATCACTATCTGCGCCATACATACGGAACGCGGATGGCGGAAATGAATACTCCGGAGCATTTGCTTCTGAAGCAGATGGGGCACGGGAATATTCACGTGACAGAGCTATATTATCTTGCGGTCACGCAATCCGGCTTGGATACGCTGCGGGCTAATCTTGAGGACTTGTGAAAAACGCTTCAAACTGCGTTTGAAGCCGCAGCACGCAAGCGTGCTGCATAGGTAAAGAAAATGGGCGGATACCACCAAGGGATTTCCGCCCATTATAAACTGTTCATATGAACCATCAAACGATTTCCGGAGATAATAATTTCTAAGTGTGGAAATCCTTTGGTGGTTTCTTCATTTTTGCCGCGGCTATTCTGTTTTATACTGCTTCCTGATGCCGTCAATATAGGCCGTGAACTTATCTATAACGCTTTGCGGGGACTGTATCTGAACGCTCTTTCCAAAGCCCAAAACCCATCCAAAGAACTGGTCGCTGATGTCAATATTCGCCGTTACGGAAAAATGATGCTCGTCAAGCTTCCTGTATCGCACGCCGTTCTTTCCAAGCTTTTCGATAACTGCGTCCAACAGGGAACTAACGAAGCGCATTTGCACAAGCTCCGTCTTGCCTCCGAACATTGAGAACCGTCTTCTCGTAAGGGATTTGAGGTCAATCTCAGAGAACGCCGCGGCTCCTTCGCGCGGAAGCCCGGTTGAGCGCACGTCCTTCATTCGGTCAACGCGATATGTGCGCATTTCCTTTTTGCCGCCATCATAAGCGAGCAAATAATAGTTCCCGTCGTTGATAAGCAGCTTATAAGGACTTACGACGTATTTTTCGCCCTGTCGTCGCTCTACTTGCTGCGATAGGTCATTGATGCTTGATTTGAGGTATTTGAAGCTTATCTGCTCCGGGATATGCCTTTCGCCGCCAAGCTCCTTTGCCATAGCGTCATCAATAATTCTGATTATGGCGGTTATACTCTTATTGTTAGTTTTAACCCTGTCAATGAGGAAAGCGTCGTGTGTGATACCTTTTGCCTGATATTCGCTCACAAAGCCGCAAAGGAAGCTTGAAAGCGTTTCGGTGTCCTTTTCGGAAAGGAAGCGAGCGGTATAGACTGTTTCCGTAAGCAGCCTTATGTGTTCCTGAGTATAACGGCGTGGCTGATAATAGAAGCCTCTTTGACCGTTTCCCTTATCGCCAACATATATAATCAATTTGAGCTTACCGAATTCATCCTCGGCAAGCGCTTCCTCGGCTTCCTCGATTGTTGAATGTTCATTTTCAAGAAGGTAGTTGGCGCGGTTTATCTCCTTGATATCCTCATAAATGCCGCGGCGTTCCGCGTCGATGCCCATAGCCGCAAGCTCGGCGGCGATTTCATCAGCGTTCATAAGATGCTCGTCATCGGTTTTCTTCTGGAGGATTTGCAGCACAAGATAGGCCTTGAGCCTCTGGTGTGGCTTCCGGCCCTGAGCTCCGCCGAACCCATCCTCCGTTTTGCGCCGCGGCGCGGATTTGTCTTTTTCAGCCGCCATCGTATTACCTCTGTTTTTTCTGTTCGTATTGTATCATAAGATAACGAACAAGGGAAGAAAAAATATCCTGATAGTATTGAAAATTGGTTTTCGATATGGTATTATAATACTGCTACACAAACCGAATACTGTATTTATCCGAAAGGTGTGCTTTTTGTCTCTGGCAAAAACGCAGCCTCCACTTTGGCACCTATTTGGATAAATACGGACAAAGGGTTTGTGTAGCGACAAACGGAGCAACGCGTTTTTCGGTGTGTAGCTTCGTTTGGAGCTACACACTTTTTTATATTCAATGATGGAGGGGAAAACAATGAGTGACAAATCAAACGGGAAGAAGCAAATACCGCTGATTTTGGGTTCGGCAGTAATTGCCGTTGCAGTATTTTTTATTGCAATGCATTTTGAGGTGGAATTTTTATATAGCTTATTAATAGCTCTGGGCGCATTTGAGGTAATACTTATCCTGTCTAGCATAATACAAGTTCTGATTGAAAAAAGAAGTGAGATGCCTAAAGAGGAAAAAGAGAGAATAAAAGCTCAAAGACGAGAGAATGTTAAGAACTTCTTTAACTCGTTGTTTTCTACTCCGAAGAGAGCGGGTTGGACCATTTTTTTCATCCTCCTGATAGGGACAGGCATTGCCATAGCAATAGTATCCAATTCGGGGAAAGGCGTTCCGGATAAAGCGAATGCAGTAGTGATAGCAGAACAGGAAGTTAGAAAAGAATTAAAAAGCCCGTCTACAGCCACGTTTTCTCAGATGTCCGAAACTACAGTAACACAAAACGGCGATACATGGACAGTCAGGGGATGGGTCGATGCGCAGAACAGCTTCGGAGCGACGAAGAGAAACAATTATACTGTTGTTATTAAATTCTCCGGAAACTCATATGAAGTAATATCGTGTACTGTCTATTAACCTGTATGCGAGAGTAGCAGGGAAGTGCCACGGCGCTTCCCTTTTCCATATTTACCTATATCATATTCGCGTGTCCTTCTATGGCCTCCTCGATGCGCCGCGGCTCGATGCCTATATAACGCTGCGTGACGGCGGCGCTTGAGTGCTGCAAGAGCCTTTGCACAAGCGCGATATCGTAACCGTTGCTCTTGTAAATCTCTGTGGCATACCATTTCCGGAAGCTATGAGTGCTGATGCCCTCATAGCCGAGATAGTCGCAGACAAGCGCAAGCTGCTTTTGAACGGCCCGCTCCGTGATAGGGAAGATAAGCTCATTCGCCTTGATGCCGCGGCGCAGACAGAAGTTCTCAATGTACTGTTGGATGACAAGCGGGACGGTGAAGGTTCTGCGCTTCCCGGTCTTCTGCTCTATGAGGTCTAAACGGTATCTGCCGCCGTCGTTCACTATATCGGACGGGCGGAGCTTCAGGATATCGCTTATCCGCAAGCCAAGGTTCCCTTCAAGCACAAGCGCCGTCGCTATGCGCTCATTCGGGCGGCATCCGGTGAAGCCCTTTCTCATGGTGGAGATTATTTCCTCATACTGCTCGGTCGTGAGCGCGACGGTCTTTTTATTCATAACGGCCTCCTATAAAAGTTCGTATAAGTGGGCCGGAAAGTTCGGGTTTTCGCCGCGGCTTTCGCTTGATGGCGGAAGTCTTGGCTTTTGCTGTTCGTATAACTGCTGTTTTACGAACTTGCCGCCCCTTTTGGTTCACTCAGCGAGAACCATAGTCTCATTGCAGTCAAGGCACGCGATGTTGACAGCCTTGGTCGCGCTGACGCTCATTCCGCAGCAGGGACAAACATTTTTCCTCGTGCTGCTCTTCCTGCCTCCCGCGGTTCCGGTCAACGTCCCGCTGTGCGTTCCCGTCCCGGTGATGTGGAAGCTTGGCTGCTCGTTCCTGTTCAGCAGAATGTCTGTCAAGCCGTTCTCTATCACAAAGTCTATCAGTTCCTCTGTTGGTTCGGTCTCCGTCCATCCATAGCGTTCGCTGTGCTTAACGCTCAGTCCGTGCGCTTCAGCAGCTTCTTTGAACCTCTTGTTGTGGTAAGTGTTGCTTCTGCTGCAATCCTTGATGCCTTTGGTGAAGTTGTAGTAGTGAACCATCTCGTGAAGAAGCGTTGCTGTGATGTCCTCGATAGGTCTGGCAAGCGTTCCTGCGCCGATGTTTATCTCGTGCGTTCTGCCAAGCTTGCTGATCCAAGTGTCCTCCCGCAGCGAGAAGTGCCCGAACGCACGCGGCGTTGACTGAATGGTGATGGTCGGCCTTGAAAGTGCACCTTCAAAGAAACGATTGTTGAGAAGGTCGAAAATCTTGTTGAGGTATCCCGCAGCGCGGTTGTAGCTTGTGAGTTCTTTCATAATCTTTCTCTCCTGTCTTGATTGGTGGGAGAGGACAGGTTATAATGTGTTTGCCCTCTCCATTCTGTTGGTCTGGGATTGGCTCCCCGCGCTCTTGCTTTGGTCGGCTCGCGCAGGGAGCCTTTATCTTCAGCAGCTTATCGAGAAGCGCCTCGATGCGGTCTGCTTAGTGAACTCTTTGTAGAGGTCGCCGTGGCTCTTCTTGAAGCCCGTGCTGTCGAACCTCGTGGTGAGAACCGGTGTCCAACGGACTATGTACTGCCCGACTTCCATCTCGTCAAGGCCCTTGGCGAGCATATCCGCCTTGATGCTGTCACGGAGAGCTTCGGTCTCGTTCTTTACTTCCTCAAGGAATGCTTCCATCTCCTGAAGGGCTTCGATGTTCTTAATCATTTCGTTTGCGCTCATTGTTTTAATCTCCTTTGGTTTGTTCTCTTGCCTTTCGACACATCTATTATACTACGAAAAGCGTATCGTGTCAATACCCTTTTCGTAAAGTAATGACGAAATTCGTAAATATATTTTCGCTAAACGTATTGACAGACTACGAAATTCGTGCTATACTCTTGTTAGTATAATGGAGGAGGTGGGCTTAATAAAATGATTAAGTTCAAGGTCAAAGTAATGCTCGCAATCAGAGAGATGACGCAGAAGGAATTGGCTGAGCGCACGGGGATCCGCCCTCCGACGGTCTCTGCTATCTGCCTCGGCACGGTGAAGCATCTGCCTATTGACGCATTGGATAAGATATGCACGGTGCTTGATTGTCAGCCGTCTGATTTGATGGAGTACATCAAAGAAGAGAATGAGACGGGGGGAGTAGAATAGGCTTGGGCGCACGCAAAGCCAAACGGTACCAATAGAGCATGAGAAAAAGACGGCGGGAAAAAGCGCCACGGCTTCCTATGCTCAAAATAGTAGAGGGGCCGTACGTTTCGGGAATTCTTCCGGCGCGTGCGGCCTTTCGATTTTTGCGGGGCTTACACTTTCCCGAAACGGTTTTCGGATTCCCGAAACGGGCACGGCGGTCATTCTTTCTCTCTGTTGGAGCTTGACGGACAAAGACGAAAGATGGCGGGACAAACGATTAAGTCCCGCCGTCAGTTTATATCTTGAAGTCCTTAAAGGCTTCCTCAAGCCCCTTCTTTGCCGCTTCCTCAAACGCTTTTTCAAGCATCTAAAAGATGTAAGCGGAGAGTTCTTTCTCTCGCTTTTTCTTTTTATCATCTTTCTTTTTCGGAATATTACTTCACCTCGATTGTTAGATGTAACTCCGGCGCTCCATCGTCGCCGCCATCATCTTTGTTGGATAGATAATCCTCATAAAGTTTATTATGAGCGGCGTGCATAATCTCATTGAGAGAAAACCCGTCCTGATACATCTCCGGATAGTATTCCGGAACGTTTCGCTTTGATTGAAAAGCTATTGAACTATCATAAGGCTCCATATCAGCACCTCCTTTTTTTATAATAATTTTGAACGTTTTCGGACAAGCTCAACCATCGAAGGTTTTCCGCGTGGTTGTTTAGCTTGTTTCCGTCGATATGGTCAACGGTCGTTTTGTGCAGCGGGTCATCATTCGGGCAGAATGCCTATGCTACAAGACGGCTGACAAGATAATAACGCACTTCGCCGTCGATAGAGAGCGCTACACGCTCATATCCTTTGTTGTTCACAAAGGTCTTCAGTATCCTTGGCTTGCCGCTCTTGAGACTCTTAACCCTTCCTAATGAGCTGACAAGGTATTTTTCGTCTGAACCCTCAACGGGCTTCCAGACTTCATTATGCTATTGGTTCATACAGGAACCTCCTTTCGGAAATAATAAAAGAGGAGGTCTTTTTCCTCCTCTCATATTATTTTGAAAAATGCTTCTATATGTTTAATCAACTTTGACAAAACTTTTTTGTCTATGCGTTCGCCGCGGCAGGGGCAGCAGCAGCAGGGGGGACGGCGTGCGCAATCACGGTGAAGTCCGGATTGATTTCATCCACAAGCTCATATATCTGGAATATCTCTTCAGCATAACCATCAAAGTTTATTCCAAGCATAAGAGCCTTACAGTAATAATAGCAGCAGCCGTATTCTTGCCAAAGGATACTGTATGCGCTGCGGTAGGACGTTTTCCTTGCCTCTATGGGCGGCAACGTGCTCTCTTTATAGAATTCCTGTTGCAGCTCGCCGCGCCGTCTGAAGTATGCCTCAATTTCCTCTTGTTCTTCTGGCTGCAAGCGTCTTCTGGTTTTGAGCCCGTTGCTTATTGTAGTCATCCAAGCGGAGGATGTTCCGGCTCTTGTAATTATTCCCAAGTCGTAGAGCTTGCTGCACCAATTACTGAGAGTTCTTTCACAAACATAGAACCCATATCGTTCGTGGAGAGCTTCAACTCTCTCAGCCCAAGGCATTCCTTCAAAGCCGTCAATGCTGTTGAACGCCGCGATGAAACAAGCAAACTGTATTGGATTTATTTGAATATCCATATTCAAAACCCTTATCAGGATTTCGCGCAGCCGCTCTTCCGGCGTTTCTGGTCTCGATAGTATCGTTATCGAGCGCCGCGGCGGATAGTCTACGGTGTAGCCCCACTTTTCGAGCTTGCTAAGCACATCCCGCCGGAAGTTGCTGCTTCGAGTGTTTAATGATAGTATTTCAGCCATTTCCTCTCGGCTGTATTCGCGCAATTCTAACTGTTCCATAATGGCCTCCTGATACATTTTGCTTGTTCCACCAAACGTTTTCCGCAAGGGCGCATAATCAATCAAAGAAAAGAAAAGGAGAGAAAAGAAAGAGATGTACAAATCTTTGATTATGCTGCCCGCGCCAACGTGATAGCTGCTATGCAGCGGGTTTCAGTTCGGGTCTATCATTACTCCTATTTGCGTTAGATTTCGGTCGATACTTTTCTATTGGGATTTCCAACTCTTGTATTCCGAACTGTGCGATTTCAGGGTATCTGCTAAGAAACCATTCCTTTATTCCGTGATAGCGTTTGCCTCTGGAATGGCACGACGCAATCTGCTGAAGGTTGTCGAATTCATCCAGAACTTCAGATACGTTTTCCTTCGGTTCATGAGAACGAATATAGCTTACCATATAGCCATAGGTTAATCCTTCATAGCGTTCCCTGCTTTTCTGATTGATGGTATGAACAACAACCGTATAGTCCGGGAAAGTCTGTTTAACTCGCGCTAACTCGGCATATTCGCCGCTTCTGGTGTTAAGTGCCTTTTTGTAAAAAGCGCTTCCTACGATGATTTTCTCATTCTTTATGTCGAGCTTAATTGTGAGTGCCATAGTTTATCCCTCCCTTCATTAAGCGGCAGCCGTTGTGTCGCTCTTGGCATTGATGAGCTCTTCCCGATTGTTTAAGAATTCAAGAATCTCCGGGAACTGCTTCAGGAACCAATCCCTCATCTTAATGTAGGAATAAGAAGAGGCGTTAATTGCACGCGCTTCAGCACTGTTTCCACGCAACTTATCGTAATGCTTACGAATGGAGTGGTTTTCGTCATCGTGACTATCAATGTATGCTTCCATACGCTTGAAAGTAAGTCCCTTGAGATGAGCTGCGGAATTCACTTCATTATTGCTCTTGGTCTTTCTCGGAGATTTTACCTCAACCGTGTAACCGGGGAAGTCAATCAGTATCTTCCGCAGAAGGTTATATGCGGGAGAGCCGTACTGGGAAGCTTTCTTAGCTGCGGTCGCGCTGAGCTCGATTGCCTTAGTTGCATGGTTCACTTTGTACGTGATGGCGGTGGGGTCGATGGGGTTCTTATTGTTCTTAGCAGACTTTTTCATGGTTGTCACCTTTCCGGCACTTTTTGTGCCAATAAATTTTTGATGTCGGTCATCACCCTATTTTTTGTTTATCTCGGAGAGGTTTGTGTTTCTCTCTCTTTGATGGCTTTATTATAGCAGAACCCAAATATGCGAGTGTACAATAAACAGCATACTCAAAATTGTTTTGAATATTTTTTTGAATCTGTTTGCTATGTTGAATGGGTTGATTGAATCTTGATTCTTTCTTGAATCTTCTTTGAATGGTTTTTGAATGAAAGTTGATTGATTTTTGTATAGATTTACAGTATAATTTGACTGTCCCTGTTGGACAGTTTTACTCTTGGACAGTTTTAGGCCTTTTTGCCCCTTTTTGCGGAGGCCTTGGACAAGTTGTTGGACAAGTCTTGGGGAGTTGTACCTTGCAAATCGAACAAAGAGAAAGGGAAGGGCGTTTCCGCTCTTCCCTTGAATTTACCTTATTTCATTTAGCTTTTCGGCTTATTTGAAGTACCTGTCGAGCAGCCCTTTGAGCGCCTTGCCGTGACGGGCTTCGTCACGCGCCATTTCATGAACGGTGTCGTGAATTGCATCAAGGTTAAGAGCCTTTGCATGCTTTGCCAGATCGGTCTTGCCTGCGGTTGCGCCGTTTTCGGCTTCAACACGCATTTGAAGGTTCTTTTTGGTGCTGGAAGTTACAACTTCGCCGAGAAGTTCTGCAAACTTTGCAGCATGCTCAGCCTCTTCATAGGATGATCTTCATCTGTTTTCTTCTGGAGGATTTGCAGCACAAGATAGGCTTTGAGCCTCTGGTGTGGCTTCCGCCCTTGAGCCGCCCCTGAACCGTCTTCCGTTTTGCGCCGCGGCGCGGATTTGTCTTTTTTAGCCGCCATCGTATTCCCTCCGGTTTTTTCTGTTCGTATTGTATCATAAGAAAACGAACAAGGGAAGAAAAAACTTCCGGGCGGTATTGAAAAACAGCTCTGGGTATGGTATTATAATACCGCTACACAAACTAAATACAAGAATCGTTTCGGCAGGATGCGTTTATGCCTTTGGCAAAAACGCAGACTCCACTTTGGCATCCGGCCTTAATGGTTCTTGGTCAATAGTCTGTGTAGCGACAAACGGAGCTTGCGTTTTTCGTGTGTAGTTCCGTTTGGAGCTGCACACTTTTTCTTATCAGGAGGTTCAAAATGAAAGCAATCGTATGTGAGATGTGCTCAAGTCACGACGTTGTGAAGCAGGATGGGTATTATGTATGCCAAAGCTGCGGAACGAAGTACTCGACCGAGGACGCGAAGAAGCTTATGGTGGAAATTGCGGGCAAGGTAGACGTTTCGGGCAGTACCGTCAGCGTCGATACGACCGACGCAACGAAGCGTTCACTTGAGAACGCAAGAAGGGCGATGCAGAAGGAGGATTGGGAGGAGACTGAGAAGTATTATAATCTCGTCGAACAGAACGACCCCTCCAACATCGAAGCCATCTTTTACAGCGCTTACGCAAAGGCTAAGACCACGCTCGTTGTTGAAGACATTTACCGCCGCGAAGCGGTTTTCAAATCGTTCGGGAAAAGCATCTCTATTATCGACGACAATTTCGACGTCGCCAAGGAGGAAGAACTTCGTCCGATGGTAGATAAAATGACTGCTGATATTGTTGCACTTTGCGGTAGTCAGTTTGTTTACACTGTAAAGAAGGACGGATACGGAAACATTAAGGAGGACAATTCTAGTGCGACTTATAGGTTGTTTAGAGAAATCAGGGGAGAGATGCTCGACAGCCTTAAGAACATCGGCGCTAAGCTCAAGAAAGCAGGAAACCAATCGGCAGCGCATTACTACTCGCTCGCAAACACTTTTATAGATAAGGGCGATGTGAATCAGAAGGTTGAAATTGTCGAGGAGATTATGGGCTTGGACGACGAATTGGCTCTGTCGATACTCAAGGACGCTAAAGCCCATTATGAAAATGTTGTAATGGACGGCGCAGCCACAAAAGAAGCAGAGAGGTACAAGGCTTTTTGCAACAGGGTGTTCCCGCTGATGATGAAACTCGACCCCTCTTTTAACTTGGATGAAGAATTGAAAAAGGTCGAAGATACGGCAACTGCAGGCAAGAAAAAGCATAAAAAAAAGACAACAATTATGACAATTATAGTTTCGGTGTGTATAGCCTTTATTTGCGTCTGTATTGCGGTCTGTATTGCGGTCTGCGTTTCTTGAATATTTGATAGCCAAAAGGGAAGCGCCGCGGCGCTTCCCTTTTCCATACCCATTATTATATCAGATTCGCGTGCCCTTCTATAGCTTCCTCAATCCGCTGTGGCTCGATGCCTATATAGCGCTGCGTGACGGCGGCGCTTGAGTGCTGCAAGAGCCTTTGCACAAGCGCGATAT
>OLSX01000195.1_pt1 | contig 60047 bp, 56 predicted proteins | sample 1673141 | NCBI WGS metagenome assembly OLSX01 (sample SAMEA3136759, study PRJEB25190) | human gut metagenome | biome: human gut; feature: human-associated habitat; material: faeces | place: Austria | collected 2013 | reverse complement strand
GTATTCGTTCTTTCATTATTCTGCATTTTGGGAATGGTAACTCCAGTCTTTGCAGAAGGGGAAGGAAGTGATCCATTTGAATTAGTTAGTTTAAAAATTGAAAACAAAACTGATTCAAGAGAAGTTACACCTGTAAATGATACTGTTTATCTGCAAACCGGGAAGGAATATCGTGTTTCAATTACTTATAAAGGAACTGTTCCAGCTGAATACTTAAATAATGAAGAATTTGAATTTTATGCTTTTGGTAAAAAATTAAAATGCGATTTATTTGATGTACTTTATGGAGGATCTGATAGCGGACCAGACGAAAATGGAGATATAACTGTTGGATTAGAAAACGGAATTATTGCTAATAAAGAAGGAAAAGTTACATTAGAAGTAGCACCTGGAAAGAATTTAACATTCTATGTACATAATGATGATGCAAGTACTTTACTGGAAAAAGTTGACACTACATTCCAGGAAAATATTAAAAACCACACATTCTTAGTATCTGAAAATAGCATTGAAAAAGATATTCATGATCAAATGACTGCTCTATTTGAAGAAACAAAACAGTCTTTAGGTATTCTTTCAGAAGAAATGAGTATTGATTATGAAGAAAGTGAAGATGCAAATTTAGGACCTAATGATTATTATTATTTTATCTATTTTACAAATACAAGAGTTGGCGGTGATGGATTCGCTACAATCAATTACTCGTTGAAAACTACAATTAAACCTGAAGTATCTGCTGATACACCTACAACATCTGTTAGTTCAGATGCTGATAAGATTGTAGAAAATACAAAAGCTTCATATTCAGAAGAACAGCAGGCTGCATTAAAAGAAGGTGGCAAAGCTGATGTAAAGGTTTCCGTAAGTAAGACTACTCCAACTGCTGAAGACAAAAAATTAGTAGAAGCTCAGCTAAACTCAACAAACAAGATTGCAATGTATTTAGATCTTGGTGTTAAAGTTTCTATCAAGGATGCCGATGGTACAGTGATTGGAACAGATGTTGCTTTAAGCGAAACAGGAACACCTGTTCAGTTTACAGTTGCATTAGATGATTCATTCATCAATACAAACAATACAGTAGATAGAACATATCAGGTAGTCAGAATCCATGAAGGCAAGGTAGATGTATTACCAGCAACATTCGATCCTGAAACAAAGACAATTACATTTGAATCAGACAAGTTCTCAACATATGCATTGATGTATACAGATACACCAAAGGCATCCAAGACACCAGTAACATCTGATGATGGAAACGTTGCATTATATGCTGGAATGGGTGTCATTGCATTAGCTGCAGTTGTAGCTATGATCTTCTTCAAAAAGAAGAATGCTTAATTTCAGAAAATATTAAAACAGAGTTGTAAAAGACTCTGTTTTAATATGCGCTGTTCCTTTTTGGACTTAAGATATTTGTGCTAGTATAGAAGTGTTATTAAGATGTGTATTTCGAGGTAAAAAATGCGTGATTTAAAATGGAAAAAAGTAAAAGAAGAACATATTGTTCAAGATCAATGGATTGACTTCAGAAGATGCAGATATCAGTTTCCAAATGGTGAAGAATTTGAACCATATTATAACTATTCTAGAAGAAGCTATTCTGTGATTGTTGCTAGAGATGAAAGTGGTGATTTTATCTGTGTTCAACAATACCGTCATGGACTTGATAAAGTAACAACAGAATTTCCTGCAGGTGGGATTGAAACTGCAGATAATGAATATTCTAAGATCAAAAGAGAAGATGCATTTGACTGTGCTAGAAGAGAATTACTAGAGGAAACTGGATGTATGAGTAATGACTGGCATCACATTATTACAGTTCCAAGCTATCCAACAATTGCGGATAACTATGCATATTGCTTCTTTGCAGATCGATGTAAAAAAGTGTCTGATTTAAATCTAGATGATACGGAAGATTTAGAATATATTCATCTTTCTCAACAAGAACTTGAAGAAAGAATTACAAATGGTGATTTTGAACAGCCTGTGCACATCATGGCATATATGCTAGTCAAAGATAAGTACTTGAGATAGGAGAAATCTTATCTCTTTTTCATTGCTTTTACCTGTTATTTTTTAGATAATATTGATATGGCAAAACAATATCAAGAACAAAATCAAAATGAATACTCAGATCTAGACTTTGAAGAAGTTGAAGAAGAAACACAATCAAAAAAATATCATTTCAGTGTGAAGGGATACATCAAAAAAGTCTGTATTACGGGTGTTATATTAGGCTTGATGGGATATGCTGGTTCAGCCATCATCAATGGATTTGATGATGGTTTTGATACAGATGAAGGTATTTCCATTGATGAAATTCAACAGGGAGATGGAATATTAGACGATACATTATCCAATGAAGTTTCTATCAATGGTGAGTATTATTCTATGCCTTGTCAATTATCTGAAATATTAGACAATGGCTGGGAAATTTCTGAATATTCTGAAACAAAAGCAAAAGACAAGATCAAAGGTGATACAACAAAATATATTTCTTTAGAAAATGACAAGAATCAGAATATGTTTGTTGCGGTATTTTCTCCAACAACAAAGAAAATATCTGTTAGGGATGCATATGTTGAATATATGAGTGTTTACCCAGATGATGAGTTATATGTAGATATAAAAGTATCTGGTGGTCTTTATACTGGTATGACATGTCAGGAAGTAGATCAATTAATTAATGAAAATGACTGGAAACATCATAAATCGACAACAGAATCTAACTGGTATTACAGTATTGAATACGATAATGAAGATAGTCCATATGTAGTGTCGTATTCTCTGGATACAAAAAAGAAAGAAAATCAGAGAATCGTTACAGATATCACAGTGAATCTGTATGATAACTATGATTATGATTGACAAACAATACAGAAATGTATTGTTTTTGTTTTGGTGAGATGATTTCAACTGCATTAGAATTTGATATAATAGTTTCTGAAAAAAGGAAAGGAATATAAATTATGTCAGTTTTACCTTTGATCATTGTTTTATTGATCGTCTTAGATAAATACTGTTTTTCACATATCTTACAAAGACCTCTTGTCGCATGTACTTTACTTGGTGCTTCTTTAGGATATTTGAAAGAGGGTATGTTACTTGGAGGAGCATTAGAAGTATATTACATTGCATATCAGTCGTTGAGTGAATATGTACCTGTAGAAAGCGGATTCTTATTTACTTCTATCATTTCTTCGTTTTTAGTGAGTGGTGGTGTAGATGCATCTATCACAAATGCAAGTGCATTTCTTGTTGGAGGAATTGCATTAGAATATGTTTTAAATCTATTCAACACATTATTTTTACCAGCAGTTAGAAAAGCCTGTGAAAAACATGATGATAAAAAAGTTGGCATGATGCAGTTTGTATTGATGCTAATCAATGTACTTGTCTATTTAGGTGTTGCATATTTCATGATGAACAATGCTTCCGGTATTAATGCAATGCTGTCAACATTTATTCACACTTATCCATTCGTAATGATTGGAATCATGACGATTGCTTCTTTAATGCCATGTATTGCATTTGCAATTCTATTAAGAAACATGGGTGGAAAAGACCTTACTGGTGCTGTTTTACTAGGTGTTGCGGTTGGTTTGATCTTAGTATCTATGACTTCTGCTGCTGTATCTGGAACAATAGTAGCATGCATTGCATTTGCTTTAGGATGGTTTAACTTCCGTTCTTCACAGAAAGAAACAATAACAGTGAAAAATGAAGAAAGCAAGCCAGTCAACACAATTAAAGGAGGTGCAGAAAAATGGTGGTAGGAATTACACAGTATACAAATAAAAATGAAGCATTTCCTTTAGACAAGAAAACATTAAATCAGGTTGCGTTGCGTTCTTTTATGGTAAGTGCTTCTAAGAACAGTGAAACAGGGGAAGCATATGGATGGTGCCATGCATTAGCACCAGCTCTTAAAAAGATTCATGAAAATGAAGAAGATCTTGCATTATCCATGGGACATAACCTTGAATATGTAGAAACAGGATCATTCTTTTCTACACTTGCTATGGGAGTTGTACTTTCACTGGAAGCACAGAAATGTGATCTAGAAACAATTCGTTCTGTTCGTACAACTATGAATGTATTATGCAATAGCCTCTCTCATGCATTGTTTAACGTGATGATTCTTTCAACAGTAGCTATTGCGTGCATTCCTGGTGCAAATAATGGCAATGTTGCCAGCGTAGCTGTATTTGCACTTGCAGCAATGATTCTTACGGTTGTATTACGCTTTGTATTGATTAAAGTTGGATATGCGCAAGGTACAAAGATTATGGAAAAACTCATGAAAAAGAAGGAAGATCTTGCACAGGCATCTAAAATCATGGGTGGATTTACAGTTGGCGGATTGATTGTACTGGCAACAAAGCATGTCAGTGCTTCAAATACGTTTGTTTCAGCTGTACAATCAAGCAGTTTGTCTTCTGTAGCGTCAAGCGTATTGAATGCTGTACCAGCTTGTATTGGTCTGGTTTGTACATATGTATTCTATTATCTATTAACAAAGAAGAATTATTCCATTACAAAATGTGTAGGTATCGTTGTTCTGATTGGATGCATCATGATTGCAATCAGCTTCGTTCTAGGTATGACAACTTCTCTATAAGTATGATAAAAACGAGGGGAACCTCGTTTTTATATTTATCGTATCTGTGAAAATATTTTGGATAAATTTGTATTCTTTTTCTGAAATACCGTTTTACATGCTTTTTTGTATCCTTTGATACCATGACACTCATCATCGTCTCGATATGTCGTATAGATTGCTGCCAGTAAAGGAAGCAGTACTTTAAAGTATTTATCGTTTTTATGACTTTCCTGTTTCTTTTCCTGTAATACTTCCTGTTTGATTTGCAGCAGTGTTGACTGCTTTTGTATATTTTCTAAGGCAGGCTGCATATTCTGCACTGTTTTTGCTAATGAAGCTAAATGCTTCAATGTCAAAAACAGGAAAATAATGACAAGTATTACCGCAATCAGTAAAGAATAGTAGTTATATGGATATAAATTCATGTTCATGAGAATAGTATAGCACAAAAAAACCGCTGATAAACAGCGGTGATTTTTAAATGGTGTCCTGGAGGAGATTCGAACTCCTGACCGTCCGCTTAGAAGGCGGGTGCTCTATCCAGCTGAGCTACCAAGACAGCTCATTAAATATACCAAAGAGTTAAGAGTTTGACAAGCCTTTTTGTTAAATTTTTTAAAATTTGTATTCTTTCTTCTCAACTTCGATATTTTTATCATCTAAATGGATAATCATATAGCTAGGTTTGGATCCATCACGGTTGTGCCAGATACTGCCAGGATTAATGCAACGAACACCGTTAACTGTAATATCCTGTGGAATATGCGTATGGCCATAGAAGACAATATCACAATGTACTTTCTTTGCGTATCTTGCTAATTGTTGTGGCTGATTGAAAATCATATGCATATGACCATGCACAACAAGAATGTTATGATTAGCTATTGTTATGATTCTTTCATTTGGATATGCATGAAAAAAATCATTATTTCCCTGTACACTTGTAAAACCAGATAACTGGTTAGGATGCATTTCTGAATCTCCACAATGGATGAAATAATCTGTGACTGGATAATTTTCTTTGAGATACTCTAATGGTTTTCTTTGACCATGATTATCTGAAACTAATACGATTTCTTCCATGTCACTATTATAAAACGTATTTGAGATGAATGAAATAAAATTATATACTAATATCATGACGAATTATTATGATGAAATGATTGCTGAAATCAAACAGAATATTGCTGATGGCGACTATGCACAGGCATTTGCAACTATTAAAAAAGAGTTAAGCATGCCATACATTCCAGAAGATACAGAAGAACAGCTGTATACTTTATTAAAAGATCTTAGATTTCAAATGAGTGAAAAAAGAAATACAGAGAGAAGTGTAGATGATATTTTAGATGGTCTAAGAGGAGGCAGTGAATGTCAGCTTGTATCTGCTGCACAATTAGCAAAAAGAAATTTAAGGGACTATATTGAGGAGATACAAGACTATCTTAAAGATGATCCATATCCTGAAGCAGCTGCCTTAATTGTTGAAGCAATTGCAGAACAGGAAATTCAGGATGAATTTATCTGGAATAAAGATGGTGTTGAATATACATTTTATGGAGATTCACTTGTTCCATGTTCTCACTCAAAAGGCTTCCTGAAAGCAAATGCTTTATTGAATCAATGGCTGAATAAAAATCCAGATATGTATGAAATGGCGAAGACAATGCTTGTTCATGATGTGTTTATGTTTCTGCCGCTGTCGTATGAGGAAGATGAAGGACAATCATTAGCGTTTGACATTTTAGAAGAAATTACGCGTATGATGGACAGAAACGATATTCTGGAAGATGTAAAAAAACAGATCGGATTTGTTTCTCAGCAAATCAGTTAAATGGCAGAGATGCCATTTTTATTTATTCTGAAATATTGCTGAACTGAAATATTTATTAAAATATTAGCACTCATCTATTGACAGTGCTAATATGAGTGCTATTATATTTCATGTAAATTTTTGTGTATTTATGGCACTATTTATGGAATTTTGCTATAATAGGCAAGCACGAATTGAAAAGGAGAATAACAATGTCAACTTGGACACTGAAAGAAAAATCAATGGGTGACATGAATGTCACAATCGAAGGCGAAGAATGGAAGAACGCCGTTAAGAAAGCATTCAATAAGATTGCTAAGAATGCTAAGATCGATGGCTTTAGAAAAGGACATGTTCCTGCAGCTATGCTTGAAAAGAAAGTTTCTATGGCTGAAAGACAGGCACAGGCTATCGAAGACAATGCAAATGAATGGATGAGAAAAGCATTTGAAGAATTGAATCTTACACCTATTTCTCAGCCACAGTTAGATGTTAAGTCTATGGATGATGAAAAGGCAGAACTCGTATTCACATTCGCAGTTATGCCAGAAGTAGAACTTGGCGAATACAAAGGCCTAAAGTATGAAGTTGAAGCAGTTGAAGTTACTGATGAAGAACTCAACGAAGAAATCGACCGTATGAGAAAGCAGTATTCTGATCTTGAAACAGTTGAAGGTGAAGCTCAGGAAGGCGACACAGTTAAGATCGACTATGAAGGATTCAAAGATGGCGTTGCATTCGAAGGCGGCAAGGCTGAAAACTATGGCTTAAAGTTAGGCTCAGGTTCATTCATTCCTGGTTTCGAAGATCAGTTAATTGGCTGCAAGGCTGGTGATGAAAAGGAATTGAACTTAACATTCCCAGAAGATTATCATGCTGAAGACCTTAAGGGTGCTGCAGTTGTATTCAAGGTTAAGGTTCATGAAGTTACAAGAGAAGTATTACCTGAATTAGATGATGATTTCGCTAAGGATACAAACATTCCTAACGTTGAAACAGTTGAAGATCTTAAGAATACAGTAAAAGAAAGATTAGCATCTGCTAAGCAGGCACAGGCTGAAAATGCAGCTGATGAAAAGCTGTTTGATGAATTAACAAGCAATGTTAAGATCGATATGCCAGATGCTCTTGTTGAAGATGAAGTTAATGGTCAGATCCAGCAGATGGCTGCTCAGATCCAGCAGTATGGTATTTCTTTCACACAATACCTGAAGATGATGGGCAAGACTGTAGAAGATGTTAAGAATGACTACAGAGAAAATGCTGAAAAGAGCGTTAAGTTAAGATTGACACTTAACAAGATTGCTGAAGTTGAAAACTTAGAAGCAACAGACGAAGATGTTGAAGCTCAGTACCATGATCTTGCTACGCAGTATGGTATGGAAGTTGAAAAGATCAAGCCACTTGTTTCTGTTGACATAATCAAGCAGGATATCAAGACAACAAAGGCTTACAACTTCGTTAAAGACAACGCTGCAAAAGCTTAATGAATGATTCATAAGACGTAGTTTATATTTAAGCTGCGTCTTATTTGTTAGAAGAAAAGAAAGGAGTACTAGGTATGGAAAATACTATGAGAATTCCCGTAATTTGTACTAGAGGAATCATCGTATTCCCTGGACAAGATGTTATGATTGAAGTTGGCAGACAAAAATCGGTCAACGCAATCAATAGTGCAAGTGATGAGTATGATGGACAGGTATTTATTGTCTGTCAGAATGACATCATGGTTGAACAGCCTGTTAGAGAGAATCTTTATTCCGTTGGTACATTAAGTAAAATCAAAGTTGTTAGAAGAAAACAAGGCTATATGCGTATTACTTTTACTGGTATGAAGCGCGCTAAGCTTGTTAATCTTGAAGATGATGGTTCTATGATGATGGCTGATATTGAACTGTTAGAAGATGTACAGGGTGATACAACAGAAGAACTTGCATTGGTAAAGAAGATTATTTCTGAATTTGAGAAGATTTCAAATGTAACTGCTGCATTTCCAGCAGATATTATTCACCAGATGTCAAAAGGTGTTTCTGCAGTAACATTAACAGATCAGTTTGGGCAGTATTTATTGAATGATCAGCAGACAAAACAGAAACTTCTTGAAACACTCAATATCAATGAACGCATGTTATTTATCATTTCTGAAATGGAAAAACAGCAGCGTTTATCTGAAATTGAAAATGATATCAATCAGAAAGTAAAAGAAAAGATTGATGATTCACAAAAAGAATATTACTTAAGAGAAAAACTTAAGACAATCAAAGAAGAACTTGGTGATGTTTCTAATATTACCGATGATTCCCAGGAACTTCGTGACAAGATTGAAAACAATCCATATCCAGAATCTATCAAGAAGAAGGCATTGGATGAATTGAAGAAATATGAAATGCTTCCTGCTGGAAGCGGAGAAGCATCTGTTAGCAGAAACTATTTAGACTGGCTTTTAAATGTTCCATACTGGCAGGAAACAGAAGATGTAGAAGATCTGAAGGAAGTACGTGAAGTTTTGGATGAAGATCATTATGGTCTTGAAAAAGTCAAAGATCGTATCATGGAATATCTAGCTGTAAAACAGATGACAGGTACATTAAATGCACCAATTATCTGTTTAGCAGGTCCTCCAGGTGTTGGTAAAACTTCATTAGCAAAATCCATTGCTCGTGCCTTAGACCGCAAGTTTGTGAAAATGAGCTTAGGAGGCGTTAGAGATGAAGCTGAAATCAGAGGTCATAGAAGAACTTATCTAGGTGCAATGCCTGGTCGTATCATCCAAGGAATGAAGAAGGCTGAAGTGATTAATCCTGTGTTTCTGATTGATGAAATCGATAAGATGGGTGCTGACTATAAGGGTGATCCTAGTGATGCAATGCTGGAAGTATTGGATCCTGAACAGAATGCAATGTTCTCTGATCACTATCTAGAAGAACCTTATGATCTAAGTAAAGTAATGTTTATCGCAACAGCCAACTATCTGGAAAATATTCCTGCACCTTTAAGAGATCGTATGGAAATCATTGAATTGCCATCTTATACAGAACTGGATAAGGTACAGATTGCCAAGGATCATCTGATTCCTAAGCAGATCAAAGCAAATGGTTTGAAAGCATCTCAATTCAAAATTAAAGATGATGAAGTGTTGTATCTCATTCGTCATTACACACGCGAAGCAGGTGTAAGACAATTAGAAAGACTTATTGCTTCTCTATGTCGTAAGACCGTTTTAGCAATCCTGAAGGATGGCAAGAAGTCTATGACAATGAGCAAGAAGCAGATCAATGCATGGCTTGGTAAAGAAATCTTTGAATACGGAAACAAGGAAAAGAAAGCACAGGTTGGCTGTGTTACTGGTTTAGCATATACAGAATTTGGGGGAGATGTTCTCCAGATTGAAGTCAGCTCTTATGAAGGTAAGGGGGGAATTGTGATGACTGGTAAACTTGGTGATGTTATGAAAGAATCTGCACAGATTGCGGTTGACTATGTCAAAGCACATGCACATGACTATAACATTGATCCAAAATTCTTTGAAAAGAACGATATTCATATCCATGTACCAGAAGGAGCAGTACCTAAGGATGGTCCTAGTGCTGGTGTAACGATGACAACGGCAATTGTTTCTGCTTTAACAGGTAGAGCAGTTGAAAATAATCTTGCGATGACAGGTGAAATTACACTAAGAGGTCATGTACTTCCAATTGGTGGCTTAAGAGAAAAATCTTTAGCAGCAAATCGAGTTGGTATTACTAAGATCTTGATTCCTAAGGAAAACGTGAGAGATCTTGATGATGTACCAAAGGCTGTCAAAGAATCCATTACATTTATTCCTGTAGATAACGTTTCTCAAGTATTAAAGGAAGCGCTGGTGAAATAATGCAGTATCATGATGCGAAACTGCTGACAACAGCAGCAAATGAAAGTGGATGGCCAGACAGCAAACTACCTGAAATTGTATTTGCGGGTAGAAGTAATGCTGGTAAAAGTACACTTATCAATGCATTGGTAAATCGTAAGAATTTAGCATTTTCAGGGAAAACACCTGGTAAAACAAGACTGTTAAACTTCTTTATTGTAGATAACAGAGTTGTATTTACAGATGCGCCTGGCTATGGCTATGCGACGAGTGATGCAAAGAGTGCACTTGCTTTTGGAAAGCTGATTGAGCCTTATTTCAATCATAGAGAAAATCTAAAAGGTATGGTTCTTGTGCTGGATGCAAGAAGAGAACCGAATGAAGATGATATTGCGATGATTGAGTATGGTAGAAGTACACATCTGAATATTATCGTTGCCTGTACAAAAACAGATAAGATTTCTAGAGGCAAGTATTTAAGCAATGCACAAAAGATTGCGAATACATTAAAGCTTCCTGTAAAAGCGTTGATTCCTGTAGATTCATTAAAGAAAACAGGAATAGATAATATCTGGAATGCAATTAATGAAATGATTTAGTCTAAACAGATTGTTTAGACTTTTTCTTATGTTTGTATAACTATTTTATAACTATAGACTATGATATTTATCAATAAGTGTTATAATACCAAAGGCTTAGAAAACTAAGCTTGCTTAATGAAACCACCAATACTAGTCTCCCTATAACAAGTATTGGTGGATTTTATTTTATGTCCATTGAAATAGCTGTTTAATTTCTTTATATATTTTTTTTTGAAACACCTGCTTTTTTATTGGAGTGGAATACTTCATAATGTTTTATGGTAAAATAGTTAGAGAATTTGGAGATAACAAATATGAAAGTAATGATTGCTGCCGGTGGAACTGGCGGACATATATATCCTGCAACTGCACTTGCAGAAGTATTGAAACAAAAACAGCCAGAGAGTGAAATACTATTCTTTGGATCGAATGATCGTATGGAATCTACAGTCATTCCGCAACTTGGGTACAAGTTCTATGGCTTAGATATGAAAAGTGGAAATGGTGGTTTTCTTAACAAGGCTAAATCGATGATTTCTTTATTGTCTGCATATAAGCAGGCACGTGAAATTTTAAAACAGGAGCGTCCAGATATCTGTATTGGCTTTGGAAATTATATTTCTGTTCCTTTGATTATGGCTGCTCATAAAATGGGTATTAAAACAATGATTCATGAACAGAACAGCTATGCTGGAAAAGCAAACAAGTTTTTAAGTAAATATGTTGATGCGATTGTTTCCTGCTATGAAGCAAACCTGTCACAAATGCCTAAAGAAAAACAAAGACTGTTAGGCAATCCACAGGCGACACTTGCTGCAAATACAACATTTGATCCATCTTGCCTGTCAGATATTGGGCTGGATGCTGCTAAACCATTTGTTGTATGTATGATGGGTTCATTAGGATCTGCTTCTGTATCAAAAGTATTAGATGAAGCTTGTCCTCTATTTGAAGATGATTTTCAGGTGGTGATTGCGAGTGGTAAAAGTAATGATTATACATTCACTTTTGAAAGCAATGATCATGTAAAAATCGTTGATTATGTTGATGGAAAAACAATGCTGAAAGGCTGTTCACTTGCAGTATTAAGAGCTGGGGCAACAACGATGTGTGAAATTGGTGCAATTGGTTGTGCATCCATTCTCATTCCATCTCCATATGTTCCAAATAATCATCAGTTCTACAATGCAGAAGAACTTGTTAAAAAAGGTGCTGCTTTGATGATAGAAGAAAAGAATCTGACTGCTGTCAAGCTGGCAGACACAGTGAACTTTTTAATGCATAATGAGAAAAAAAGAGATGCATTAAAGAAAAATGCTTATATGCAGGGAAAAAGAGATGCTGCGGATCAAATGATTGCGTGGATGGAGGAAATTGTGAATGCGTGAATTGATAGATGAATTAAATGATATTTGTGAAACTGAAGTCAATATGCCTTTGTCTTCTATGACAACTTTACGTATTGGTGGATACGCAAAGTATGTCGTTTATCCAAACAGTGATATTGCTTTAGATGGTGTTCTAAGACTGTTAAAGCTTAGAAATATTCCATTTAAAATGATTGGAAAAGGCAGTGATCTACTTTGCAGTGATGATGATTACTATGGAGTAATCATTCGTTTAGATCGTCATTTCAACAAAGCCTATTTTACAGATGATATGGTTACGGTGCAGGCTGGATGTTCCACGATTGCTTTAGCATATCAGGCAATGAAAAATGGCTTAAGTGGTCTAGAGTGGGCAAGTGGTATTCCTGGTACGATTGGTGGCGCAATCTTTATGAATGCAGGTGCATATAAAAGCAGTATGGCTGATATCGTAGAAGAAGTATTTGTATATCGCAATGGAAAACTGGAATGGATGCCTGTTGAAGAATGTGATTTCTCTTATCGTACAAGTATTTTCCAGAAGCATAGTGACTGGATTATTGCGGGATGCAGAATGCGTTTAAAAGATGAAGATCCAAATAAGATTGAACAGCTGATGGAAGATCGAAAGCAAAGAAGACTTTCTTCTCAACCATTGGAATTTCCAAGCTGTGGTTCTGTCTTTAGAAATCCAGAAGGAAAGAATGCATGGGAATGCATTGACGGCATTGGCTATCGTGGCAAGTCGATTGGAGATGCATATGTCTCTGATAAGCATTGTAATTTTATTGTGAATAAAGGCCATGCTACAGCGAAAGACTACATTACACTCGTACGTGAAATTCAACAAAAAGTAAAAGAAAAATATGATATTACTTTAGAAACTGAAATGGAGTTATTTAACTGGTGTGAAAAAGACTGATAAAGAAAGTAAATCATTGATTGAATGTGCACCACGTTTATTGAAATGGGGATTGTTCGCTGCGGTTGCTTTATTACTGTCGTTGTATTTATTTTCGTCATATTCTAGAGTCTCTGGAATTGTTGTGAAAGGAACACATTATCTAGATGAAGAATATATAGAAGAAATCTCTAATATTCATCAAAATAATATTTTCTATTTAAATATTCCACTCTTAAAAGAAATGGAATTAAAGAATGACCCAATGATTGAAGACGCTGATGTGACTTTGCTGAGCAATCAGGTTGTTTCCATCACAATTAAGGAAAAGAAAGCGATTGGTTATCGTTATGATTCTGATGAAGCAGAAATACTGTTTGTAGATAATACAAAGGCGAAATTAAAGAGTGAGTATTTAGATATCATTGCTTCTGTACCTTTGATTCATGGATTTAATACAGAGGAACAGACAAGACTGTTATGTAAAGCGTTTAAAGATGTAGATCAAAGCATGATTGAAAATATATCTGACATCTCTCAATATGCATTAAGCTATGATGATGAAGCGATGAAGATTCAGATGAGAAATGGTTCATATTATTTAGGAAACTATCAGAATCTATCAAAACTGAATGATTACTATATGATCTATGCAAATATGAATGATAAATCACAATGTATTTCAGCAGATGAAAAAGCAAACGTTGCATACACATTTGTATGTCCATGGAACATTGAAGATGCTTCACAAGAATACTGGACTGATGCTGATGGTAATTTATTGACAAATATTTATGGAGACCATGTTGCAAAACATTACTATACAGATGAAAATGGAAATCAGGCAGTTGACAGCAATGGTAATCCAATCGTTATCCCATTAGATGAAAATGGCAGTGAAGTTATTGATCCAAACTTCAACAGGAATTATAGTGCAGGCTACTATGCAACGGGAAGTCTTGTTCTTCCAGAAGGCGTAAGCAATGAGCCAGAACAGAATGATAATCAGGCAGAAAATGAACAAAATGCGAATGAAAATAACATGCCTGAATAACAATTGTTCATTCTGTGAATGTTTTTTGTTATAATAATTGAGATAAGGAGCTATTTTACTATGGCAATAGAAACAAAAACAAACTATGGAAATATTTCTATTACATCTGATGCAATTGCATCTCTTGCAGGTGGCATTATCACAGAATGCTATGGTGTTGTAGGAATGGCCAGCAAACAAGTACTAAAGGATGGCTGGGCTGAATTATTAAAAAAAGAAAACTATTCTAAAGGTGTAGTTATCAAAAATACAGACGGAATGATTGATGTAGATCTTTACATTATTGTTTCTTTTGGTATTAAGATTACAGAAACTGTAAAAGAAGCACAGAAGAAAGTTAAATATATGTTAGAAAAGACCCTTTCACAAGATATTCATTCAGTGAATGTCTTTGTTCAGGGTGTACGTGTAATGAACTGAGTGAGGGCGTCATGGAAAAAATTAACGGTATTATATTTAAAGGAATGCTTGAAAGTGGATGCAACAATCTAAATGGAAATAAAAAAGAAGTTGATGCATTGAACGTATTCCCAGTACCTGATGGAGATACAGGTACAAATATGTCTTTAACATTCACAAATGGTGTGAGTGAAGTAAAAAAGAGTGGTTCAGATTCTTTACCAACAATTGCTAAGACATTATCTAGAGGATTATTGATGGGGGCTAGAGGAAACTCTGGTGTTATCCTTTCTCAGATCTTCAGAGGTATCTATCAATACATTGGCGAAAAGACAGAATTATCCAGCAAGGAATTCTCTGAAGCTTTGTTGAATGGTTCCAAGCTTGCATATAAAGCAGTTATGAGACCTACAGAAGGTACAATTTTAACTGTGATTCGTGAAGCAAGTGCAAAGGGTGAAGAATTCATCAATGCAAATCCTGAAGCTTCTATTGAAGAATTCATGAATGCAGTATTAGATGAGGCAAATGCATCTCTTGAGAGAACACCTGAATTATTGCCTGTTTTAAAGGAAGCACATGTTGTTGACTCTGGCGGTGCTGGTTTAGTCAAAGTCTTAGAAGGTTTTAAGGCATTCTTGGATGGTAATCCAGTCACTGAAGAAACGGTTAATGAAGAAAAGAAAGAAACAAAGAGTGAACATTCCAGCGGATATCGTTGTGAATTTATTCTTACATTTGACGCAAAGCACGCAAAGAGCTTCAATGAAGATCGTTTCAGAAAATCATTAGAAGCACTTGGAAATAAAGTGCAGCTTGTTGTGAAAGAAGATGGTATTTCTCTAAGTCTTCATACAATGACACCAGGTGAAGTATTAATGCTTGCGGAACGATATGGTGAATTTAAAAAGGTTCAGATTGAAAATATTCAAGATGATTTGAATCCATCCTTGTTAGAAGAAGAGAAGGAAGAAGTTGGAGAAGCAAAGGAATACGGTATCATTGCGGTAGCAGCTGGTGAAGGTATCAAACAGCTATTCACTGAATATCGTACAGACTATGTTGTCAGTGGTGGCCAGACAATGAATCCATCCACAGAAGATATTGCTTCTGCAATTGCAAAGGTAAATGCAAAGCATGTATTTGTATTGCCAAATAACTCTAATATCATTATGGCCGCAAATCAGGCAGCTACAGTTACAGAAGATAAAGATGTCATCGTTCTTCCAACAAAATCTGTACCACAGGGCTTATCTGCCTGCATCAACTTCAATCCAGAAGATGATGTAGAAACAAACAAGGAAGCAATGGAAGAAGCAATCGCAAATGTTAAGACTGGTCAGATTACATATGCAATCAAGGATACTTCGATTGACGGCAAGGAAATCCATGCTGGCGATTACATGGGACTCCTTGATAAAGATATCGTGATCATTGAAAAGGATAAGATGACTGCTTCTAAACAGCTGATTGAAAAGATGATGGACGAAGATTCAGAAATTGTAACTCTATTAAAGGGTGAAGACGCTACACAGGAAGAATGTGATGCATTGGCAGAATTCATTGAAGAAAACTATGATGTCGATGTAGATGTACAAGATGGTGGACAGCCAGTGTACTCATTTGTTATCGGTGTTGAATAAGTAAAATAAAATGTCATTTGAAATCTCAAATGACATTTTTTATATGTGTTATATAGAATACTGACTCATATCCCATACTTCATCCACGATATCTTCATAGAAATATGGTTCATGAGAAACAAGTAATACAGTTCCTTTAAATGTTTGAATGGCTTCTTTTAAAGAATCCTTTGCATCTTGATCAAGATGGTTTGTAGGTTCGTCTAATACGAGAAGATTACATGGAGTATTCATGATCTTGCAAAGACGAAGCTTTGCCTGTTCTCCACCAGATAATACAAATACCTGTGATTCAATCTGTTCTGTTGTTAGACCACACTTTGCAAGTGCACTGCGTACTTCATATTGACTGTATGCAGGGAATGTATCCCATAGTTCCTGCATACATGTTTGAGAGCTTGCTTTTTCTTCCTGTACAAAATATCCAGCATCAATATTCTCACCATGTTCAATGGAACCGGAAAGGACATCAATGATACCAAGCAATGACTTTAGTAATGTTGTTTTACCAATACCGTTTGCACCAACAATTGCTACTTTTTTATTCTTTTCCAATGTAAATGTCATTGGTTTACTTAATGGATAGTCATATCCAATCACAATATCATTTGCGATAAATAAATATTTTGAAGGTGTAGAAGAATATTGAAAAGCAAATTCAGGTTTGATTTTTTCTTTCTTCAACTCAATGCGTTCCATTTTGTTCAGCTGCTTCATTCTGGAGTTGGCCATTCCTCTTGTAGCGACTCTTGCTTTATTTCTCGCAATAAAATCTTCCATCTTTTCAATTTCAGCCTGTTGACGATTATATGCAGCTTCTAGCTGTTTTTTCTTTGTTTCATATACAGATACAAAGTTATCATAGTTTCCTGTATAACGTGTAATAGAAGGAGCATCAACGTGATATACAACATTGATACAGGTATTTAAAAATGGAACATCATGAGAAATTAGAATAAATGCATTTTCATAGTTAATTAAATAATTCTTTAACCATTCAATGTGTTCCACATCTAAATAGTTTGTAGGCTCATCCAGTAAAAGAATATCTGGTTTTTGTAGAAGAAGTTTAGCCATAAGAATACGTGTTCTTTGACCGCCACTTAAATTAGAAACATTTGCGTCAAGACCTAATGCATCAATACTGAATGCACGTGAAATTTCATCAATTTTAGAATCAATCAGGTAGAAATCATGCTGATCAAGATAAGACTGTCTTTCACCAATATCTTCCAGTAATGCATTCATTTCTTTTTCATCCATATCAGCCATTTTCATATAGTCATCTGTAATGGACTGTTCAATGTCATACAATTCATCATATGCGCTCTTTAATACATCACGAATCGTTTTTGCTGGATCTAAAACTGTATGCTGATCTAGGTAGCCAACATTGACACGCTTGTTCCAGAGTACTTTTCCTTCTTCTGGTTCCAGTTTTTTTGTCAGAATATTCATGAAAGTACTTTTCCCTTCACCATTTGCACCAACAAGACTAACATGTTCCCCACGATTCAAACGGAACGATACATCTTCAAATATTACTCTGCCACCAAAGGAGTGGCTAAGATTTTCAACAACTAGTATACTCATTCATTCACCTCAGCTGCATTAGTTTATCATGATTGGAACATTATTTCATAGTTTCCTTAGTATAATGAGTTCAGGAGGATATGGAACAATGGAATTTCCTAAGAATTTTTTGTGGGGCGGCGCTGTAGCGGCAAACCAGTTAGAGGGTGCATGGCTGGAAGATGGCAAGCAGCCTAACGTAACAGATGTATTGGTAGGTATCGGTTCAAAAGAACCAGGTATCAAATGGAATGGAGAAAAGTATGAGATGTGCTTAGATCCAAATAAAAAATATTTATCACATGAAGCAATTGATTTCTACCATCGTCATAAAGAAGATCTAGAACTCATGGCAGGTATGGGATTTAACTGTTTTAGAACTTCTATCGCATGGGGTAGAATCTTCCCTAATGGAGATGAAACAGAACCAAATGAAAAGGGTCTTGCTTTCTATGATGAATTATTTGATGAGATGAAAGAATTAGGTATGGAACCATGCATTACAATGTCTCATTATGAAACACCATTGCATTTATTAACAGAATATGGTGGATGGTCTAACCCAAAACTCATCGAATTCTGGAAGAATTATGCAAAAACAGTATTTACAAGATACAAAGGTAAAGTAAAATACTGGCTGACATTTAATGAAGTAAATGCAATGCTTCGCAATCCATTTGTTGCGGGAAGTATATTAACAATTAACAATCCAAAGGATCCTTCCGATCCAATTGGTTCTATAACACAAGAAGATATCTGGCAGGGCTATTATAATATTCTTGTCGCAAACGCATGGACAGTTAAGCTTTGTCATGAAATTGATCCAGATGCCAAGGTTGGTAATATGATGACTGCTTCTGGTGCATGTACTTATCCAGAAACATGCAAACCATCTGATGTATTTGGCGCATATGATACACAAAGATGGGCTGTATACTTTATGTGCGATCCAATGGTATTCGGAGAAATTCCATCGTATGTTAAAGCACTCTGGAAGAAGAACCCGTCATGGACGCCAAAGATGAATGATGATGAATTAAAGCTGATTCATGACTATACAATTGATTTCATTTCATACAGCTACTATCGTTCTGCAGTATATGCATCCGATGCTACAATGACAAATAATACTGGTGGCATCAAAGGAAAAGATAATCCATACTTGAAAGAATGCTCACCAAAGCCATGGAGCTGGCCAGTTGATCCAGAAGGATTAAGACTGCTCATTAACATGTTCGAAGATCGTTATCATTTACCGCAGTTTATTGTTGAAAATGGTATTGGTCTAGATGAAAATCTTGATGAAAATGGCAAGATTGATGATCCATTCAGAGTACGTTATCTTGAACAGCATTTAAAGCAGGTTGCATTGGCAATTGAAGATGGATGCAATGTCATGGGCTACTTGTGGTGGGGACCAATTGACGTTGTTTCTGCCGGTACAGGCGAAATGAAGAAGCGTTATGGATTTGTATATGTTGACCGTTTCAATGATGGACATGGTACATTGGAAAGAAAAATCAAGAATTCTTACTATAGATATAAAGAAATTATTGAATCCAATGGAGAAGCTCTCTAATCAAATTCAAATATTTTCGAACTTTCTAGGAATATTAATTCTTAGAAAGTTTTTTTCATGAGAAATGCTATAATTGAAACATGGATCTACATGATAAATCATTCCATTTTTCAGCGAAAAGAATTGAAGCATTACAACGGCTGCACATATATGATTCAGATGATCTGCTTTCCTATTATCCATACCGTTTTGATACAATTTCTTCTTCTCCGATTTCTGAATGGAAAATCAAAGAAAAAGTCACATTTGAAGCGGAAGTTATATCTCGTGCAATTACATTCCGCAATGGAAGATTTGCTTCAACAAAGTTTGAAGTCATGCATGAAGATACCGTATTAAAGATCACGATATTCAATCGACCATGGGCATCAAAGCTTGCAATGAACTCTATGATTACGATTACAGGAATCTATATGGGAAATCATAAAGTGACTGCTATGAATTATGATACAAAGCCACTTCATGATCATGAAGCAGTAACACCTGTCTATTCAACCAAAGAAGGCATCCAGCAAAGAACGATTCGTGCTTCGATAAAAACAGTCTATGAAGTATTACAGAATGAAATCATTGACTATGTTCCAGAAGAAATGATTCGAAAGTATCATTTGCTTCGAAGAAGCGAAGCCTATAGAAAAATTCATTTTCCAGAGTCGTTAGAAGATACGAAACAGGCATTTCGTACTTTGAAATATGAAGAATTTCTACGCTTCTTTATTGCGATGGAATTGAACAAAGATGAAGAAGGACTGCTTTCATATAAGCAGCCAAAAAACATTGATATTACAAAAGTAAAAACAATGATATCTTGTCTTCCTTTTTCTTTGACAAAAGATCAGGTAGATACACTCAATGCCATCATCAATGACATGCGTTCTAATGTACCAATGTACCGCCTCGTACAGGGAGATGTCGGATGTGGCAAGACAGTCGTAGCTGCATTCAGCATGTATGCATGTTTTCTAAGCGGTTATCAGTCTGCTTTATTAGCACCGACAGAAATCTTAGCCAAACAACATCTTGCTTCACTTAAAAGTATGATCAAGGATCCTTCTATTTCTATAGAAGTTTTATATTCAGCAATGAATACGAAAGAAAAAAAAGATATTCTAAGACGATGTGAAGAAGGAGATATTGATATTCTGATTGGAACACATGCATTGATTCAGGATGATGTACACTTTAAAAAGCTTGGCTATGTTGTAGCAGATGAACAGCAACGTTTTGGTGTAGAACAGAGAAAAGCACTTCGCTTAAAAGGTGAAAACACAGATTTTCTTTTGATGTCAGCAACACCAATTCCACGTACATTAGCAGCTTCCTTGTTTTCAGATATGAAAGTCAGTACGATCGAAACAATGCCTGCAGGAAGAAAACAGCCAGTCACGCAATTGATTCTGGAAAACAGTTTCCGTTCTGTACTGGATGAAGTGAATGCGCTGTTAGAAGAAGGACATCAGCTGTATGTTATATGTGCTGCAGTAGATGAAAATGAAGCGTTTAAGGCACGTGATGTAAATAAGATGTATATCAATTTATCCAAACTGTTCTATCCTAGAAAAGTTGGCATGCTGCATGGGCAGATGAGTTCAGATGAAAAGCAAAGTGTCATGGACGCATTTGCGAAAAATGAAATTCAGATACTTGTTTCTACAACAGTCGTAGAAGTCGGCATGAATGTTGTAAATGCAACCGGAATGATCATTTATGATGCAGATCGCTTTGGACTTAGTCAGCTGCATCAGCTGCGTGGACGTATCCAAAGAGGAAATGCAGTTGGAAAATGCTGGCTGTTAACAGATAGCAAAAGTGAAGATGTAAAAGAAAGATTAAATGTATTAGTGAAAACAACGAATGGATTTGAAATCTCGTATGAAGATTTACGTCTAAGAGGACCGGGTGATATACTTGGAACAAGACAATCTGGTGTGCCGGATCTGATTCTTGGAAATCTTTATGAAGATACAAAAATGATCGAGGTCTGTAGAAAAGATGCAAAATTAATCGTTGAACATTGTGATGAGACAGATTACATTTCTATCATAGAAAGTGTAAAGCAGAGAAGAGCACAAAGTGCGTATATAGATTGAGGGGAAAAAGAAATGACAATTATTGATTGGTTGAAAAATAGAGGTATTCAGGTAAAAAATACTTCTTTGGTAGAACAGGCATTTATGCATAGCAGCTATGCACATGAACACCAGCAATTCCATGATAATGAAAGACTGGAATTTATGGGAGATGCGGTACTGCAGCTGTGGTCTAGTAGAGCAATATGGCCATTGAATCTATCAGAAGGTAAAATGTCTCGCTTGCGTGCACAGCTTGTTTGTGAAAAAGCATTAGCTATCTATGGAAGAGAACTGCATTTAAATGATTTCCTTTTATTAGGTGCTGGTGAAGAAAAGACAGGCGGAAGAAATAAAGATGCAATCATTGCAGATGCATTTGAAGCATTTCTTGGTGCATTATTCTTAGATCAGGGTATGAAAGCAGTCGATAATATTTTAAATGACTGCCTGATTCCACGTTTATCGCATCCAGAAGACGTAGGTACGATCCATGACTATAAAAGCAAACTGCAGGAATTTGTACAGGCAGATAAAAAACGTACCGTTACATATAAGCTTGTCAGTGAAAAAGGTCCCGCAAATGCACCTGAATTCGTAATGAATTGCGTGATGGACAACATTGTATTAGGGACAGGTAAGGGTGTTTCAAAAAAGCAGGCAGAACAGAACGCTGCCAAAGATGCTTTTGAAAAATTAGCAAAATAACAGGAGAACAAAAGAACATGAAAATTTCAGAACTCAAAACATTCATCAATGAAGGAAAACTTGATGACAAGCTTGTTGAACTTTATGGTGAAAAAGCACTTAACGCACAAAAAGAAAGATATACTGCAATTTTAGATAATGCATTGCATGCTTTTTCAGATGAAGAAGCAAGAATCTATTCTGCACCAGGTAGAACAGAAGTTGGTGGAAACCATACAGACCATCAATTAGGTAAAGTTTTAGCTGCATCATTGAATTTAGATGTTGTAGCCTGTGTTATCCCAACAGACGATAACATCGTTACATATGCGTCAAAAGGTTACAATGTAAAGCCAGTTGATGTCAGTGATATCACAATTCATGAAGAAGAAAAGAATTCTACAGAAGCTTTGATCCGTGGTGTTGCATCAGGTTTAAACAAGCGTGGATACAATGCGGGCGGCTTTAAGTGCTATGCAGAAAGTGATGTCATCAATGGTGGCGGCATGTCTAGTTCTGCAGCGTTCGAAGTATTGCTTGGTACAATTCAGAATGATCTTTACAACGAAGGAAAAGTTTCTACAGAAAACGTGGCCAAGATTGGTCAGTTTGCGGAAAACGTGTATTTCATGAAAGCAAGTGGCTTGCTTGATCAGATGGCTTGTTCTGTTGGCAGCTTTGCTGCAATGGATTTTAAAGATCCTGAAAATCCAGTGGTTGAAAAGGTTCCTTTTGATCCAGCTGACTATGGCTATGATTTGATTATCACAGATGTGAAAGCTTCTCATGCGGACTTGTCTGATGAATATTCTAAGGTTCCACTAGAAATGAAAGCTGCAGCTAAAGTGATGGGACATGAAGTATTATCTGAAGCAACACTAGATGAATTGTTTGATCATGTGAAAGAAATCAGAGAACAGTGTGGAGACCGAGCATTCTTACGTGCATATCATTTCTTAAATGAAACACAGCGTGCACATGATGAAGCAGAAGCACTCAAAAAACAAGATATTAAAACATTCTTTAAGCTTGTTAGAGAATCTGGAAGATCCAGCTGGATGTATTTACAGAATATTTCTGTAGGTTCTATGCCTGAATCACAGGCAGTTGCCATTGGTTTAGCAATTTCTGAATCTGTCATTCATGAAGATGGTGCATACCGTGTACATGGTGGTGGATTTGCGGGAACAATCCAGGCATTTGTGAATAAGAATACAACAGAAGCATTCATTGAAAGAATGGAAAAGACATTTGGCAAAGGCTGCTGCTATATTTTACGTATTCGTGATGTAGGCGGTATTCGCTTAGCTTAATATTGAGGTCATGTTATGTTAAAGGATCATAAAATACTCCTTGGCAAAGCAAAAGAGAAAGAAGTATACATGCTTCTGCATCAAATGAATCGTCATGGTTTGATTGCCGGAGCAAGCGGTACAGGAAAAACAGTCACATTAAAAGTGATTGCTGAAAGCTTGAGTGATGCTGGAGTACCTACATTTATTGCGGATGTGAAGGGAGATCTGACAGGCATGATTACACCTGGCAATCTTTCTTGTATTCAGGAACGTCTGGATTCAATGTCAATTAGTGGTTTTGAAACGAAGAGCTATCCAGTACGTTTCTTCGATGTATATAAGAAGAATGGACTTCCAATGCGTGCAGTGATGCAGGAAATGGATCCTGTACTGTTGAGTAGAATCTTAGATCTTTCTGATGCACAGGAAGGTGTATTAAATATCATCTTTAAAATCGCAGAAGATAAAGATCTTGACATTATTGACTTAAAAGATTTACAGGCAATGTGTGCATATGTTGGTGAGAATGCATCCTCATTTACTGTGAATTATGGAATGGTGACGAAACAATCTATTGGTGCGATCCAAAGAAAACTGCTTGTTCTTGAACAGCAGGAAGGTGATAAATTATTTGGTATGCCGGGATTGAATATTCAAGATCTTTTACAGACAGAAAATGGCAATGGTGTCATGAATATTCTTGAATGTGAAAAGCTATTCCAGCATCCGCTCCTGTATGCAACGTTTTTGTTATGGCTTTTGGATACACTGTATCAGAACTTGCCTGAAGTTGGTGACTTAGAGCAGCCTAAAATTGTGTTTTTCTTTGATGAAGCTCATCTCTTGTTTGACCATGCACCTAAGGCACTACTGGATAAAGTTGAACAGACTGTAAAACTGATTCGTTCTAAAGGTGTTGGTGTATTCTTCTGTACACAATCTCCATCGGATATTCCTGATTGTGTCTTAGCACAGCTCAGCAATCGTATTCAGCATGCACTGCGTGCATATACACCTTCAGAAATGAAAAATGTAAAGCTTGCAGCACAGGCATTCAGACAAAATCCAGAACTAAATACAGAAGAAGTCATTACAATGATGAAAACAGGGCATGCGCTTGTATCTGTATTAGATGAAGATGGCGCACCTACAATTGTTGAAGAAACAAAGATTCTGCCACCATCTTCCAGCATGAAGGCAAGTGAAGTTACCGCAATCTTTAGAACTGTTAATAATGATCCACTCAAAAGTAAATACTGGGATGAAATTGATCCAGAAAGTGCTTTTGAAAAAGTAGATGAAATTAAAAAAGAAGCAGAGGAAGAAAAAAATCGCTTAGAAGAAGAAAAGAAGATTGCGAAAATTGAAGAAGCACGTGCGAAAGAAGCTGCAAGATTAGAAGCACGTGAAGAAAAGCAGCGTGCAAATCAATCAAAGAGAATTGCAAAAAAGATTCAAAATAAAGCTGAAAATGAACTGATCAATCTTGGTGTTCGCTCTGCTAAAAAATTCTTGAAATCATTTATGAAATAGCCAAATTACATCCATGCAGTTGCAATGGATGTTTTTTTGCTATAATAATTAATATATGAACAAAAAGGAAAAATGGGCAGCTTTTAAAGCAAGCTGTCGTGTGTATTTGAGTGAGAAAACAACAATGTCTTTATATCATACGCGAGCAGAAGGGGATGATATGTTTTATCAGTTTCTGCAGGATGATATTGATTTTGTGGAAGAGACTTTTGATGTGATTGAAGAAAAGTGTGGTACAAGTGCAAAAGTCATGATCTACTTGCTTTGTGTGGAAGGTACACCACAAGTGAAAGTAGCTGAGCAATATGGTATTACTCGTCGAGCTTTGCAGGTTGCATTATACAAGTGGATTGACGAGGTATTTGAAGATGACAAATGATGATAAAACACACTGGCTGCAGTTATATAAAAAAGAATGCCGTAATTATTTCAACTATCGTTCAAAACGAGATAAATGTGAATTAGAGCTGGAAGAAACTTTACAGAATATCAAAAACGTTCGTTCTCCAATTACTAATCGCATTGGAGGGCATGCAACGATTTCTGCAGAAGAAAGATTGATTTCTCTGATTGAAGTAAAAACTGAAACAGAACATCAAATTGATTTTTACAAAGCTATGATTGCGTGGATCGAGCATGTAAATCAGAATATTACTTCTCCTGCATATCGTGCAATTACATGGCAGACATTGATTCAGGCAAAGAATAAAACAGATTTGATGATCAATTATGATGTGGATCCAGATTATGTTTACTACATGAGAGATCGTTTTCTAGGGATGGCGTTAGATGATAAAATGCGTCAAGAATACTATGATGCAATGAAGAAAAAGAGCTTAAGCAAGTGGCTGTCAATGTGATGTGTATGAAAAACTATTTAACAATTGATATTGGAAGAAGCTGGTTGAGATATGCTTTGATCAGTGAAGAAATTGATGTATGTAAAACAGGAAAAGAACAGCTCAATTCCTTTACAAGTAGAGAAGATCTTTTTACGACAATCAAGAAAATTACAGATTCATTTTGTTTAAGAACTGATTCCTTGGCAATCACTATGCCTGGTATTATTGATACTGATTCCGGCATGGCGTATTCCGCAGGTATTTATCGCTTTATCCGTAATGAACCGCTGGCAAGGGAAATCAGTGAATATACTGGTATGAAAACAATTATTTTAAATGATGCAAAAGCAGCAGCTTTGGCAGAAGTTGGTTATGGCTCTTTGAAAGGTGTTCATACAGGTGTCATGGTAATGCTTCTTGGAACAGGCATTGGCGGTGCAATTATTCATGATGGAAAAATTTTTAATGGTGCACATTTTGGCGCAGGGGAATTCTCTTACCTGACAGACAGTACGCAAAGAGCTGCAGATAATTCCGATATGTTTGCTTTAAGCTGTTCGCTGAATGGTTTAGTCAGTGTTGTAAAAGAAGTGACGCATCATGAAAATATGAATATTTTAAAAATCATGTTTGGTCTAAGCAAAGGCAAAGAAGATATTATTGAGGGCGTCAAAGTGTATTGCGCAAGACTTGCCAATTATATTTACAATATCCAATGTGTCGTGGATGCATCTACATTTGTTATTTCTGGAAATATTACAGATGAACCAGCTTTTATGCGAATCATTCAAGATGCAATTGATGAGCGCTTTTCAAATGATACATACCAGAATATTTTCCAGCCTGTGATCCGTGGTGTAACGTTCCATGAAGATGCTAGAAAATATGGTGCTGTATATGCCTATAAAGAATTGGAAAAGAAAGGTAAGATATGACCAGAAAACTGGTCATTTTTAAATGTATGACAGATTTAGTGAGTATTCCTGACTATATTATGAAATATAGTGAAATACCGGCGATGCAAAGATTAAAGAATATTGATATGAATTGTGGGGTAGAAAAAACAAGTCTTCCATTATTCAAGAATATTCAGCCATATTCTAGATTCATTCATTCCTTGCGGGTTGCCTGTATCATTCATCATTTTACTAGAGATAAGAAACAGGCACTGGCTGGTTTATTTCATGATATTTCAACACCAGTCTTTTCACATACAATTGATTTTATGAATCATGATCACATGCATCAGGAATCTACAGAAAAAAATACAAAAGAGATTTTGTGTAATGATTCTGTTTTAATGAATCTTTTACAAGAAGATCATATTTCTATTGAAGAAATCTATGATTATCATATGTATTCCATTGCGGATAATGATATGCCAAAACTCAGCAGTGATCGACTTGAATATACCATTGGCAATAGTATCAACTATGGCTTTTCTACAGAAGAAGAAATGAAAGAATTATTTGATGATATCGTTGTAGCCACAAATGAATCTGGAGAAGAAGAACTATGCTTTCAAAATGAAGAAAAAGCATATCGTTTTACATCCATTGCATTACAGTGTGGTAAAGTATATTCCTCTTCTCAAGATCGCTATGCGATGGAAATCCTCGCACATTTGATCAAAGACTGTATGACATCAAATATCATTTCTTATGAAGATCTATACAAGGATGAAAGGACTGTCATTTCTAAAATCAAACATTTACAGGCATGGAAACAATATTGTTCTTTATGCAATGTTATAGAGAGTAAAGATGGAATCATCATTCATACAAAGAAAAGATATATTGATCCTTTTGTTGTATCTAAAGGACGAATTCTAGAAAATCATGATAAAATGAGAAACGATGTGAATGCATTTCTAAATGCATCACAAGATCAGAAATTAACAGGAGAGTTTGAAAATGGAAGATAAAGTAATCGTTGTTGCAAGCGGCAACCAGGGAAAAATTAAAGAATTTAAAGAAATGCTTGAACCAGAAGGATATACAGTAAAATCATTATCTGATTTTCCAGATATGCCGGAAGTAGAAGAAACTGGTACAACTTTCCATGACAATGCAATCATTAAGGCACAGGCAGTCACTGATCGTTATGGCATTACTGCGATTTCAGATGATTCTGGACTTGAAATTGATGCTTTAGATAAAAAGCCAGGTGTCATGAGTGCAAGATGGCTTGGTCACGATACAAGCTATGATGTAAAGAATCAGAAAGTACTAGATTTGTTAAAGGACAAAAAAAATCGTACATGTCGTTATGTATGTGTGATTGCAATTACGCGTGTCAATGAAGAACCTGTTGTATTTGAAGATACAGTGGAATGTGAAGTTGCTTTAGAGGCAAAAGGAAGCAATGGTTTTGGATATGATCCAATTATCTATTATGCACCATCTGGTAAGACAATGGCAGAAATGAGTAAAGAGGAAAAGAACTCTATTTCTCATAGAGGAAAAGCAGTTCGTAAGTTAGAGGCATGGCTAGATGCACAAAAGCACTAAGATTTTATCAACTTTAGCATCACTATTATTCCTCATTTCTATTCTATTCGGAATTATTTTTACATGCAGTTTCAATCATTCGTTTTATCAATATGAATACAATAAATCAAATCAGGCAGAAGTCATTGGAATGAGTGATAAAGATCTCATGAAAGCAACAGATACATTGTTAGATTATCTGGAAAATAAAAGAGATGATATTGTTGTAGAAGCAACAGTATGTGATACGGAAAGAGAAGTATTCAATGAAAGAGAAACATTACATATGGTTGATGTTAAAAATCTTTGTATGCATGCAAAGATGGCAGCAATTGGAATGTTTGTCGCAAGTATTGTTCTGTATGTTTTGATTTATCTTAAAGAAAAGAAGAAAGCGATGCATGTATATATGAGTGGCATTCGATATGCTTTGCTTATGATTGTTCTATTTGTGTCGATGCTTGCGATATATGCACTTTGTGATTTCTATGATTTCTGGATGAATTTTCATTATCTATTCTTTGACAATGATTTATTCATCCTTGATCCAAATACATCTATTATGATCAATATGTTTCCAGAAACATTTTTCTTTGATCTTGTCATGTTGATCATGGCAACTTATGTAATCAGTGTATGTGTGATTTATTTTGTTTTAAGAGTTTTAGATAAGAAGGTAAAAATATGATCAATATTGTTTTATATGAACCAGAAATTCCCGCAAATACAGGAAATATCATGCGTACATGCATGGCGTTTCATATGCGTTTGCATTTAATAGAGCCGTTAGGTTTTTCACTCGATGAAAAACATCTAAGAAGAGCAGGTATGGACTATGTAAAAGAATTAGACTACAAGACATATCCAGACTGGAAAACATTTTTAAAAACAAATCAAGGCAGTTTTTACTTTGTTTCCCGCTATGCATTAAAAACACCAGATTCTTTTGACTATACAAAAGATGAAGGTGATATTTATCTTGTGTTCGGAAAAGAAAGTACAGGTATTCCAAAAGATATACTATATGATCACTTAGATAAATGTATGAGAATTCCAATGGTCAAGGAAGCAAGAAGCTTGAATCTGTCTAATTGTGTTGCATTGGTTTCTTATGAGGTTTTAAGACAGCTGGATTATCCAGAACTATGCAAGCACGAATCTAACAAGGGAGAAGACTTTCTTGAAAGAGTGCATAATGCTTCAACCAATGCATAATTCCTGTATAATGATTTCAAGAGGAAATTGAAATGTTAGAAAATTTGAATGATTACTTAAGTTTGATTGTATTGATATTCATCATTATGATGTTTGCTTATCTGTTATTTTTGATTTCTAACAAGAATCACGAATCTTTAGCAAAGAAAAGAGAACAGATCTATCTGTCATTTTTGGACGATGCTGATGATGACGATGATCTAAGTGAAGAGGAATAGGTATGGGTATCAAACAAAAAATCGTTTGTAAAAAAGGGCCAGAAGCAAAAGGACCATATTCTCCATGCATCAAGACATGTGAAAATGTGTATATTTCAGGACAATTGCCATTAGATCCTGAAACAGGAAAAATGATTGCAGGAGATATTAAAGCGCAGACAAGACAATGCCTGGAAAATATGAAGGCACTTTTAAAAGAAGCAGATATGGAAATGAAATATGTTGTAAAAACAACAGTATTTCTGAAAGACATGGATGATTTTTCGGCAATGAATGAAGTGTACCAGGAATATTTTGAAGAACCATATCCTGCTAGAAGTGCATGCAGTGTGAATGGTTTATCAGGTGGTGCACTTGTTGAAATTGAAGCGGTTGCAATTGATTTTAGAGCATTAGAAATTCTATGTGCACAAGAGGAAGAGTGTTGTGATGGAAGCTGTTGCTGCAGAGACTAAAGCATATCGACCTCTTCTCATTGTTTCTTCATACAACAACAGTGAATTTATATTTTCAAAAGATAAAACGTTAAAGTTTCCATTTAGTGGCATGCAATGGCTGGAAGAAGTTGTCATTCAATATGGTGCAAGTCTACAGGGAAGAATGGATTCATTCTGTCATTTAACAAATGCACATCAAAAACCATGTATTTTGATCAGTGAACAGACAATGAATATGTATTTTCCAATTCGTGGGAAAGACAATCCAGAAAATGTATTTGTATATTTTAATAAAGTCATGAATATTCAACAGACAAAAAATAATCATACAAGAATTTATTTCGGAAATGGATATTCTTATGAGGTGCCATGTGATTATCGTACTGTAAAATCACAAATGAAACGATGTGATCAATTTATTCATACGGTAATGCAAAATAAAAAAGATCTAGTCATTGACTTTAGAGAAATTTATCACTAAAATTTAAGCAAATGTAATGATCAGGATATGATCATAGCACATTGGATGTAGAGAGTTTTCTGGCTGGTGAAAAGAAAATGAAGCGTGTTATGGTTACTCCCTGTGAACAGTACTTGAAAAAGATTACCGTTTTCCGCGTTAAGGATTTGAGAGCCCGCAAGGGAATAAAGGTGGTACCGCGCTGATATAGCGTCCTTTCTATTGTAGAGAGGACTTTTTTATTTGTCCTCGAAAAGGAGTACAGAGATGATTAATTTTACAGAAAACAAAGATCTAGAAACACTCAACCATTCATGTGCACACATGATGGCACATGCAATCCAGCACATTTGGCCAAACGCTAAATTCTGGGTAGGACCAGTTGTAGAAGAAGGATTCTACTATGATGTTGACTTAGGAGATGTCACACTTGGTGATGACGATCTGAAAAAGATTGAAAAAGAAATGAAGAAGATTGCCAAGGATGGCAAGAAAATCGTTCGTCATGAAATCTCTAAGGAAGAAGCATTACAGCAGTTTAAAGACGATCCATATAAGATTGACTTGATTGAAAGAATGCCTGAAGGTACAAACATTTCTATGTATACACAAGGTGACTATACAGACTTATGTAGAGGACCTCATGTAGATAATGAAAAACTTTGTAAGAACTTCAAGCTCATCAAACATTCTGGTGCATACTGGAAAGGTGACAAGAATAATAAAGTTTTACAGAGAATCTATGGCGTATGCTTTCCAACACCTGAAGAACTAGAAGCACATTTAGCTGATCTAGAGGAAGCAAAACAGAGAGATCATAGAAAACTTGGTAAAGAATTACAGATGTTCATGTTCTCTGATACTGTTGGTGCTGGACTTCCTATGTATCTTCCTAATGGTTTTACAGTCAGAAGATTATTAGCTGACTACATCATGGATAAAGAAATTGCACAAGGCTATTTACATGTATGCACACCAAACGTTGTCAATACAAAACTCTTTAAGATTTCTGGTCACTGGGATCACTACAAAGATGATATGTTCCCAGCTATGACAAGTGAAAAGGATCCTGAAAATGCCTATGCATTAAGACCTATGAACTGTCCTGAACATATGATCATGTTCAAGAGCAAGCTGCACTCTTATAGAGACCTTCCAGTAAGAATTGCTGAAATTGCCAATGACTTCCGTTTTGAAGCAAGTGGCGCTTTAACTGGTATTGAAAGAGCGCGTGCATTTACACAGAACGACTCTCATATCTTCTGTAGACCAGATCAGATTGCAAGTGAAATCAAGGACGTAACAAAGCTGATTCTTGATGTTTATAAGGATTTTGGTTTTGAAAAGTATTCTTTCCGTTTATCATTAAGAGATCCTGAAAACAAGGAGAAATACTTCGGTCATGATGAACTATGGGAAAAGAGTGAAGCTGAATTAAGAAAGGTTCTCAAAGAAATGGAAGTTCCTTTCTATGAAGCAGAAGGTGAAGCAGCTTTCTATGGTCCAAAGATCGACGTGCAGGTACGTTCTGCTTTAGGTCATGACGTAACACTGTCTACAATTCAGCTAGACTATCAGCTTCCAGAAAGATTTGAACTCGAATATGTTGATTCTGATCAGCAGAAGAAAAGACCAGTTGTTATCCACCGCGCTATCTTAGGATCCCTCGATCGTTTCATTGCATTCCTGCTTGAAGAAACAAAGGGTGTATTGCCTCTATGGCTGTCACCAAAGCAGGTCGTTGTTATTCCAGTTGCACCTGAAGTACATAAAGAATATGCAAGCAAGATCGTTGCTGATTTGAAGGCAATGGGAGTTAGAGCAAGTCTTGATGACCGTAATGAAAAGCTTGGCTACCGTATTAGAGAAGCACAGACATCTAAGACACCAATTCAAATCGTTGTTGGTGATAACGATGTAGCGAACAATGCGTTAACTGTTAGAAGATATGGTTCTCGTGATCAGGCAACATTTGCATGTGAAGATTTCTATAAAGCATTAAGAGAAGAAATTGCAGCGAAGAAGTAAAAGACAAGAAGAAGTGAATTGGCTTCTTCTTTTTTGTTTTGTCATGTATAATAAAACTACGATCTAAAAACAAAGAGAAATCTGCGTTCAAAGAGAGTGAATGAAAGTGATTTTATATTCACACCTCTTTGTATCTAAAAGAGGTGTTTTATTTTCATTTATTCCGATCGTGAGAAAGGAAATTTTATGAAACTATTTAAATTATTCTTGTCACTTACAATGACAGCACTGCTTGTTTCTTGTTCATCACCAAAGACAAGCACATCCGCTTCTGCTTCTGCAACTGCACAGCCATCAACTGTAACAATTACAGATCATGCTGATCGTGAAGTAGAAGTTCCAACAAATCCAAAACGCGTAGCAGTACTTGGAATCTATCCATTACCATCCATGTTAACGGTATATCTGGATTCCTGTGATTCTATTGTCGCTATGGAACCAGGCAGTATGAATGCTGCGAAAAATGGTATCTTATCACAGCTCTATCCAGACATCACAAATATCACAACTGATATCATGGATGGAGATGATGTCAACATTGAAAGTCTGCTTGCTTTAAAACCAGATGTTGTTTTCTATAATGCAAGTGATACACAGGATCTAGAAAAGCTGGAAAATGCTGGATTGACTGCTGTTGCTTTCTCTGCTACAAAATGGAAATTCAACTGTACAGAAACATTCAATGAATGGATGAATCTATTAGATCAAATCTATCCAGAGCACGCTGGAAATAGAGAAGAACTCATCAAGAAGTATTCCACAGATACATATAACAAGATTCAGGATACAGTGAAGAATGTTGAAGAAAAGCAGAAAGTATTATTCTTGTTCCAGTATGATGAAAATGCAATGATTACTTCTTCCAGCAAGTTCTTTGGTCAATGGTGGTGTGATGCTGTAGGTGCAGTGAACGTGGCACAGGATGTACCTGCAGAAAAGACAAATGCTGTGATTACAATGGAACAGGTGTATGAATGGGATCCGGATGTCATTGTGATTACAAACTTCACTCAGGCAAAACCAGATGATCTCTACAATAATGCAATTGGCAGTGATGACTGGTCCAATGTCAGTGCTGTTAAGAATAAGAGAGTCTATAAAATGCCATTGGGCACATATAGAACATATACACCAAGTGTTGATTCACCAATGACACTTGAATGGCTTGCACAGGCTGTATATCCAGAACTGTTTAAAGATATGGATGTCAAGGCTGATGTAAAAGAATACTATCAGAATTTATTTGGCGTAACATTGACAGATGAACAGGTTGATCAGATGTATACACCAAACGCTTCTGCCAGTTCTATGAATTAATAGAAAGTGAGGGAATACGTGGATAGAAAGTATCGTGTATGTATGATTACAGGCTGTATTGCTACACTCTTTTTAGCACTCATTGCTTTATGTTTAGGGCAATATACGATTGCTTTACAAGATGTAATCAAGGTACTGACATTACAGAAAGTTGATCTTGTAAATGCAGAAACTGTTATTTTTAACATACGTATTCCACGTATTCTTGTTTCTTTGATTGTTGGAAGCGGACTTGCAACAGCTGGTGCATCATTTCAGGCGTTATTTTCCAATCCTTTAGCTACACCAGATACGTTAGGGTGTGCTAATGGCGCAAGTTTTGGTGCTGCTCTTGGGATTCTTTTAGGATTGAATGCATTAGGAATTCAGATTTCAGCACTGATTTTTGGAATCCTTGCGGTAGTGCTCGTATTTGTATTTACACGTTACAGGCATGCCAATCAAATTATGATGATCATTCTTGGGGGAATGGTTGTTTCTTCATTGTTTTCCGCACTTGTTTCACTGATTAAGTATGTTGCGGATCCAAATGATGTATTGCCAGTTATTACATTCTGGCTGATGGGAAGCTTTTCAAACAGTACGGTACGTTCTTTGTATACAGGTGTACCGATGATTATTCTTGGTATGATGATATTGTATTTGATGCGATATCGTATGAATGCATTGAGTTTGAAAGAGGAAGAGGCTGCTTCTTTAGGAATCAATGTGCGCCAGAATCGAATGATTGTGATTGTTGCTTCTTCATTGATTACTGCTTCTGTAGTAAGCATGTGTGGTGTTGTAGGATGGGTTGGATTATTGATTCCACATATTTCTAGAATGCTGTTTGGAAACAATCATACAAAAGTCATTCCTGGATGTATTGTATTTGGAGCGTTGTTCATGCTCATAATTGATACAATTGCCAGATGCATGTACCAGGCAGAAATTCCTGTCAGTATATTGACCGCAATCATTGGTGCTCCCGTATTCTTGCTGCTGTTAAGAAAAACAGGAGGAATTGAGATATGAAGTATGAAGTTTTACATGGCTCATTTTTCTACAAAAAAGAAAAGCCTGTTTTCAATGATATCTCTTTTTCAGTCGATGAAGGGAAGATACTCGCAATCCTTGGACCAAATGGAGCTGGAAAAACAACATTATTGAAGTGTATGCTTGGTTTTCTGAAATGGAAAGAAGGAAAAGCAATTTTTGATGGAAAGGATATATCAACGATTCCAGTAAATGTGTTTTTTCGGCAAGTATCTTATGTTCCACAATCTCATACCGTTACATTTCCATGTTCTGTATTTGAAACGGTTTTACTTGGAAGAAGTCCATATTTAAATATGTTTTCACTTCCTGACGAAACAGATCAGCAATATGCATTAGAAGCAATGCAATTATGTGGAATTGAGCATTTAAAAGAACAGAATATAAATGAAATTTCTGGTGGTGAATTACAGCTTGTATATATTGCCAGGGCTTTGTGTTCAAATCCAAAAGCGTTGATTCTAGATGAAGCTGAAACTGGATTAGATATGGCAAATCAAATTGTTGTATTAGATCTATTGAAACGTTTGTCAAAAGAAAAGGGATTGATGATCATATTCAATACCCATTATCCCCAGCATGCACTAGATATTGCAGATCAAACTTTACTCTTATCGAAAGAAGGAACGTCTATTTTTGGAAATACAAATGAGATCTTAACGAAAGAAAACCTGTCACGTATATTTCATGTTCCTGTCATTCAACTTGAAAAGAAAATGAATGGTAAAACGTATCATTCATTGATTGCGGTATCCGAAAATGAATCAATATAAGGAGTTTAACTATGGAAGAAACAAGAATTGCTGTTATTGCGATCGTTGTTGAAGATCGTGAGCAGGTAAACACAATGAATGAAATTTTGCATGATTATGGAAAATATATTATTGGAAGAATGGGAATCCCGTATCCCAAAAGAGAGATTTCTTTGATTTCTATCGCAATTGATGCACCAAATGATATTATCTCTTCATTGTGTGGAAAACTTGGGAATTTAAACGGTCTTACAGTGAAAGCAGCATATTCAAAAGTATAACGATGTTGAAAGATACATCGTTTTCTTTATTTGAAGATAGAAAATTTACAGAAGAAATAATTTCCAATGACAGTCATCAGCATTACAATGATTTTAGAGATAGAAGCATTCCAATGTAAATAGTCAATGAAAATCCATAGACAAACATTTTCAACTAGTAAAGTTAAAAATCGTAAAGTAACAAAAAGAATCATTTCTTTTCTAGAATTGTTCTTTGATTGGAAAACAATGTTTCGATTCATGAAGTATGCAAAAAGAACCGCAAAACACCAGGCAATTGTATTCGCGATTAGATAGTTCATATGAAAATATAAGCCTGCACTATATATGACATAATTCATCAGTGTTGTAACTACACCAGCAATTGTATATTTGATAAATTCCATCTTGATTTTCTTCTTTCAGCTATTTCAGTATACTTGGAATTGCTGGATTAAGAAAGATTAAGACTTATTTGAATATGTTGACGCTATTCTATTCATGGATTCTTTTGGATCATGATTTCAATATCGTGTTAAAATACAAAAAAATATTTTTCACGATACGTACAACAATCAATATTACAATTGTGTAACAGGAAAGGATGATTATGGAAATGAGTGAAAAAATTATTGTCATAGATGACAATCCGGAAATTAGAGAAGTTGTAAACGTATTACTATCTTCTGAAGGATATACAATACTAGAAGCAAAGAATGCAGAAGAAGCATTAGAACAGATTGATGCCTCCATTGATTTAATCATTTTAGATATTATGATGCCAGGAATGGATGGGTATCAATTATGTGCGAAATTGCGTGAAGTAACAAATGCACCAGTATTATTTCTTTCCGCAAAGGGACAGGATTCTGATAAAACACTTGCTTTTTCAAGTGGTGGAGATGATTATTTAACAAAACCATTTTCATATAATGAATTAAATTCACGTGTGAAAGCATTGTTAAGAAGATATCATATTTATCAGGGAAAAGACCATTCAATAAAACAGGAATCTGTTTTAAATATTGGTAAGTTAAAACTGTATACGAACTTAAAAACAGCATTTAAAGATGGGAAAGAAATTCTGTTGACGGATATTGAATACCAGATTCTATTGTTTTTTGCGCAGCATAAAAATACGGTATATTCTTTAGCAGAAATCTATGAAAATATCTGGCAGGAAAAATATTATTATGGCGCAAATAATACGGTAATGGTTCATATTCGTAACTTGAGAAAAAAGATAGAAGATGATCCATCTTATCCAACAGTCATCAAAACATCATGGGGAAAGGGGTATTACAGTGAATAAAAAGCATTTTTCCTTATCCATGAAATTGTTTTTGATTACATGTTTTTCTGGAATGCTTGGATTTGCGACATATGCAATGATGCGTGCAAACTCTTTATCCTACTATCAGTTTCTACATCATATCAGTATCATTAAATTTGATCCAGAAGCAAAAGCAAAAGAGATACAAGAAAAGGCAAAAACGATTTCCATTGATGATATTGCTGGTATTAAAAAATTGATGGATCAACATGATCAATATACGTCCATGTGGCTGTATGAATATCGTTCTGGGGATTATATAGAAGGCAGTTTTGCGTCCATTTTAGAAGAACCATATGATTTTGCAGAATACTTGACTTTAAAATTGTATTATGTACAATCTGATTTTGAGACTGCTATCTATAACAATCAATTGGCAAAGAAAATAGATTTCAAGGATGGGCAGGCAGTGCTTGTAGTGAATGATCTGCATGGATTGAAATATTCGACGCATTATTTTTATATTTCTTTGATGATTTCCATTCTTGTCTGTATTTTACCGGCATTGTTATTTATGCATCGTAAAGTTAAATATATCAAATACCTGCAGAATAGCGTAGAAACAATTGAATCAGGGGATTTACAGACAAATGTCAAAGAACAAAGTCATGATGAATTAACAGCTTTGGCATCTGGTTTAAATCATTTGCGGGAAACATTAGATACGAATATTCAAAAAGAAAAGGAAGCAAGAGATGCCAATCATAAATTGATTACAACAATGTCACATGACTTAAGAACACCATTGACTGTTTTGCAGGGATATCTGGAAATTCTTCGTTTGAATAAATTCAAGGACGAAGAAACAAAACGACAGTATTTAGATAATTGCCTGGAGAATGTAAAACATATTCGTGTACTTGCGGATAAAACATTTGAATATGCAACCGTATTTGATACAACTGATTGTATTAATCTGGAAACAGTATCACTGCTTTCATTTATTGAATATATAAAATATCAGATTGAATATCTGCAGATGGAAGAATTTCTTGTGGAATATAATGTATCTAATGATGATGCTGAAATTTCTATCAATCTTGAAATGATGAAAAGGGTAGTGAATAATCTGATTTCTAATATATATAAATATGCAGATAAAAAACAGCCCGTTCATATTCAATGCGTGTATGAAGATCACCATCTGAAGCTTTCGATGCAGAATACTGTTAGAACAACAGATGTGCAGACAGAAAGCAATCATATTGGTTTAGAAAGTGTAAAAAGAGTAATCAGACTGCACCAGGGAACATGTTATTACAAACTGGATAAAGATGTATTTAGTATTTCTATAGATATTCCATGCTGAAAAAAAGAAAACTATGAAGAATGATAGATAATCAAATCTTCATAGTTTTTTTGTGGTATAGAAATATATTATTTCAGTGCGTCTAATGCTTTTTCTACAATTTCTTCTATAGATACGTCTTCTTTATCGTTTGTTCTTGCTTTCCATTCAACATTACCATCTTTAATGCCTTTACCAACAGTAATACGGAAAGGAATACCAATGAGTTCCATATCCTTGAATTTAACACCAGGTCTTTCATCACGGTCATCTAGTATAACATCAATGCCTTTTGCCTTTAATGCTTCATAGATTTCGTTAGCTTTCAATACCTGCTGTTCATCCTTCATGGAAATAATAACAATAGCTACCTGGTAAGGAGCAATTTCCTTAGGCCAGTTAATACCATTTTCATCAACGTTCTGTTCACAAAGTGCAGCCATTGCTCTAGCAGGACCAATACCATAGGATCCCATCCAGACATCCTGCAGCTGGTTATTAGAGTCAAGATACTGCAGGCCCATAGCCTTAGAATACTTTGTGCCTAGCTTGAATGTATTGCCAACTTCAATGCCATGCTTGAATTCAATCTTGCCACCGCAGCAAGGACATGTATCACCTTCCATGATGTTTCTAACATCAGCTACCATATCAATCTTGAAATCTTTCTGATTGACATTTGTATAATGATAGCCTGTCTTGTTTGCACCAACAACAAAGTTCTGCATATAAGTTACTTCTTCATCGGCAACAAGTGTGCAGTGAATGCCTACAGGTCCTGCAAAGCCGATTTCAGCGCCAGTTGCTTCCTTAACCATTGTTACATCAGCAAGTTCAACTTCTGTTGCGTTAAACAGCTTTCTAAGCTTTGTTTCGTTAACTTCACGATCACCACGAACCATAACAGCGACAGCCTTGCCATCAACGTTATAGATCAATGTCTTAACAAACTTGTTTACTGGCTTGCTGAGCGTTTCAACAACTTCTTCAATTGTTCTAGAATCAGGTGTTTCAACAAGTTCCATTTCAAGTTCTGTTTCAGCTTCAGCTGGTTTTTGTGGAACACATGCAGCAACTTCAATATTGCTTGAGAATTCACAAGAATCACACAATACCAGAATATCTTCTCCAAGAGGTGTAATTGCCTGGAATTCTTCAGATAATAGACCACCCATGATACCGGTATCTGCTTTAACAATTCTATAATCCAGATGCAGACGATCCATGACATTCTTGTAGGCATTGAACTGCTTCTTGTAAGCAGCATCTAATCCGGCTTCATCTTTATCAAATGTATAGGCATCCTTCATAATGAATTCACGTGTACGAATCAAACCGTATCTAGGTCTTGGTTCATCTCTGAATTTTGTCTGCATCTGATAGATAGAAAATGGCATATCTTTATAAGATCTGATTTTCATTTTAGCAGCCTGTGCAAATAATTCTTCATGTGTTGGACCTAAAACATAATTCTGTCCTTTGCGGTCCTTCAGGGAGAACATGGATGCACCAAATCCACTTCTTCTACCACTGGCAATATATACATCTTCAGGAATCAAAGCCGGCATCATTAATTCCTGACAGTCTGCCTTATCCATTTCATCTCTGATGATGTTTTCAATCTTGTTCATGACTCTTAAGCCAAGAGGCATCATCATATATACACCTGCAGAGCTTTTCTTAATATAACCTGCTCTAACAAGCATATTACTTGATACTGAATCTTCATCCTTTACGTTTTCTCTTAGTGTATAAAAGAAACTATTTTTTAACTTCATACTAAATTCTCCGTTTCTCGCTAAAAATTATACCATGACACCTTTACTTCATCACTTTAATTTACTATAATTGCTTAAAATATTTAGGAGGGTTGATATTTAACATGGCAAAGTACTACAACGAACCATCACACACATTCAGTGAATATTTGTTGATTCCTGGTTTTACAGGCAGTGAAAACACACCTGACAATGTCACTTTAAAAACACCACTTGTAAAATACAAGAAAGGTGAAAAACCAGCAATTACATTAAATATTCCAATGATTTCTGCAGTTATGCAGTCTGTATCTGGAGATAGACTCGGAATTGCATTAGCAAAAGAAGGCGGTATGTCCTTTATTTTTGGATCTCAGTCTATTGAATCTCAGGCAGCAATGGTTGCTCGTGTAAAGAATTATAAGGCTGGATTTGTAGTAAGTGATTCAAACTTGAAAGAAGATGCTACATTGAACGATGTATTAAAACTTGTTGAAGAAACAGGTCATTCAACAATGGCAGTTACGGATGATGGAACAAGTTGTGGTAAGTTACTTGGTATCGTAACATCAAGAGATTACCGTGTATCAAGAATGAGTGGAGATGAAAAAGTATCTACATTCATGACACCAAGAGAAAAGCTTGTTGTAGGAAACAAGAATACAACATTATCGGAAGCAAATGATTTAATCTGGGATCATAAGCTCAATACATTACCAATTGTAGATGATAACGATCATTTACTATACATGGTATTCCGCAAGGACTATGATGCACATAAGGAATTCCCAAATGAATTACTTGATGAAGAAAAGAGACTCATGGTCGGTGCAGGTATCAACTCTAGAGACTATGAACAGAGAATTCCAGCATTGGTTGAAGCTGGTGTTGACTGTTTAGTGATTGACTCAAGTGAAGGCTATTCTGTATGGCAGGCGAATACAATCAAGTGGGTTCGTGAAAAGTATGGCGATTCTGTAAAGATCGGTGCTGGTAACGTTGTTGATGGTGAAGGATTCAGATATCTTGCTGATGCTGGTGCTGACTTTATCAAGATTGGCATCGGTGGCGGTTCTATCTGTATCACTAGAGAAACAAAGGGTATTGGCAGAGGTCAGGCAACTGCAGTCATTGACGTAGCACAGGAAAGAGATAAGTATTTTGAAGAAACAGGTGTATATGTACCTATCTGTTCTGATGGCGGTATCGTTTATGACTATCATATTACTCTTGCATTAGCTATGGGTGCTGACTTTGTTATGTTAGGCAGATATTTCTCTCGTTTTGAAGAAGCTCCTGGTCAGAAGCTTGTAGTAAACGGAAATACAGTAAAAGAATACTGGGGTGAAGGAAGTGCAAGAGCACGTAACTGGGGCAGATATGACCTTGGTCAAGGCAAGAAGCTTTCTTTTGAAGAAGGTGTTGACTCCTATGTTCCTTATGCTGGTCCATTGAAGGAAAACGTTGCAATGACAACATTGAAGATCAAGTCTACAATGTGCAACTGCGGTGCTTTGACGATTCCTGAATTGCAGGATAAGGCAAAGCTGACACTTGTATCATCTACTTCTATTGTTGAAGGTGGTGCACACGACGTACAGGTTAAGCATAACGACTCCTCATACAATCAATAATCAAATGAACTGTTAGAATTCAATTTCTAACAGTTTTTTAAATGAAAAAGGAACTGTTACAGTGTAGGGACAGTTCCATCTTTTTTCCATTGTTTCACTTGTTGTTTTAACTCTCGAAATACTGCATCTTCACCTTTGGACGCAATTTGTTCAAGAACATATTTGAGACGTGCATTTGTTGCAGGATGCATATATAGAGAATCATTTCTTGTCAGATAATAATTCAATGCACTTTCTTTTGTGTATTTTTCTTTCTGATAAATCCTGCATGCGGCAACACGATCACAGACCATTTCAACGAAATAGTTAAATGGCATTTCTAGAGGCTGCCATTTACCGTTTATGACATCATACCAGTATTCCCAATGGTGTTTGTTTCTGCCTTTATGATGCAGCCATCCAGCTGCATAACCAAAGTGTTCCTTTTCGTAAGCGTAGGGAGACCGCGTACCTTGAAAATACTTTACAGATTCATGGAATTCACTGAAGGAATATTTAGAAAGATCGTGTGTTAATCCTTGTCTGTATAGACCACAGGCAAAGCAGTTCTTCATTACCTGATAGCGATGTTCATTGATCGTGCGCAGATGCGCAGATAAACGTTTTAAATATGGTTCATCAATCGTATTCTTCTGCATGCCTTCCATTTTAGAACAACCTTGAAATACAATCAACTCAATACACATTTACAAGCGTTTCATGATAAAATAAATACCAAAGAGGTAAATGATGAATAGAAGTGAACTAAGAGAAAAAGCAATGATTACTGTATATCAGTATCTATTGGTAAAACGTGATACAAAGCAACTCATTGAAGATGCATTCGAAATGGAACAGAAAGATATTCCAGAATACTTTGTAAAACTCATTCATACAGCGATTGACAACGAAGAAAAATACAAGGGATATATTAATGAAGTAATTAAAAAAGGATGGTCTTACGATCGCCTGGGTGCAATCGAAAAAGCAATTCTGATCAATGGCTGTGCAGAGTTTGACTTAAAGGAAGTTGAAGCTGCAGTCATTATTAATGAGTCTGTAGAACTCGCTAAGAAATATTGCGATGAAGATACATACAAACTCATTAATCGAATTCTGGATGTAATATGAGCCGTAGAGTAGTTCCGGTTAGCAGGCTGGTACGTTATATTAAAGAATCCATGGAATCTGATCCCGTTCTTAGAGGTGTCATGATCGAGGGTGAGATTTCCAATCTTCGCATCCCTAATTCACAGCACTGGTATTTTTCTTTGAAAGATGAGAAAGCTTCTTTAACATGTGTGATGTTTGCCTACCAGAATAAAAAAGTAACTTTTCAGCCTAAAAACGGTGATAAAGTTATTTTAATTGGTGATGTCAGTGTCTATGAAAGCATGGGAAGCATGCAGATGGTTGCAAGTTCAATGCAGCCGAGTGGAATTGGTGAATTGTATTTAAAGCTGGAACAGATGAAGAAGCAGCTTTTTCAGGAAGGTTTATTTGAAGAATCACATAAAAAACAACTGCCGGAATATCCAATGGATATTGCATTAGTTACAGGAAGTAATACAGCTGCTAGAGAAGATGTGCTGATTACTTTCCGCAAACGTTGGCCAATTGCAAAGATTCATGAATATCCATGCCCTGTACAAGGCACACAGGCTTCTCCTAAAATCATAGATGCTTTAAAGCGTGCGGATGAAGGAAATCATGAACTTGTGATTTTAGCACGTGGCGGTGGATCGTTAGAAGATCTCTGGTGTTTTAATGATGAAGCACTGGCACGTACAATTTATGCAATGCATACGCCAATTGTAACTGGTATTGGACATGAAACAGATACAACCCTTGTTGATTATGTCAGTGATAAACGTGCCAATACACCAACAGGTGCAGTTGAAGTATCGACACCAAATATTGTAGATGTCAAGGCAATGCTTTCTTCCTTTCAAATACGCATGGTAAACGCTATAAAAGCGTGTGAAGAAAGAAAACAGCAGCAACTGCTTCGCTTGGCAGCGTCTTCTGTATTGAAAAATCCTAAGAAGCTATTGAATGAAAAGATTGTGATGCTGCAGTATACACAGGAAAGACTCATGCGCTATCCTTCCTCTTTAAGAGAAAGAAAAAGTGCATTGGATCGTATGACTTCCTTGTTTCATCAAAAGATGGTTGCATCTTCTAATGAAATACGCAGTGAAATCCAAAACCAGCAGGCACAGCTTGTTGTGAATATGCATCGTCAACTGGATCGTAATAAACATTTTCTTTCTATACAGGAAGAATCGTTGAAATCTTCGATGCAGCTTAATTCTACACGTTACCATAATGATTTAGAAAGAATGGTTAAGCTGCTCGATGCCTATTCACCATTGAAAGTGTTATCTAGAGGGTATAGTGTTACTTACAAAAATAATAAAGTCATTACAGATGCAGATGATTTGAATATAAATGATGAACTGACAATTCGCTTGTCAAAAGGCATGGTTTTAACGAAAGTTGAGGATATTAAACATGGCAGGTAAAGAAAAAACATTTGAAGAATCAATGGAACGTCTAGAAAAAATTGTTTCTGATCTTGAATCAAATGATAAACCATTGGATGAAACAATTGCTTTATTTGAAGAAGGTTTAAAACTAGTAAAAAACTGTGATGAAAAATTAAAGACGTATGAAAGTCAGATTGATACTTTATTGAAAGAAAATGGTGATGAAGATGATGAGAATTGAGAAGGTTCTTGAAGAAAAAATCGATGAATTGGCTGATTCTAAAGTAAAAGAAGCAATGCGTTATTCATTGATTGCTCCAGGAAAAAGAGTTCGTCCAAATCTTTTGTATGAAGTGGTGAAAGGGTATGGATTGCTTGAAAGTGTTGCGGATGAATTTGCATGTGCCATTGAAATGATTCATACATATTCTTTGATTCATGATGATCTTCCAGCAATGGACAATGATGATTTACGCCGTGGCAGATTAACCTGTCATAAACAGTTTGATGAAGCAACTGCAATCTTAGCTGGAGATGGATTGCTGACATATGCATTTGATGTAGCTTCTTCGAGTACTGCAGATCCTTCCATCGTTGTAAAATGTATTCAAGTACTTGCACAATGTGCTGGAAGCAATGGGATGGTCCTTGGGCAGGATCTTGATATGAATGAATCTAATACAAGTGACTGGGACTATGTTAGAAAAGTACATAAATATAAGACAGGATGTCTATTGAGTGCGCCTTTAATGATGGGAGCACTTCTAGCTGGCAAGAATGATGAAACAGTTAGACAGTGGCATGAGATTGGTATTTCATTAGGACTTGCATTCCAGATCCAGGATGATATTTTAGATGTAGAATTATCTAGTGAAGAATTTGGAAAAAGCAATTCTGATGAGAAAAACGATAAAAAAACAAGTGTATCTTTACTTGGCTTAGAACAAAGTAAAGAACTCATGATTTCTGAATATGAAAAAGTTAAGCAAAGCATTTCTGAAATGCATGGCTTTAATGGAGAAGAATTAATTTCATTTATCGAAAGTATTGAAAAACGTAGAAAGTAGATGGGCAGTAAATATGGATTTAAAAAGTATTCAAAATCCTGAATTTCTAAAATCCATGAGTATTGATGAATTAGAACAGCTGAGTGGGGAAATTAGACAGTTTCTAATTCAAAGTATTTCAAAAACAGGAGGACATTTAGCAAGCAATCTAGGTGTTGTAGAGCTGACAATTGCTTTACATTATGTTTTTAATGCGCCTGAAGATAAAATATTTTTTGATGTAGGACATCAATGTTATACACATAAGATTTTGACAGGACGTGCAGCACAGTTTCCACTATTAAGACAATATCATGGCTTGTCTGGATTTCAGAAAAGAAAAGAAAGTATCTACGATTGCTGGGAAGCAGGTCATAGTTCTACGTCTCTTTCTGCTTCTTTAGGTATGGCAATTGCTAGAGATTTAAATCATGAATCATATGAAGTCATTCCAGTGATTGGTGATGGGGCTTTAAGCAGTGGAATGTCTATGGAAGCATTAAATGAAATCGGTGATGAACAAAGAAAGATGATTATTGTTTTTAATGACAATAATATGTCGATTTCTAAAAATGTTGGTGCATTAACACATGCTTTTTCTCATTTGCGTTCTTCTACTGGATACATGAATTTAAAGAAAGCTATGAAGAAATCTCTTCGTACAAGTGGATTTGGTCAGCAGGTATATATTGGTTTAAAGAATATTAGAGATTTAATCAAAAAACAGATTGTCAAGAAAGGAATCTTTGGGGATTTTAATATTGACTATATTGGACCGATTGATGGACATAACCTTCATGATCTGATTCAGGTATTTGAAGCGGTAAAAGATCATGATGGACCAATTGTTGTTCATGTCATGACGAAAAAAGGCAAGGGTTATGAACCTTGTGAAAATGACTATGAAGGCAAGTGGCATGGTGTTGGTCCGTTCAATGTTGAAACAGGAAAAGCACTGCACCACTGTCCAGAAGGGCAGGCTGCCTATTCCTATATTGCATCTAATACAGTTAGAAAATTAGCAGAAGAAAACAAAGATATTGTTGCCTTGACACCAGCAATGATCAATGGATCTTCTTTACAGGAATTCTTTGCGGAATTTCCAGAACGTTCTTTTGATACAGGCATTGCGGAAGAACATGCCGCAACGTTTGCTGCTGGTTTAGCAATCAGTGGGAAGCATCCGTATCTCTGTGTTTATTCTTCATTCCTGCAAAGAGCATATGATCAGATCAATCATGATATTGCGAGAATGGATCTGCCTGTTGTGATTGGAATTGATCACGTTGGTCTTGTTGGCGGAGATGGCGAAACACACCATGGCATCTATGATATTGGATTATTGAGTGGTATTCCAAATATGATCATTGCACAGGGAAAAGATGCTGAAGAAATCGAAAATCTGATTTACACTGCTTTCTCTCAAAAACATCCGTTTGCTTTCCGTTATCCAAAGGGATATACAAAGATTGCTGAAACGCATGCTTATAAAATGATTCCGGTAGGAAGCTGGGAAGTTTTCAATGATAAAAAAGAGAATCAGGTATGCATCTTTACGTATGGAGAAGCAGTTGACAAATTCTTGAATAAAGTGAGTGTCAATGAACTTCCAGTGACTGTTATTAACTGTCGATACTTTAAGCCATTAGATGAAAATGTTTTAAAAGAATTCACAAATCGAGACATGCATTTTATCTGTTATGAATCAGATGCTTTAGAACATGGCCTTGGCAGTATGATACTTGAATGGTGTAATGACAATCATGTATCTATCTCATTAAAGAGATTTGGAATTCCAGATGATTATATTGAGCAAGGTAGTGAAAGACTGCTCAGAAAGGATCTAGGGATCGATATGAATACTGTAATGAATTGTATTCTTTCGTATCTGAAATAATAAATTGTTATGTTAAAACATCTTTACATTCAAAACTTTATTTTAATTGATGAAATCAATCTTGACTTCGAAAGTGGCTTTAGTGCGTTTACAGGTGAAACAGGGGCTGGTAAATCTATTTTAATTGATGCAATCAGTACCTTGTCTTTAACGCGTGCTTCAAGCACTTTGATTGCAAAAGGAAAAGACAAAGCAATCATTGAAGCAACGTTTGATTTACATTCTGATCCACATGCATGTAAAGCTATGGAAGAAAGCGGCTTTGATGTAAATGATGAGACAACATTTACGCGTGAGATCCATGCAAATGGAAAAAGTGTTGCGAGAATTGATCATAGAGTTGTTACGTCAAGTTTAATGAAAGATATTCTGCTCAATCAGATTGATATTCATGGTCAGCGTGATACTGCCTATCTTTTAAATACAGGTCGTCATATTCATTTATTAGATGAATATCTTAAAGATGATGATCTTTTAAACAGCGTAAAAGATGCCTATATGACATATGATGCTTTACGCAAAGAAAAACAAAAGGCAGAACAAGAAACATATAATGAAAATGATGCTGAATTCTTCATGTATCAAATCAAAGAAATTGAAGATGCAAAACTGAAAATCGGCGAAGATGAAGAATTAGAAAAAAATGAAAAACAATACAAACTGATTAAAGATTCATTAGATAAATTGAATTCTATTTTTACGTTGTATGATGATCATTTATCAAGTGATCTGTATGATTTTAACAAACAGGTTTCTTCTTTGAAAACAGACGCATCTTTAGAAACAATTCAGACTACAGTCAATGATTCCTACTATGCAATCGATGATGCGATGCAGCAGCTGCATTCCTATCTGGATGGAATGGATATGAGTGAAGAAGACATCAATACGATGGAAGAAAGACTTTTTGAAATCCAGCGTTTAAAAAGAAAATACGGAAGAACAATTCAAGATATTCTAGATAAAAAAGAAGAATTACAGAATCAGGTAGACAGCATTACACACCGTCAGGAATACTTAGATGCGTTAAATGCGAAGATACAGAAAGCATATGATGTGTATCATTTACATGCATGTAAACTATCTGCATTTAGAAAGAAGGAATCACATCGTCTGGATGAAGAAATTCAATCTCATCTGAATGACTTAATGCTTCCAAATGCTAGATTTGTAACGTCGTTTACAGATTCTGAACCATCTCTTTATGGAGATGATCATGTTGAATTTTTAATCAGCATGAACCAGGGAGAAGATCCAAAACCGTTAGCAAAAACTGCATCTGGTGGTGAATTGAGCCGCTTGATGCTAGGCTTGAAAATTATTTTTACACATTTACAAGGAATTTCAACAGTCATCTTCGATGAAATCGATACGGGCGTATCTGGACCTGTAGCAAGCAGCATTGGAAAGAAGATGAAGCTTTTATCAAAATCTACGCAAGTATTTTCTGTGACGCATCTTGCGCAGGTTGCTTCATGTGCAGATCAGAACTACTTTGTATCCAAAACGGATACTGATGGCGTAACACATTCCAGCGTGAAACGTCTCAATAAAAAAGAAATAATTGAACAGCTTGCTTTGATTGCTTCTGGAGAAGTCACAAAAGCTTCTTTAAAGGCAGCAAGTGAACTGTACCAAAGGAACCAGCAATGAGTAGAGTATATTTTCATATTGATTTAAATGCATTCTTTGCTTCCTGTGAAGAACTTCTGGATCCTTCATTGAAAGGAAAGCCACTTGTCGTTGGTGGAAAATCCAGAAGAAGTGTGATTTCGACTGCGAACTATGAAGCACGTAAATATGGGATTCACAGTGCAATGCCAATGCAACAGGCAGAAAAATTATGTAAAGATCTGGTTATAGTCAATGGCCATTATGCCTTTTATTCTGACATGTCTCATCAGTTTATGCAGATTATTCATTCCTATACTGATCTGGTTGAAAAGGCATCAATTGATGAATGCTATGCGGATATGACAGATGTTATCTGTAGATATCCAAAACCATTAGATGTTGCCTTTGAAATTCAAAGAAGAGTTCTAGAGGAAACAGGCTTACGTTGTTCCATTGGAATTGGACCAAACATGTTTTTAGCAAAAATGGCAAGTGATATGAAAAAACCAATGGGAATCACGGTTTTGCGTATTCGTGATGTTCCGGAAAAAATGTGGCCTTTGCCAATCAAGGAAATGCAGGGAATTGGCAAAAGAACAGTTCCATTAATGGAAGATCTGAATATTCATACAATTAAAGATCTTGCAACATATCAGGATCTAAATGCTTTGAAGCCCGTTTTAGGAAAGAATATTGAGAGTATGATCAAACGTGCCAATGGCTATGATGATCGTACACTAATGACAGACTATGACTCTAAAAGCATGGGAATTTCAGAAACTTTACTGGAAGATGTAACGGATTATGATGAGCTGCGTGGCTTGATTAGAACGTTATGCAGGCGTCTATCGAAACGTTTAAAAGAAGCGCACAAAGCTGGATATCATGTATCCATGCGCATCTGTTACTATGATTTTAGAAATGCAAACAAGAGTAAGAAACTATCAGCACCAATCTGGACAAGTGATGACTTGTTTGTTCAGGCAATGATTCTTTTTGATTCATCCTATGAAGAAGAGGAAGCTGTGCGTTTGATTGGAGTATCTGTCAGTGATTTTGCCAGTGAAGATTTTCTTGCGAAACAAGTATCATTATTTGATGCACCAGAAGAAGAATCTACTTCAGAAATCCTCCATGATTTAAATCATCAATTAGGAACACAGGCATTTGTAAGAGCTAGTTCTCTTCTGGAGAATGATAAATGAATCTGGAAGAGGCATATCATCAATATTTGATTCATCTTAGAATCAACGAAGGGAAAAGTGAAAGAACGATCCAGTCATATGGAAGAGATCTGAAACAATATATTGCATATCTTCAGATGAATCATATCCATGATACAAAAGACATAAAACTGCAGGATATTCAAAGCTTTATTGTTGAACAAAGTAAAACAAAGGCATCTTCTTCTATGGTTCGTATGAGTGCTTCTATCCGTTCGTTTCATCAAGATCTTGCTTTTATGTTTGATGAAGAAGATCCTAGTAAAAATATAGAAGTGCATAAGAACAGTGCACGTCTTCCTGTTTTCTGTACAATAGAAGATATTAATCGTTTAATGGATTCTTTTGATGACCATATTCCTGAACAGTATCTTGATCACGCAATATTACAGATGATTTATGATTGTGGGTTACGTGTTAGTGAAGCTGTATCTTTAACAATGAACCGTGTTGATCTTGATTCAAGAAAATTAAGAGTTTTAGGAAAAGGGGACAAAGAAAGAATTGTTCCCATTCCAAGTCATTCCATTTCTTTTTATAAAGAATATCGAGATGTGATTCGTACTAATTTCTTAAAAAACAAAACAAATCTATTCTTTATTACGAATAAAGGAAAAAAAGTAACAAGCAAGCATGTAGAAGTGCTTCTACAGAAAAAATGCATCGAATTGGATTTTCATAAACACATTACGCCACATAAATTAAGACATAGCTATGCAACACATATGCTGCAGGGTGGTGCTGATTTAAGGAGTATTCAGGAAATGCTTGGACATTCTGATATCTCTACAACAGAAATCTACACACATGTTACAAACAAACAGATGTTTGATACATATGAAAAGTTTCATTCTGATATTTTGAATGAAAAACTTTCATTCAATGGCAAAAAGTCCGCTAAATAAGCGGATTTTTTAATTGCTATTTCTGAAAATGGAATGTAAATATATTAGTAAATTCTTACAATTAAGTGAAAATAATTTCACTTTTGTATTGCAAATAGATACAACTGTGCTTAGAATAGAAACGTATTTTAAATACGAACAAAAAAAGGAGAGAAATTATGAAGAAATTATTGGTAAGTGCTGTAGCACTGGCAATGCTCGCTGGATGTTCTTCTGGCGGAGCTGCTTCTACAGCAAACACTAGCGGAGGAACAGCTGGTAAATCTGTAACAATTGCAACAGATACAGACATTTTGAGTATGAACTCATCAACATCTACTGATGGTACATCATTCATCGCATTAACAATGTGTGAAGCTGGTTTAACACAGCTGGATGAAAAGAATGTTCCAGTATCAGATTTAGCGGAAAGCTGGGATGTCAGCAGTGATGGACTGGAATATACATTCCATATCAGAAAAGATGCAAAGTGGTCTGATGGTACAGTATTAACAGCCAATGACTTCGTCTATGCATGGAACAGATTAATTGATCCAGAAACTGCCAGTGACTATGCATTCTTGATTGATAAAAATGCAGAATCCAATACAACAAACATTAAGGATTGGACAGCTGAAGATGATCAGACTTTCAAAGTTACATTAAGCAAGCCATGTGATTTCTTCTTATCATTATGTGCATTCCCATCACTTTTCCCATTAAATGAAAAGTTTGTTGAAGAACAAGGTGATCAATATGCATTAACAACTGACAACATGTTATATTGTGGTCCATATACATTAACAGAATGGACACCAAGCACATCATGGAAGTTCGTAAAGAATGATCAGTACTGGGATGCAGCCAGCTACGCTGAAAATGTTGATGAAGCTAACTGGAGACTTGTACAAGGTCAATCAGCAATCTTAGACTACCAGGCAGGCAACATTGACTATGTTAAGCTGACAAGTGAAGTCATTGATGACTATGCTGGCAAGGAAGATGTCGTTACATCTTTGACTGGTTATTCCTGGTATTTATCACTTAACTTCCATAACGAAGCTTTAGCTAACAACAATATCCGTAAGGCTATTGCATATGCAATCAATACTGATGAATTATGTACTTCTGTACTCAAGGATGGTTCTACACCACTTGAAGGTATCGTAACAAAGTCCACAACAGCAAATGCTGATGGTAAAGATTTCAGAAGTATCTCTGGAACAGTTGTTCCTGGATACGATGAAGCAAAGGCTAAGGAAGCATTTGAAGCTGGATGCAAGGAATTGGGCGTTGATTCTGTAACTCTAGAAGTTTTATATGAAGATGCTGATGTAAGTAAAAACTGTGCTGCATACGTTATGAATGCACTTGAAAAGGCTGGATTCACAACAGAAGCTAAGTGTGAACCAAAGAAGAGTAGACTACAGGATATGCAGAATGATAACTATGACGTAGCTTTACATAGATGGGGACCTGACTATGCTGACCCACAGACATACATGGATCTGTTCGTAACAGGCGCTTCCAACAACTATGGTCACTATGAATCTGAAAAGTATGATTCTTTAATCGGAAAGGCTCTTACAACAGATGCTGCTGATTCTACAAAGAGATGGGAAGATTTTGCTGAAGCTGAAAAAGTTCTTGTCAATGAAGATACAGCAATCATCCCACTATATCAGGCTGGTAATACAGCTCTTCAGAATACAAAATTAACAGGTATCCAGTATCATGGTGCTGGTGTTGATAGCTATCGTCATATGAAATTAGCTGCTTAAAATAAATAACACATAATTATAAGGGTGAGAAGCTCACCCTTATAATGTTTTAGAAAGGGGATTTACATGAAAAAATATATTGGAAAACGATTATTGATATCATTAGCAACTTTACTCGTTATTCTTCTTGTCTTGTTTGTCATGATGGACTTGATGCCAGGATCTCCATTTAACGATGAAAAGCTTACAGAAGCACAAAAAGCTTTACTATATGCAAAGTATGGCCTAGATCAGCCATTCTTAACAAGATTCATCACTTATCTCAAGAATATGTTAACGGGTGACTTTGGTGTATCTTATGCAATCAATAAAGACTTCTCTGTAAGTTCAATGATTTCCAGTCGTTTATGGATTTCTGTCAAACTTGGTTTTATGGCAATGATTATTGGTACAATTCTTGGCTTGATCTTAGGAATTCTAGCTGCATTGAATCACAATACATGGATTGATACATTATGTTCAACAATTTCTGTTGTTGGTGTATCTGTTCCTTCATATGTATTTGCATTGCTTCTCTGTTACTTTATTGCATATAAGTTAGGATTATTCCCAATTTTATACAACGCAGCGCAGCAAGGAAAATCTTTAGTTCTTCCTGCAATTGCATTAAGTTTTTCTCCAACGGCAAATATTGCTCGATTTACAAGAAGTGAAATGCTGGATGTATTGAATTCCGATTATATTCTTCTTGTAAAATCAAAAGGTTTGAAAGACTATAAAGTTATTTTGAAACACGCAATGAGAAACTCATTGATTCCAATTGTTACAATTATGGGACCAATTCTTGTTGGCTTATTGACTGGTTCCAGTGTCGTTGAAAAAGTATTTGGTATTCCAGGTCTTGGTACACTATTGATTACCGCAATTCAAAGTAACGACTATAACGTAACCATTGCCTGTGCGTTTGTATATTCATTGATGTATATCGTTGCAATCTTTGTTGTAGATGTTCTCTATGGTGTGATTGACCCTAGAATCCGTGTTGCTAAAGAAGGAGGTAAGTAATTATGAGTCAGAATTTGAATTATGAATTCAGCGAAGATGATTTTAAATTAGCCCATGATTCTAATGATAAGTTAATGGATAAAAACTTTGTCGCTACTTCCTATGCAAAAGATGTATGGACAAACTTCAAAAAAAATAAAGGTGCTTTAATTGCTGCAGTTATCATTGTTTTAATTACAATCATGGCAATCATTGGACCTGGTCTGAATGAACATACATTCAAGTCCATTATTACAGAACATGCAAATCTTGTACCACGTATTCCTGGTCTTGAAAAGCTCGGTATTTTTGATGGTATGAGAAATGGTGAAAACCAGTATGTTGCAAAAGGATTTCAGGATGTATATTACTGGTTTGGTACAGATGCTTTAGGACGCGACTTGTTTACACGTGTATGGTCTGGAACAAGAATTTCATTAATGATTGCATTAGTTGCTGTATTGATTGATGTTTGTATTGGTATGATCTATGGTTTGATTTCTGGTTTCTTTGGTGGTGCAGTTGATATGATCATGCAAAGAATTGCTGAAATCTTAAATGGTATTCCAACACTTGTTATTGTCGTCTTGTTTGGACTTGTATTAAAGCCAGGTGTTACTTCTATTATCTTTGCGTTAATGATTACCGGATGGATTGGTATGGAGCGTATTACGCGTGCACAGGTATTGAAAGTAAAAGAACAGGAATATGTTCTAGCGGCTAAAACATTGGGTGCAAAGGATTTCTATATCATCTTTAAAGAAATTCTTCCAAATATTTTTGGACAGATCATTATTGAATCTATGTTCTCTATTCCAAATGCAATTTTTACAGAAGCTTATCTTTCTTTCGTTGGTGTCGGTGTTCCTGAACCAACAGCTTCCCTTGGTTCATTAATTTCTTCAGGATACAACTCTATGATTACATATCCTCATATGTTAATGATTCCAGTTGTAGTACTTGCATTGTTAATGTTAAGCTTCAACCTTTTAGCAGATGGACTAAGAGATGCATTTGATCCAAAGATGCAGAATAAGTAAGGAGGATTCTATGGTACAGTCAGTAAAACGTGATAAAAAAGATAGAGTTCTCTCTATTCGTGATTTAAATATTTCATTTAAAACAAACTATGGTGTTGTAAATGCCATTCGTGGTGTTCGTCTGGATTTATTTAAAGGAGAAACAATTGCCATTGTTGGTGAATCTGGTTCTGGTAAATCCGTTACTTGTAAAACAATTATGGGTATTCTAGATTCCAACGGTATTATTGATTCAGGCGAAATTACACTTTTCTATAAAGATGAAAATGGCAATGAGAAAACAGCGGATCTTACAAAGATGTCTCAGAAGCAGATTCGTTATGAGTTCTGTGGAAGAAAGATTGCGATGGTATTCCAGGATCCAATGACTTCATTAGATCCTACAATGACAATTGCTAAACAAATCATGGAACCAATGATTGAGCATCGTCATATGACTAAAGAAGAGGCAAGACAACATGCATTGGATCTTTTAACAAAGGTTGGTATTGAAAATCCAGAAAAGAGAATGAAGCAGTATCCTCATGAACTTTCTGGTGGTATGAGACAAAGAGTTGTTATTGCGATTGCATTAGCCTGTGATCCTGATATCTTGATTTGTGATGAACCTACTACAGCATTAGACGTAACAATTCAGGCGAAGATCATTGAATTAATCAAGAGCATCCAGGATGAAAAAGGTATTTCTGTTATTTATATTACACATGACTTAGGTGTTGTTGCGAAAGTTGCAGACTATGTCGCTGTTATGTATGCAGGTAGAATTGTAGAAAAGGGCAGAGTCAATGAAATCTTCTATGATCCAAGACATCCATATACCTGGGGATTGCTTGCTTCTATGCCTGATACAGATACAAGCAGTGAAAGATTGTTTGCGATTGCTGGTTCACCACCTGATTTAACAAACAGAATCAAAGGTGATGCATTTGCCCCTAGAAATCCATATGCATTAAATATTGATTTTGAATTAGAACCACCAATGTTTGATGTTGGCGGTCAGCATAGAGTTGCATCCTGGCTATGTGATCCAAGAGCTCCTAAAGTTGAGCTTCCAAAGGATCTGCAGGAAAAAATAGTGAAAATGAAGAAGGAGGCAGGATTAGCATGAGCGAAGCAAAGAAACCTCTACTTCACGTAGAAAATTTAAAGCAGTATTTTAAGATTTCCAGAACATTTACGACTAAAGCTGTGGATGGTATTTCTTTCGATATTTATGAAGGAGAAACTTATGGTCTTGTTGGTGAGTCTGGTTCTGGTAAATCTACAACTGGTCGTAGTATTATTCGTCTATATGATCCTACGGATGGAAAAATTATCTTTGATGGAAGAGATATTTCTAAAAAATTGAGTAAAGAAGATGCTAGCTATCTTAGAACAAATATGCAGATGATTTTCCAGGATCCTATGGCATGTTTAAATCCTAGAAAGAAAGTAAAGGAAATTATTGCACAGGGACTTGAGATTCATCATGTATGTTCTTCTCAAAAAGAAGTGGATGAAAAAGTATATGCAATTCTAGAAAAAGTTGGCCTTTCAAAAGAACAGGCAACTCGTTTCCCATCACAGTTCTCAGGCGGTCAAAGACAACGTGTTGGTATAGCTAGAGCGCTTGTTATGAATCCAAAATTAGTCATTGCGGATGAATGTATTTCTGCATTAGATGTTTCTATTCAGGCACAGGTTGTTAACTTGATGAAAGATCTGCAGGAAGAATTAGGAACAACGTATTTGTTTATTGCACATGACTTGTCCATGGTAAAGTATATTTCTGATCGCATTGGAATTATGCATCTTGGACATATCGTTGAAACAGGTACTACGGATGAAATTTTTACAAATCCAATTCATCCATATACAAAATCTCTTCTATCTGCGATTCCTCATCCAAATCCAATCGTTGAAAAGAATCGTGTTGCGATTACGTATGACAAGGAAAAAGAAGGTGTGGATTATACTAAGGGTGTGCAGCACAAACTGACAGATACACATATTGTATTAGCAACAGATGAAGAATTTTCTAGATGGACGAAATAAAGAAATGAAAGATTCGTATGATTTGTACGGATCTTTTTTTGTTATAATGCTGATAGAAAGTATTGAGGAAAATATCATGGCAATTACACTTGGGGTATCTGTATACCCAGAACAGGAAACGATCGAACAAATCGATACGTATTTAAAGCTTGCAAGCAGTTATGGTTTTACAAAAGTATTTACAAGTATGTTTTCAATTGAAGGAAGCAAAGATGAAGTTGCACCGTATTTTAAGAATTTTACAGGTATTGCACATCAATACGGGATGAAAGTATCAGGTGACTGTAATACGAAATTCTTAGAAAAGATGGGCGCAGATGAATCAAATTTATCTATTTTCAATGAAATGGGAATTGATTCCATTCGTATGGATCTTTGCTATTTTGATGAAAGAGATACAAAACTGATCAATAATGCATATAACATTGGTGTTGAAATGTCTGCAGCATTTATTAAGCCAATTGATGAAGCAATTGCACGAGGAGCAAACATAGATAATTTAGTTTGTTGTCATAACTTCTATCCTGAAAGATATACTGGTGCAGATTTAGAATCTGTAATGAATGTAAATAATCACTGGAAAGAAAAAGGAGTCAAAGTAGCACAGTTTATTTCATCTAATGTAGAAGGCGCACATGGTCCTTGGCCAATTCAGGAAGGCTTGCCAACAATGGAAGATCATCGCTGGATGTCTGTGGATGATCAAGTTAGACATTGCTTAGCAATGGGAAATGTAGATGAAATTATTTTTGGTAATGCATTTGCTTCCAAAGAAGAATTTGAAGCAATTCAGCGTGTCATGAATCTAGTTTATGTAAATATTCCAAAGAAAGAAGGGATTGGTCCATTTGCGGATTATATTCCTCATGGAGAATTAAAGCGTATTCCATTTAAAATCGAAATGGCAGAGGGAGTAACGGATCTAGAAAAAGAAATTCTGTATTATGAAGCTCATACAGCTGGTGAATATCTGTACTATATGATTCGTGACCGCTGGACACGTATTCTGTATCATAATACGAGTATTCCTTGTAGAAAGAATGACAAGGCTATGTTTCATAGAGGTGATGTAGTAATTGTGAATGATAACTGTAAACATTATCATGGTGAACTGCATATTGTCTTAAAAGATACACCAAATGATAATCAGAAGAATTATATTGGTCATATTCCAGCTGATGAAATGTGCCTGCTTGAACATTTTAAGTCAGGTACTGCATTCTGTTTTGAAAAAGAATAAATATATTTCATGATGAAAGATAAGATTTGTACAGTAAAAACTAGTACAGTCTTATCTTTTCTTGTGCGGATTGATTCTGGCTATAAAAAGATCTAAACTACTTATATATGACAAAAGTATTAGGATCAAAAAGAATCTTTTCAGACATTACTGATGATGAATGTATGGAATTTTTAAACTCTGTCAGTAGTATTGTTCAGATTGATGCATATCAGCAATTAAAAAACTACACACATCATTACTATACAACGCGTTACCAGCATTCTTTAAATGTTGCCTGGTATTCATATTTGATGTGTAAGAAACTGCATCTAAATGCGGTTAGCTGCGCACGTGGTGCGATGATGCATGATTTCTATCTATATGATACACATGATGCTAAATACGCTAAAAAACATATTCAGACTCATCCTTCGATTGCATTAAAAAATGCACAGAAGTATTTTATATTAGATCCAGTTGAAGTGGATTGTATTATTCATCATATGTGGCCACGAGTGAAAGGAAAGCCAAGAACAAAAGAGGGTTACATCGTAACGATTGCTGATAAATATGCAGCAAGTCTTGAAGTATGCTCTCATCCTTTCTATGCTTTACCTGCGTATTTTAAAAAGATATTTTAATTGAATTATGAGTATTAAAAAAGTTTATTATCATTTACCAGGATTATTTGAATTCTATGATTTTTATAAAAAGTTTCTGCCATTGTATAGAAATAAAAGACATTATTTTTTTGATTGGTGTGAAATAGGTTCTATCTATGGTTCACCAGCAGATTGTATCTGGTCAGGAGGAAGAATCAGTTATGTAAATCACGATCCTGATAAAGTGTTTACTTTTATGAAAGATTTCAATATATCAGCAAGACTGACATTCAGTAATTCAGAAATTCAGCAAAAACATTTAAGTGATTTACGATGCAATGAATTATGCAGGTTGTTATCTGAAGTTGACGGAAATGGTGTTATTGTTCATTCAGATATATTATTGAATTATTTAAAAGAAAAGTATTCGAATTTGTATTTTGTTTCTTCTACAACAAAAGTGATTGTTGATTTCAATAAATTTGTAGATGAAGTGAATCAAAATGATTTCAAGTATGTTGTCATTGATTTTCGTTTGAATAAAGCATTTGCTGAATTACAGAATCTGAATCAGATACAAAAAGATAAAGTTGAATTTTTATGTAATGAATGCTGCTGGATTGGATGTAAAGACCGTAAGAAGTGCTATGAAACTGTCAGTAGACAGAATCTAGGAATTGATTGTGCTGATCATGTGTGTAAAGCACCAGATTCAAATGAAGGGTATCGATTTTCAAAAGCAATGCAGAATCCATCATTTATCAGTAAAAGTGATATTCTACAGACATATGTTCCTATGGGATTCAGCAACTTTAAGATTGAAGGAAGAGATCTTGGCAACGCATTGTTATTGGAATTTATATTGTATTATATGGTAAAACCAGAGTATCAAATCCATGTACGTGAAGAGATGTATTTAGATACAATGTTAGATTTATTCTAGGAAAAGCAAAAAAAATCGCATAAGATACATTATGCGAAGTGATTTTTATTTCCTGTTCCTGTTGATGTATTCCATTGTTAATTTGCAAACCTATCCTTAACTTAGCACACTATCATTTACTTAAGTGCAATATTTCGAAGTGATGAGTTGCATTCTATCCTTTACTTAACTGACATTTTCCAATTCGAACCGAAAATTTCCAAGTTGAACCGAAAACAAACATATATTATCTGAACAAATAAAAAAATTCTGTGGTTATAGATAAGCTTTCTGCATCCACTGGTACTAGATTCAG
>OLSX01000192.1_pt1 | contig 60329 bp, 43 predicted proteins | sample 1673141 | NCBI WGS metagenome assembly OLSX01 (sample SAMEA3136759, study PRJEB25190) | human gut metagenome | biome: human gut; feature: human-associated habitat; material: faeces | place: Austria | collected 2013 | reverse complement strand
TCGCCCATTTGGGCATAAGGACGATGCCAAGGCGCAGCACTTTGTCTGATGCCAATGCCCGCAGGCCTGAGGCCGTGTTTGAGGCCACGTACCGCAGCCTGTATGCCCGATACAAAGACGAACTTTCCTCGGACAGCCGAAGTTTTTGACGCAAAGATAATACAACGCATCTGCCTGCGGGCGCACCAGCCCGGAGGTTGTATGAAATGGCAGGGGAAATGTATGAAGTGTGATATCCGTTGTGATTGGAGCCAGGGGGAGCCCCATCCCAACCTTCCCCAACGAAGAATGCGACAAAACCACCCCATCTTCAGTTCCATGGATTTGGTTTTGTCGCATCATCTGTCTTCCCGGATGGTTATCAGGCCGCGCGATGCTTCCTTTTCCACCACAGGTAATAGCCGCTGATGACGCCGGCTGGTGCTGCGCCTTGCCCCTTACTTCTCATAGAGCTCTATGGGCAGACCGTCGGGGTCGCTGAAGAAGAGGAAGCGTTTGTGGGTGTACTCGTCGGTACGGACGGGCTCGTGGGCGATGTGGCGGGCGTCCAGCTCTGCTGCCGCCGCGGCTATGTCATCGACCTCGAAGGCGAGGTGGCGCAGCCCCGCAGCTTCGGGATAGGAGAGGCGCGCGGGTGGAGTGGGGAAGGAGAAGAGCTCTACGACATAGGTGTCGCCGAGGTAGCAGTCGGCCTTCCACGAGTCGCGCTCGCTGCGATAGTGTTCGCTACGGATTTCGAGCCCGAGCACTTCGGTGTAGAAGCGCTTGGACCGACAGTAGTCGCTACAGATTACGGCTACATGGTGTATGTGGTTGAGTTTCATCTCTTATGAGTTTGTATGTTTGCTGACCATGTTGCCCCCGGCCTGTTGTTCCTCTGGGCTGTATCGGTACACCCTGACCATCTGGCTGTCGCCGCCCAGCAGTTGGCTGCACGTATTGAGGCGGCCCGTGTCTACAAATCCGCACTTCTCCATGACCCTCCCCGACGCTGGATTGCCCGTGAAGTGGTCGGCGTAGATGTTGTCGAAGTGCATCACGTCGACGCAGTAGTCGACCATGAGCCGCAGCGCCTCGGTGCAGATGCCCCTGTTCCAGTAGGGGCGCCCCAGCCAGTAGCCCACCTCGCAGTCGTGGGTGCCTATGTCGATGTTGCTCGTCGCGTGGGTGTAGTAGCCTATGCAGCCGATGGCTTCGCCCGTCTCGCGGAGCACTATCGCCCAGGTCGAGTCGTTGGTGAAGACGGAGCGGATAATCTCCAGGCTCTCTTCGACCGACCGGTGGGCGGGCCAACCGGCTCGCGGCCCCACTTCGGGGTCTGAGGCGTACTTGTAGAGCGCCTCGGAGTCGGTCTCCCGCCATCGGCGGAGTAGTATTGTCGCTGTTTCCATATTGTCGTTGATGTGTGGTGTGGGTGAGGGGGCTCTGGCGCCGCCCTCGGTCATTGTGGCTGTAAAGTTACATAGGAAGATTAACACCGCCAAACTATTTGTCTATTTTCTCATCATCCCAAGCCCTTGCCTCACTGTCATGGCGACCGTGGGAGGCGTGGATAGCGGCTCGTAACGTATGACGCGGGTGTTCGTAACGTAAGGCGCGGATGCACGTGTCGAACGATACGGATGCTCGTTTCGGACGATACGCGTCGGGCAAGTGGCCCTCGGCGTAGGTAGAGGTCATGAGAAAAGTTCCCGGGGTCATGAGAAAAGTCGCCGAGGTCATGATAAAAAACATCTGGGTCATAAAATCAGTATTTTAGGTCATGAAAGGAGTGGGCGGGGGCACGAAATATGTGTATGGTGGCATGAAATAAGATATAAAGCCATCAAAAAAGGGCAAAAGCAATCTTGCGGTGATTGCTTTTGCCCTTTCGGGTCGTTTGCCGATGGCCGGCCTGGTGGGCGCGGGCGCCTTACAGACGGTAGCCCACGCTGAAGGTGAACGAGCGGTTCTTGGAGCCGAGGTCCTTATGCACCTTGGAGAGTCCCAGGTTGTAGCGTGCGTCGAGCACCACGTTCATATACTCGTAGGAGATGCCCACGGGTATGCTGAAGTCGGTCTTGCTGTAGCCGTCCTTGGACTTGTCTTCATTTTTGGTGACCACCTGGCTGTAGGTACGCACTCCGGTGGTGCGGTTCTGCGTGAAGTCGCATGTGGTGTAGCCGCTCTTGGCCGAGGTGAGCATGCCCACCTGCACGCCAGCCTTGAGCGCCAGTCCCTGAGCCACATATACATGCGCCATGACGGGCACGGCGATGTAGGTAGTCGTGGTAGAGTAGTCGGTGTAGGCAGTGTACTTGATTTCCTCATCGGTCTCTGCAGGCTCTGCGCGCAGCTCGTCGAAGTCGTGATACTTGCTGCCCAGCGAGGTGTAGACTACGCCCGCCGAGAGTGCCACCTGGTCGGTGAGCTGGTAGAAGGCGTCGGCGCCCACGGCAAATCCGGGCTTGGACTTAGACTTGATGGTGCCACCGCGCTCGAGCGTCAGGTCGTTGTCGGTGAGGTTGGCGATGGTCACTCCCACGCGTGGCACGAAGGAGAACGAGCCCTGCTTCTGCTGAGCCAGGGCTGCTGTGGCTATGAGTGCGAGCGCGAGGCTCGTCATGATTTTTTTCATTTCTTATTGCTTGTTAATGGGTTGTGTAATGTCTTGTCAGTTGGCTACCTCTGAGATGAACTTGATGCGCACCAGACGTATGTTTTCGTCGGTGTAGTCGCCTCCCAGTTCCTCGACGGCTGTGTCGAGGTCGTCGGTGTCGGCCTCCATGAAGTAGTCGAAGATGTCGTCGATGGCGTCGTCGTCCATCACATCGCGCAGGAAGTAGTCGATGTTGAGCTTGGTGCCGCTGTAGACGATGCTCTCTATCTCGTCGAGCAGCTCGTCGAAGTCGAGTCCCATGGCCGACGCCAGGTCGTCGAGTGCTATCTGGCGGTCTATGCTCTGGATAATCTTGACCTTGACCATGCTGTTCTTGGCTACCGTCTTTACGCGTATGTCCTCGGGTCTCTCGATGCCGTATTCTTCGCAGTGTCGTCGTATGAGGTCACAGAATTTGGCGCCATACTTCTTGGCTTTTCCCGCACCCACGCCCTGTATGTTCTGCAGTTCCTGCAGGGTGACGGGATACATGGTCGCCATCTGCTCGAGCGACTGGTCGAAGAAGATGACGTAGGGTGCGAGCCCCAGACGCTTGGCCACCTTCTTGCGCAGGCTGACGAGCATCTCGTAGAGCTCGGGGTCGAGGGCAGCCATGGCTCCCTGGGCGTCGTCGTCTTCGTATTCGTCCTTGAACTCGGTGTCCATGACCACCATGAAGGAGTGGGGCGACTTGATGAAGCGCCGTCCTGACGGTGTGACCTTGAGCAGTCCGTAGTTTTCCACATCCTTCTTCATGTAGCCGGCTATCATGGCCTGTCGGATGACGGGGTTCCAGAGCTTCTCGTTGAAGTCCTCGCCCGAGCCGAACTCTTCGAGCTCGTTGTGGTGATGGGATACGATGTCGTCGGTGCCGCGGCCCTTGATGAAGTCGATGACATACTCCTGGCGGAAGTTCTCCTTGAGCGCCAGCACCGCCTCGAGGGCTATCACCAGCTGCTGCTGTGCCTCTATCCGCTCCTTGGGGTGCAGACAGTTGTCGCAGTTGCCGCAGTTGTCCTTGTCATATTCCTCGCCGAAGTAGTGGAGCAGTATGCGTCGGCGGCAAACTGACGACTCGGCATAGGCTGCCGTCTCCTGGAGCAGCTGCCGGCCTATGTCCTGCTCGTTGAGGGGCTTGCCCTCCATGAATTTCTCGAGCTTGTGCAGGTCTTTGTAGGAGTAGAAGGCTATGCAGATGCCCTCGCCTCCATCGCGGCCTGCGCGTCCGGTCTCCTGGTAGTATCCCTCCAGGCTCTTGGGTATGTCGTAGTGGAAGACGAATCTCACATCGGGCTTGTCGATGCCCATGCCGAAGGCTATGGTGGCCACGATGACATCGATGCGCTCCATGAGGAAGTCGTCCTGGGTCTGCGAGCGCGTGGCGCTGTCGAGGCCGGCATGATAGGGCGCCGCCTTGATATCGTTGGCCTTGAGCTCGGCAGCCAGTTCTTCTACCGTCTTGCGCGAGAGACAGTAGATGATACCGCTCTTGCCCGGGTGCTTCTTGATAAAGAGCACAATCTGCTTGTTGATCTCCTTGGTCTTGGGCCGCACCTCGTAGTAGAGGTTGGGCCTGTTGAAGGAGCTCTTGTACTCGATGGCGTCCTGTATCTCCAGATTTTTCTTGATATCGCTTCTCACCTTGTCGGTGGCAGTAGCCGTGAGGGCTATCACCGGCGCGTTGCCAATCTTGTTGATGGTAGGTCTGAGGTTGCGGTACTCGGGTCGGAAGTCGTGTCCCCACTCCGAGATGCAGTGGGCTTCATCGATGGCATAGAACGAAATCTTGAACGACTTGAAAAACTCCAGGTTCTCGGGCTTGTTGAGCGACTCGGGAGCCACGTAGAGCAGCTTGGTCTGGCCGTTGCGCACGTCTTTCATCACCTGTGTGGTCTGCGCCTTGGTGAGCGACGAGTTGAGGTAATGGGCCAGTCCGTTGTGCTCGCTGATGCCATTGACGGCGTCTACCTGGTTCTTCATCAGGGCGATGAGTGGCGACACGACGATGGCAGTGCCCTCCATGAGGAGCGACGGCAGCTGGTAACACAGGCTCTTGCCTCCGCCGGTGGGCATGAGCACAAAGACATTGTGCCCCGCCATGAGCGAGCGGATAATGGCTTCCTGGTCGCCTTTGAACGAGTCAAAGCCGAAATAGTGCTTTAGTTTTTCCGAAAGATTTACGTTGTCTGTCATATTGATATAAAGCAGTTTTCTTTCCCCAAGAAACTGGGGTGGGGGAGATAGAATTACTGATAATTATATATCTGATGACGGTGGGGCTGCCCGGGGCGGTCCCACAGGGCAGATTACTGGGCTTCCTGCTTCTGGAAATTGGATTTCTCCATCTGTTCCTTGGCGTAGGCGAGGGTGACCTCGAATGTCTTGGTACGCTTGGAGGGCAGCTCGAACATGGCATCCATCATGATGGCTTCGACGATGGAGCGCAGTCCGCGTGCGCCCAGCTTGTACTCTACCGCCTTGTCGACGATGTAGTTGAGCGCCGCCTGGTCGAAGGTGAGCTCAATGCCGTCGATGGCCATCAGCTTGATGTACTGCTTGACTATCGAGTTCTTGGGCTCTACGAGGATGCGCTCCAGGGCGGGCTTGTCGAGGGGGTTGAGGTGGGTGAGCACGGGCAGGCGTCCGATAATCTCGGGGATGAGTCCGAACGACTTGAGGTCCTGCGGCGTGACGTACTGTATGAGGTTGTTCTTGTCAATGCGTGCCACGTTCTGCACCGAGTTGTATCCCACCACGTGGGTGTTCATGCGCTGGGCTATCTTGGTCTCGATGCCGTCGAAGGCTCCACCGCAGATGAACAGGATGTTGCGCGTATCGACATGGATGTAGTCCTGGTCGGGATGCTTGCGGCCTCCCTTGGGCGGCACGTTGACCATAGTGCCTTCGAGGAGCTTGAGCAGACCCTGCTGCACGCCCTCGCCGCTCACGTCGCGGGTGATGCTGGGGTTGTCGCTCTTGCGGGCTATCTTGTCTATCTCGTCGATGAAGACGATGCCGCACTCGGCCTTGGCCACATCGTAGTCGGCCACCTGGAGGAGTCGTGAGAGGATGCTCTCGACATCTTCGCCCACGTATCCGGCTTCGGTAAATACGGTGGCGTCGACGATGGTGAAGGGCACGTTGAGCAGATGGGCTATGGTGCGCGCCAGCAGCGTCTTGCCGGTACCTGTGCTGCCCACCATCATGATGTTGCTCTTCTCGATTTCCACTCCGTCGTCGTCGATGTGCTGCTGCAGTCGCTTATAGTGATTGTAGACTGCCACGGAGAGGAATCGCTTGGCGTCGTCCTGGCCTATGACATACTGGTCGAGGTACTCCTTGATTTTGCGGGGCTTGGGTATCTCCTTGAGGGTGAAGGCGTCGGTGGGCTTCTTGTTGGCGGCTGCGCTGCCATAGGCTCCGGTCGACTCGGCTATCTCGTAGGCTTGCTTGGCGCAGTCGTCGCAGATGAAGCCGTGAAGCCCCGAGATGATGAGGTTGACCTGGCTCTCGTCGCGGCCGCAGAAACTACATACTTTCTTCTTAGCCATTCTTCTTGCGTGTTAATATAGTGTCTATCATGCCATAGTCCTTGGCCTCCTGGGCAGTCATCCAGTAGTTGCGGTCACTGTCCTGCCATACCTTGTCGTAGGGCGTGTGTGAGTGCTCACTGATAATGGTGTAGAGCTCCTTCTTGAACTTCTGAATCTCCTTGGCCTCAATCTCGATGTCGGACGCCTGTCCCTGTACTCCGCCGAGGGGCTGGTGAATCATCACTCGGCTGTGGGTGAGTGCCTGTCGCTTGCCCTCGGTTCCGGCTGTGAGCAGCACGGCAGCCATCGAGGCAGCCATGCCGGTGCAGATGGTGGCCACGTCGCTCGAGATAAACTGCATGGTATCATAGATGCCCAGTCCGGCTGTGACGCTGCCGCCGGGGCTGTTGATGTAGATGGAGATATCCTTCTCTGGGTCGGTAGAGTCGAGGTAGAGCAGCTGGGCCTGCAGGGTGTTGGCGGTGTAGTCGTCAATCTCGGTACCGAGGAAGATGATGCGTTCCATCATGAGTCGTGAGAATACGTCCATCTGGGTGACATTGAGCTGGCGCTCTTCCAGAATATAGGGATTGATGTACTGTGCCTGCGACTTGATGACATCATCGAGTGCCATGCCGTTAATGCCTAAATGCTGGGTGGCATACTTGCGAAAATCTCTATTCATGATAATAATAATATATGTAATGAATGAAAACAAAGAGAGGTTGCCTACTCTTTTATGCATTGTTCTAAGAACAAAGATACATAAAAAAGTTGACAACCTCCTTATCTTTAAGAAGTTTTTTTTTAATTTCTTTTTATGCGTCGAGTTTGTTGAATTCGTCGAGGGTCACTTCCTTGACGTTGAGCTTGACAACGCCCTTGAGTTTCTCGGTGAGCTTGCGGTCGATGGCGCGCTCTACAAACGACTGGATGTGCTCCTGCTTCTTGAGCATCTCGGTGGCGTAGTTGTCCAGGTACTCGTCGGGCACATTGTTCATGCCGTACTGTGCAAACTGGGCGCGGGCAGCCTCCTTGGCAGTCTCCTTGACGTCGTTGTCGTCAATCTTGATTTCCTGGGCGGCAACCAGCTTCTCTCTGATGAGGTGCCATGTCAGCTCGTTGATGCTGGCTTCGTAGTTCTTCTCTACAAACTCCTCACCCTTGTCCTTGTTGTTGGCGAGCATGATGCGCTTGAGCAGGGCGTCGGGGAACTCGAGCTTGCCGACCTTCTTCTCGCAGTGCTTGCGCACGTCCATGAGGAAGCGGAAGTCGGTGTTGACCTCAAACTGAGCCTTGAGGTTCTCGGCAATCTTGGCGCGGAATGCAGCCTCGTCGGCCACGTTGCCCTCGCCGTATACGCGGTCGAAGAGCTCCTGATTAACCTCGTGCTTGGTAAAGTGGTTGATTTCCTTGACCTGATAGCTGAAGTCGCCGGTGTGCTCGGCTACCTCCTTGCGGTCTATCTTGAGGAGTGAGGAAACCTCGGCGTCGTTCTCGGGATAAGCCTTGCGGGGAGAGAAGGTCACTACATCGCCGGGCTTAACGCCGTCGAAGAGGTTCTTCTGGTCCTCGACCTTGATGTAAGAAGGCATAATTATGGCGTCCTCGACTACGATGCCGCCTTCCTTGGTGTTGCCAGCCTCGTCGAGCTCGCGCAGTTCGCCCTTGAGGGTGTCGTTCTCCTCGTAGTGGTCGCCGGGAGCGTAGTTGCCAGCCTGTGAAGCGAACATATCTACCTGACGGTCGATGAGCTCGTCGTCAACCTTGAGCTGGTAGTAGTCTACCTTGTCGCGGCCTGTGAGCTCGCACTTGAACTCGGGGGCGATGGCGATGTCGAACTTGAAGGTGTAGGGACCGTCCTTCTCGAGGTCCTGGGGCTCCTGTGACTCTGATGCCATGGGCTCGCCCAACATCTGGATGTTGTTGTCCTTGATGTACTTCTGCAGCTGCTCGCCTACCAACTTGTTGATGGCGTCCATCTTGACGCTCATACCAAACTGGCGCTTGATGAGGCTTAATGGGGCCATACCTGGGCGGAAGCCGTGGATATTGGCCTTCTTGCGATAGTCTTCGATTGTCTTGTTGACATCCTTCTTGATGTCTGCCTCTTCAACCACGAGGGTGAGCAGACCGCTTACTTTGTCAGGGTTTTCAAATGAAATATTCATCTCTGATACTATTTATAAATTTTTGATTTTCCGAATGAGTCGCAAAATTACTCATTTTTAGCGACATTACCTAATAATCTTGTGGAAAAGTGCATCCGCGGGCGGCTGGCGGCCGTCTGCAGATGGGTTTAGTCGCGGTGCATGGCTGCCGCGGCCGCTGCTGCCTGCTCGTCTTCCTCGGTGGGGGTGAAGCGGGTCAGCTGGAAGTTGTCGGTGAGATAGTTCTTGCGCACCACGGGGTTTGACGCCAGCTCTTCGGGCTTTCCGCTGAAGAGAATCTTACCCTCGAAGAGCAGGTAGCCACGGTCGATGATGGCCAGGGTATCGCGCACGTTGTGGTCGGTGATGAGTATGCCGATGTTGCGGTACTTCAGTCGCCACACGATGTGCTGGATGTCGGCCACAGCCACGGGGTCTACGCCGGCAAACGGCTCGTCGAGCATCACAAACTTGGGGTTGATGGCGAGGCAACGGGCAATCTCGGTGCGGCGGCGCTCGCCACCCGAGAGCTGGGTTCCCATGTTCTTGCGCACCTTGGTGAGGCGGAACTCCTTGATGAGGCTTTCGAGCTCTCTAAGCTGCTCTTCATGGCTGAGCTGCGTCATCTCGAGCACGGCCATGATATTGTCTTCCACGCTCATCTGGCGGAACACGCTGGCCTCCTGGGGCAGATAGCCTATGCCTGCCCGGGCGTGCTTGTAGACGGGGTAGTTGGTGATGTCGATGTCGTTGAGGCTTACGCGGCCCTCGTTGGGCACTACCAGACCGGTGGTCATATAGAACGAGGTGGTCTTGCCTGCACCGTTGGGTCCGAGCAATCCCACGATTTCTCCTTGCTTCACATGGAAGTCGACCTTGTTGACTACCGTGCGCTTGCCATATCTTTTTACAAGACCCTCTGTGCGGAGGGTCATCACCATGTTGTCTGTATCGGCCATAAATAGCTATTGTTTATCGTGCAAAATTACAAAAAAATAAGACAATTACACTGAGAATACTAAAAAACTATTATATACATCGTAGTTTTTTGACCTTTTTTGGTTACTTTTGCAACGTAAAACGGACATTAAGCCTATGTTGATAATCAAATTATTAAAGAAATATCTCACCACTTTCGGCAAATACCTCATCCTGATGGGGCGCTCGTTCAGCGTGCCCGAGCGGATGCGCATGTTTGCCAAGCGGTATATCAAGGAGATGTCGCAGTTGGGCGTAGACTCGATACCCATCGTGCTGCTTATCTCCTTCTTCATCGGCGCCGTAATCTGCATACAGATGAAGGTGAATATCCAGAGCCCCTGGATGCCGCGCTGGGTGTCGGGCTATACCACCCGCGAGATTATGCTGCTCGAGTTTTCGAGCTCCATCATGTGTCTCATCCTCTCGGGCAAGGTGGGCTCCAACATCGCCTCTGAGTTGGGCACCATGCGCGTGACCCAGCAGATAGACGCCCTCGAGATTATGGGTGTCAACTCGGCCTCGTTTCTCATTCTGCCCAAGATAGCGGGCCTGATGACGATGATGCCCACCCTGGTAGTCTGCTCGTCGGCGATGGGCATCGTGGGTGCTTATGGCACAGCCTATATCGGGCATCTCTTGCCGCCCGATGACCTGACCTTAGGACTGCAACACGCCTTCAATCCATGGTTTGTATGGATGAGTATCATCAAGAGTACCTTCTTTGCCTATATCATTGCCAGCGTGTCGTCGTTCTTCGGCTACACCGTCGAGGGCGGCTCTGTCGAGGTGGGCAAGGCCAGCACCGACGCCGTGGTGTGCAGTTCGGTACTCATCCTCTTTTCCGACGTTTTCCTTACCCAAATCCTGAGTTGATATGATAGAAGTCAAGAATCTTACCAAGTCCTTTGGCGACAAGACCGTACTGCGTGGCATCAATGCCCGCTTTGAGACCGGCAAGACCAACCTCATCATCGGCCAGAGCGGTTCGGGCAAGACGGTGCTGATGAAGAACCTCGTGGGACTGCTGCACCCAACCTCGGGAGAGGTGCTCTACGACGGGCGCGACTTCGTGGGCATGACCAAGCACGAGCAGGTGATGATGCGCCGCGAGATGGGCATGATCTTCCAGGGCGCCGCACTCTTTGACTCGATGTCTGTGAGAGACAATGTGCAGTTCCCACTCGATATGTTTTCCTCGCTCAACTATGCCGACCGCGTGCGCCGTGCCGAGGAATGCCTTGACCGTGTCAACCTGGTGGAGGCAGCCAACAAGTATCCCGACGAAATCTCGGGAGGTATGCAGAAGCGTGTGGCGATTGCCCGAGCCATCGTGCTCAATCCCAAATACCTCTTCTGCGACGAGCCCAACTCCGGCCTGGACCCCCAGACGTCGCTCGTGATAGACCATCTGCTCTCCGACATCACCCACGAGTATGGCATCACCACCATCATCAACACCCACGACATGAACTCGGTGATGGGTATCGGCGAGAATATCATCTTTATATATAAAGGTACGAAGGAATGGCAGGGAGTGAGCGCCGACATCATGGGCTCGACCAATGAGCGGCTTACCGACTTCATCTTTGCCAGCGACCTGCTCAAGAAGATGAAGCGCACCGAGATGCAAGGCTGAACCAGCTGACTCGGACTCGATAGAAAGCGAAAAGGGCAAATCTGCGGATTTGCCCTTTTCGCGTATATGCAGTGTAGTGACCAGCGTGTCAGCGCCCGGCCATCACCCGGAGCTCCTTGACGAAGCGGCGGTAGAAGAGTATGCCGGCAATGGTGAGACCTATGGGGAAGGCGGTCCAGATGCCGTAGATGCCCCAGCCTGCCACGAAGCCCAGTACGTAGCCCACAGGCAGATTGATGCAGAAGTAGGCGATGAAGGCGTAGTACATCATCGGCTTCACGCAGGCTATGCCGCGCAAGGCGTTGGCGTAGATGTACTGCATGCCGTCGCCAAACTGGTAGATGACGAGTATCCATATCAGATGCGCCACCGTGAGGCACGCCTCGTCGTTGTCGGTGAAGATGAAGCCGATGTCGTGGCGGAAGAGGATGATGGGCAGACTCACCACGGCAGAGAAGACCAGCAGCATGCGGAAGCCGTCGGCCGCGCAGCATCGCATGGCGTCATACTCCTTCTGCCCCATGAAGTAGCTGATGCGGATGGATATGGCTGAGGCCATGCCCGATAGCACCAGGTAGAACAACTGGGAGATGGTAATCATAATCTGGTGAGACGCCAGTGGAATGGTGCCCAGCCAGCCCACCATCACACAGCTCAGCGTGAAGGCAGCTGACTCGGTGCCCAACTGCAGCGCCACGGGCCAGCCCAGACGGTTCATCTCTACAAAGTCGGCACGCGTCACGGTGCTCTGCTTCAGGCTCTGGCGGTAGCGGATATAGCCTCTGCCGGTGAAGAATATCACCACGAGGGCTATCGACATCACTACGCGCGACCCCATGGTGGAGATACCGGCTCCGAGCAAGCCCAGCTCGGGGAAGGGACCTACGCCGTAGATGAGCAGCCAGTTGAAGAGGATGTTGACCACGTTGCCGCCAATCATTACCCACATCGGCACCTGTGTGCGGGTGATGCCGTCGAAGAACTGCTTCAGGGTGTTGAACATGCCCACGAAGGGGATGCTCACCAGATTGACCAGGAAGTAGGGGCGGATGATGGGCAACAACTCCTCGGGCTGGCCGATGTTGTGCAGGTTCAGGTAGAGCAGCGTCATCATTGCCATGAGCAGCAGTCCCACCACCATGTTGGCCACTATCGAGTTCTTCACCTTCTGCCCGATTTCGTCGGTGCGGCCCATGCCGAAGAGGCGGCCCACGATGGGGGTAAGTCCGTAAGAGAAACCGAGATAGAATAGCAGTCCCAGGGTGAAGATGTTGTTGACCAGTCCGGCTGCACCCAGCTCGATGGTGCTGTGGTGGCCTATCATCAGCGTGTCGGCAAAGCCGAGGATGATGGTGCCCAACTGTCCGATGACGATGGGCACTCCTATTTCCAAGAGGGGTCTATAATGGTGTCGTTGTGTCTGTTGCATTCTTGATTTTCGTTTTACTTGTTTTCGTTTACGGTCTTGTCACGTTGAGGGTGCCGGTCAGCTTGATGTCCTTTGACGAGGCGCCCACCATCAGGGTGAAGTCGCCCGGCTCGACCACGAAGCGCATGTCCTTGTCCCAGAGTGCCAGGTCGGCAGGCCCGAGCCTGAATGTCACCATCTGGCTTTCGCCCGGTTTGAGGCTGATACGCTCGAAGCCACGCAACACCTGGGTATAGGTAGTCACCGTGCTGACCTCATCGCGCACATAGAGCTGCACCACCTCGTCGCCTTCGCGTGAGCCCACATTCTTGACCTTCGCCGTCACGGTCACGCTGTCGGTGGGCAGCATCGTGGAGCGCGAGATGACAAGGTCTGAGTATTCAAAGCGCGTGTAGCTCAGTCCGTGGCCAAAGGGGAAGAGGCAGCCCCAAAGCGAAGACTTGTTCTCAACGTCTGAGCCGGGCTTGAAGGGGAAGGCGTAGGGTATCTGGCCCACGGTGCGGGGCGTGGTACAGGTGAGGCGGCCTCCGGGATTGTAGGCGCCGAAGATGACCTCAGCCACAGCCTGTCCGCCATACTCTCCGGGGAAGCAGGCATTGATGATGGCTGGCACGTGACGGGCGGCATAGTTGACGGTGGTAGCCCTGCCCGCCATCAGCACCAGCACCACAGGGCGGCCCGTAGCCACAATCTCTCTGAGCAGCTGCTCCTGACGGCCGGGCAGATTGAGCGTAGTGCGCGAGTTGCCTTCGCCCACGGTCTTGTCGTCGTCGCCCAGCACCACGATTACCGCCTCGGCGTCGCGTGCCACGTTGACGGCAGAGTCCATCATGAGCCTCTCGTCGCGGGTCATCTCAAAGTCACACACCTCGCTCTCGGGATAGTGGGGGTCGCGTATCTCGCAGCCCTTGGCATAGACCACCTCGGTCTGGGGCAGCAGCTGTCTTACGCCGTCGACCACCGACACCACGTCGGCACCCGCAGGACCATAGCGGCTTATGGGGCGGGCGTCGGCATTGGGACCTATCACCGCCACACGCTTCATCTGCGCGCTGAAGGGCAGGGTGGCGCTGTCGTTCTTGAGCAGCACCATCGACTGGCGGGCGGCGTCGAGCGCCAGCTGGCGGTGGGGCTCGCTGTGCACGATGCGGTCTGCGCGGGCGGCGTCGCCACGGTAGGGCTGGTCGAAGAGCCCCAACCAGAACTTCACCCTCAGCACCTCGCCCACGCGCTCGTCGAGCGTCTCACGGCTTATCTTGCCGCTCGCCACAGCCTGGCGCAGAGGCGTGATAAACTCCGAGGGTTGGGTAAACTGTGTGCGCACGTTGAGACCGGCGTTGACAGCCAGTGCGCAGGCGTCTTCGTAGGAAGCAGCCACATGGTGCTTGGTGTAGAGAAACTCGAGGGCTTCGCTGTCTGACACCACGTAGCCCTTGAAGCCCCATTCGTGGCGCAGTATGTCGGTGAGAAACCGGCGGCTGCCAGTGATGGGCTCGCCGTTGTAGTCGTTGTACGAACTCATCACACCCAGCGCGCCGGCCTCAGCTATGGCCTTGCGGAAGGGTTCGAGGTAGAGGGTGCGCATTTCGCGCTCGCCCACATGGGGGTCGGTGCGGGTGTTGCCGTCACGGCCTCCCACCGGGATGGAGTACACGGCAAAGTGCTTGGGGGTAGCCACCAGCCCGTGGGCTTGCAGTCCGATGACCATCTGCTTGCCCAGCTCGCCCACGAGATAAGGGTCTTCGCCATACGACTCCACGCAGCGGCCCCAGCGGGGGTCTTGGGCTATGTCGAGTATAGGCGAGTAGATGTTGGTGTAGCCCAGCGCCACGGCTTCTTTGGCTTCTGCGTCGGCTATCTGCCTTATCAGCAGTCGGTTCCATGTGCTTCCCTGACCTGTCTGGTTGGGGAAGTAGGTGGCGCGATAGTGGCAGAGACCGCGTATGCCCTCGTTGGTGAAGTCGACGGGGATGCCCAGTCGGGGCTGTTCGACAAACCAGCGCTGCACGGCGTGGAGGGCGTCGATATGTCGCTTGAAGGGGAAGGCGTATTGGGCTCCGAAGCGGCCCACGCCGTTGTGCTGCTCGTCGATGTTGCCGATGCCGTCTTTCCACACCTCGTTCTTCCATCCCTCGGTGGGCAGGGCGTCGGCGAGCACGCGGCCCGAGCCATAGAGCGTAGCCAGTTGGCAGGTCTTTTCCTCTATGGTCATCTGCTGCAGCAGGTCGGCCACGCGGGCATCGATCGGTGCGCGGCTGTCTTCATAGACATCCATGCGCCCGTTCTTGTTGAAGTCTATCCAACCTTTGTGGTAGATGCGCTGGGCTTCTGCGTGCTGTCCAGACAGAAGCGCCAGCATCAGCGCCAGCGCCACAAGGACAGTGCGCCGGCTCTTGTACATAGTTTGTTTTGTCATATATAGTCAGTCCATTGTCGGGCTGATGTGCAGCAACCCTCCCGGGCGCGTTCAGCCGCTATATATATAAAAGGTATCGCGCGCGAGGCGATGCCGTCAGCCCCGATGGCGCTTGCGGGCACAGTCGGGGCAGATGCCTTTGACCATGTAGTCGATGGTAGAGACCCAGAAGCCGTCGGGCACATCTATCTTGGGTATGGCCACATGGTCCAGGCAGAATGTCTTGCGACACTCCTCGCAGTAGAAATGGGCGTGTCGGTCGTCGTCGACATCATGATGGTGGCTGCGGCAGAGTTCGTATTTCACCTCGCCGTTGCCACCATCGATGGCGTGTACCAGCTGGCGCTTGTAGAATTCGGCCAGGGCGCGGTAGATGCCCGACTTGTCGATGGTGACGATGCTGGCTTCGAGCTCGCTCATCGACATGGGTCTGCCAGCCCGGTCCAGCGCCTCGGCTATCACGATGCGGTTGGCTGTGGCTCTGATGCCGTGCTTGGCGAGCATCTGTGCATAGTCGTCCGGTTTCATCTGCGTGTTAGGGTGGTTAGCGTTCAAACTCCAGAGTGCCGAAGAAGTCGGGACGGTGGAAGTTGGGCGAAGGCAGGTCTATGCGGTTCCACGACAGGAAGTGGGGAGTCTGCAGCTTGTCGCCACACTTGTAGAAGTTGGCTTTCATGCGGGCTCCGTCGAGAGTGGCTATCTGTGAGTGGAAGGCTGTGCCTGTGGGGATGATGAGTGCCATGTGCCATGTGGTGGGCTCTATGCGCTCGGCAAATGGTGTGCGCCCCAGCGACGACCAGCGGCTTATGGCGTTGAGTACCTCGGCGGGAGCGGCCTCGCGGGCCTCGCGGGTCTCGCCGCAACCTACCAGCACCGTGCCGGCACAGTTGGTCTCTACATTATAATACACGTTGCCGCCCTCGGGCTGGAAGAAGAATTCGCAGCAGCTGTCTTCCCACACACGGCCGTTGTCGTGGGGAGCCACGGCAGCCACCGACTGCTCGCTTACGCGGTATTCTATCAGCACGGCATCGCCCTTGTGGGCTATACGAAACTCTACCTTGGGGGCATAGGGATAATCGGCAGCCCAGTCTACGCAGTCGATGGGCTGGAACTCCACTCCCTGGGCGTCGAGCAGTGCCGGAACATCCTCGGCACGAGCCACGCTGGTGGCTATCTTCTTTACACTGAGATGTTTCATATCTTTCTTCGGGTTATTTACACTGGTTGATGAAGTCGCGCATGTATTGCTGCTGAGCATATACTTCGCGGAAGAGCTGCAACTGGTTGCGAGTGCGCACCAGATTATGCTCAGGATACTTAATTTTGTAATATGTGTCGCCATTGATGTAGTCGGTGAGGAATCTTACGCATTGCATGTAGGGGAAGAGGGCGACGGCGTAGGGCAGATTGTCGCGCTCTGCCGGGGTGAGGAATGTGGCCGACTCGAGATAGCCTCGGGTGAAGGCTTCGAAGATGTCGCGGCGGAAGGCGACGCGCTCGATGGCAGGGTCGTCCTCGGCCACGGCGTTGGCACCGGTGCGCAGGAAGTCGCCATAGTCAGAGAAGACAAAGCTGGGCATCACCGTGTCGAGGTCGATGACGCAGAGCACGCGGCCGTCTTCGTCGAACATCATATTGTTGACCTTGGTGTCGCAGTGGCAGATGCGCTTGGGCAGCACGCCGTCTCTCCCCATCTGTTCGGCCTTGCACATCTCCTCGGCATGGGTCTCCAGCTCGTCCACCATGTCCTTGACCTCTGCCAGACGGCCTACGGGGTCTTGGGCCACGGCATCGCGCAGCTGGCGCATACGCAGTTCCATATTGTGGAAGTCGGGGATGGTCTCGCCTAAGGGCTCGTCGAGGTCCACCAACATGGCTTCAAAGTGGCCGAAAGCCTTGCCGGCATAGTAGGAGTATTCGGGGTTGACGGCCTCGAAGGTCTTGGCACGGGGGATGAACACCATCACGCGCCAGTAGCGGTCGGCATCGTCGTGCCAGTAGGTCTTGCCCTCGGCGGTGGGCACAAAGCGGAGCACGCGGCGGTCTATGTCGTCGGCACCTTCGGCCTCGAGCTTGCGGCGTATGTGGGCGGTCACAGCCTCGATGTTGTGCTGCAGCAACTCTACATCCTGGAAGATGGCGTTGTTGATGCGCTGCAGCACGTAGTCGGGCGCATTGCCTTCGGTCGTCACCTTATAGGTGTCGTTTATCAGTCCGTTACCCAGGGGAGCCACCGCGATGACGGGCGCCTCGACCTCAAATTGAGCTACAATAGCTTTCAGTTCTTTTTCGTCCATGTCTTCATGATTTGTAATTGCTACAAAATTACGACATTATTTCTCCAATGCCAAATATTTCAACCACTATCTCTTCTGCCGTCCTCGTAAAAATCGCCGCAGCCCGCTCTCCGGCCCCGCCGGCGGCGACGATGGGCCTGTCGGTGGCAATGACGGGTAGGGCTGTGCGGTGAGGAATGGCCGTAGCGCGGCGGGATGGCGCCGCCACCGTCTTCAAGTCTGTTGCAAGTCGCGAAACGGTGAAATCAGGATTTGCCGTCATCATTGCAGGCCGCGCATCGGTCAATTCGCAGTCCGCAATGCAGATAAATGTCGTCTCGGGCGTGTTTGCAACTCGGTTGCATGCTAAACCTTGTACCTTTGTCGCCGTAAACATTAAAAGCAATACTGTATGTCACATCATCATCACCATCATCATAATGGTTCTCGTCGCAAGGTGGCTCTTATCCTTGCGGCATCGTTGCTGCTTGCTGTCGCAGCGTGGGTAGAGCATGCGCTGGCGCTGCCCACCTGGCAGCTGCTGCTGGTCTATCTGGTTCCCTATCTGCTCGTGGGCGCGTCGACGCTGCGCGAGGCAGCCGAGGGCATAGCGCATGGCCGCGTGTTCAATGAAGACTTTCTGATGGCAGTCGCCACCATCGGTGCCCTCGCCATCGGGTTCATGCCCGGCGCCGACACCGAGTTTGCCGAGGCGGTCTTTGTGATGCTCTTCTTCCAGGTGGGCGAGCTCTTTGAGGGCTACGCCGAGGGCCGCAGCCGCGACAGCATTGCCCATCTCGTAGAGGTGCGCCCCGATACCGCCCATGTAGAGCGCAGAGGGGCGGTGGAGACCGTTGCGCCCGATGAGGTGGCTGTGGGCGAGACCATCGTGGTAAGCCCCGGCGAGCGCGTGCCTCTCGACGGTGTCATCCTCTCTGGCCAGGCTTCGCTCAACACGGTGGCACTCACTGGCGAGAGCATGCCGCGCGATGTCGGCGAGGGCGACGAGATAGTCTCTGGCTGCATCAATCTCTCGGGTGTGCTCCGGGTTCGTACCATTCGCTCCTTTGGCGAAAGCACCGTGTCGCGTATCATCCATCTTGTCGAGAGCGCCAATGAACAGAAGTCGCGCAGCGAGTCGTTTATCTCCCGCTTTGCCCGTGTCTATACCCCCATCGTGGTCATCTCTGCCGTTATGCTGGCTGTGGTTCCGCCCCTCTTCCTCGGCGGCATGGCAGTCTTCGCCCAGTGGCTTCACCGAGCCCTCATCTTCCTCGTCGTGTCGTGTCCCTGTGCGCTGGTCATCAGCGTGCCTCTCACCTTCTTCGGCGGACTTGGTGGGGCGTCGCGTCGCGGCATACTCATCAAGGGCAGCAACTACATGGACACCCTGGCGCGGCTCCACACCGTGGTCTTCGACAAGACGGGCACCCTCACCCACGGCGAGTTCTCGGTGGTGGCTGTACATCCCGAGAAATGCGACGAGCGCGAACTGCTGCATCTCGCCGCCCATGTCGAACACTATTCCACCCACCCCATAGCGGCGGCGCTGCGCGAGGCTTTCCCCAGTGAGGCCACCGACGGATGCCGCGTCGAGGCGGTCGAGGAACTGAGCGGTCGGGGCATCCGTGCTCGGGTAGACGGTCGCGTCGTGTGCGTGGGCAATTCCAAGATGATGGGCGACCTGGGCGTGGAGTGGCACGACTGCCATCTCGTGGGTACCATCATCCATGTGGCTATCGACGGGCGCTATGCCGGACACATAGTCATCAACGACCGCGTCAAGGCCGACAGCCCTCGGGCTGTGGCAGACCTCAAGGCTCTGGGAGTGGGTCATACCGTGATGCTCACGGGCGACCGCGAGGCTGTGGCTGCCGATGTGGCGCGCCAGACGGGCATCGACGAGTATCATGCCCAACTGCTGCCTATCGACAAGGTGTCTCATGTGGAGCGTCTGCTGGCTGCGGCTCCACGGGGTGCCACTCTGGCGTTTGTGGGCGACGGCATCAACGACGCCCCCGTGCTCAAGCGTGCCGACGTGGGCATCGCCATGGGAGCCTTGGGCAGCGATGCCGCGATAGAGGCAGCCGACGTGGTGCTCATGGACGACTCGCCCGCCAAGATAGCCACTGCCGTGCGCATCTCGCGGCGCACCATCGCCATAGCCCATCAGAATGTGTGGTTTGCCATAGGCGTTAAGGTGGCAATCCTTGCTCTCGCCACCGTAGGGTTGGGCACCATGTGGATGGCGGTCTTCGCCGATGTGGGCGTCACCGTCCTGGCTGTGCTCAACGCCATGCGCGCCCTCGTGGCTGGCGGCAACCGATAGCTGCCGGGCTCCTCGGCTGTGCGCAATGTATTATAGGGAACAGCGCAGGAAACCTGCCTGAACATAATGGGCCCAAGTCGACGCGCGGCAACGGTCTGCGGCGTCGTGCAGGCCATGGCGGTTGGACGGTGAGTCTCTTCGCCTGACATGAGAAATCCCCATAGTCGCCCCGGGTGGGTGGCTATGGGGATTGATGTTATTGCTGTCAGCCTGGACGGCAGTGATTACTTGCTGAACTTCTCTACCTGCTGACGTATCAGCTCCTGGTCGTCGAAGTAGTTGATCTGCATGGCTGCGCGCACTTCGTCCATGGTCTTTGCGGCGGTTTCGCGTGCTGCCTCCGAGCCTTTCTTGAGGATGTTGAATATCTCGGGGATATCCTGCTCCCACTCGTGGCGTCGGGTGCGGATGGGGTCGAGCATCTTGTTGATTACGCTGTTGAGGAACTTCTTGCAGGTACCGTCGCCGATACCTCCCTGCACATACTGCTGCTTCAGGGCTTCGAGGTTCTCAAACTCGGGCCAGAACTCGGCAAAGTCTTCGTCGGTGCTGAAGGCTTCGAGGTATGTGAATACGGCGTTGCCCTCGAGGTGGCCGGGCTCTTCCATGCTCATACGTGGCTCGCCGTTAGACATCTTCTTGACCTTTTTCCATACAGTTGCCGCATCGTCGCTCAGATAGATGCAGTTGCCGAGGCTCTTGCTCATCTTTTCCTTTCCGTCGGTACCGGGCAGGCGCCTGCACACGGCCTGCTCGGGCAGCAGGATATTGGGCTCGACGAGCACCTCGCCGTAGGTCTGGTTGAAGCGGCGCACCAGCTCGCGTGTCACCTCGAGCATGGGCTCCTGGTCCTCGCCTGCGGGCACGGTGGTAGCCTTGAAGGCGGTGATGTCGGCGGCCTGAGAGACAGGGTAGCAGAAGAAGCCGAGGGGGAGGTTGGCCTCGAAGTTGCGCATCTTGATTTCGGTCTTAACCGTAGGGTTGCGCTGCACGCGCGACACGCTGATAAGGTTGGAGAGATAGGTGGTGAGCTCGGCGAGCTCGGGTATCTGGCTCTGGATGAAGAGCGTGCACTTCTGTGGGTCGAGCCCACATGAGAGATAGTCGAGCGCCACCTCTATGATATTCTGTCTTATCTTCTCGGGGTTGTCGGCATTGTCGGTGAGTGCCTGCACGTCGGCCATGAACACGAACATGCGTTCATAGTCGCCTGCGTTTTGCAGCAACACCCTTCTGCGGAGTGAGCCGATGTAGTGTCCCAAGTGTAATTTGCCGGTGGGACGGTCGCCGGTAAGAATGATTTTTCCCATTGTCGTTATGTGATATTCTTAGAGTTACTAATCCATGATGCCTATAAATCGCAGCACGTCGTTGAGATTGGCTACGACCATGAGGAGTACGAGTATGCCTATGCCGATGTATTCAGCCCATATCATGAAGTTTTCCGAGGGCTTGCGGCGGGTTATCATCTCGTAGAGCAGGAACAGCACGTGTCCTCCGTCGAGTGCGGGGATGGGCAGGAGGTTCATGAAGGCGAGGATGATACTCAGGAAGGCGGTCATCATCCAGAACATGTGCCAGTCCCAAGTCGGGGGGAAGAGGCTGCCGATGGCGCCAAATCCACCGAGGCTCTTGACGCCGTCGGTCGAGAATACGTACTTCATGTCGTTGACATAGCCCTTGAGGATGTTGATGCCGTAGCGTGTGCCTGCGGGGAAACTCTCAAAGAAGCCGTACTCTATCTTGACGGGCTCGTAGTAGGAGAGGAGCGAGGTGAGGCCTACGCCCATCTTCATCTCGGGGGTGAGCACCAGACGGGTCTCCACGGTGTCCTTGGCGTTGGCGTAGGTGATGTTTACGGTGCGCAGAGCGAGGCTGTCGCTGCCGGTCTTGGCGTCTTCGAGCTTCTTGTTCAGCCCGGCCATGATGTCCTGAAACTCGTTCCATGTCTCAATCCTGGTGCCGTTGAGGGCGATGATGCGGTCGCCTTTGGCTATTCCTGCCTTCTGCGCGGGAGAGCCTTTCTCGGTGAGTGCCACCTCTGAAGGGATGAAGGGGGCGACAAACCGTGGCGACTGCTTGATCATATCGAGCAGATTGAGATTGCCGGGGAGGTGAAGGCTGATGTGCTTGCCGTCGCGGATGATGTCTACGCGGGTGGCTTCAGAGAGTTCGCGCACCAGGTCGATGTTGAAGTCCTTGAACGTGCCGAGGTCGGTGCCCAGCAGGATGTCGTGGTCGGCAAATCCTAATGCCTTGGCCTCCTTGTTGAACTTCATCCCCATGGTCATGTCCTTGGTCGGGACAAACTGTTCGCCCCAGGCGAAGAGCACCATGGAGTAGATGAAGAGTGCGAGGAGGAAGTTGACCAGCACGCCGCCAATCATGACCAGCAGTCGCTGCCAAGCGGGCTTGGAGCGGAACTCCCAGGGCTGGGCAGGCTTTGCCATCTGCTCTTTGTCGAAGCTCTCGTCTATCATACCGGCTATCTTGCAGTAGCCGCCCAGTGGCAGCCAGCCTACGCCATACTCGGTGTCGCTGGTCTTGGGCTTGAAGCTGAAGAGCTTGCCCGACCACTTGCCGATACTCATATCGAAGAAGATGAAGAATTTCTCTACTCTTATGCCGAAGAGTTTGGAAAAGAACATGTGTCCTCCTTCATGCAGGAAGACAAGCAGCGAGATTGCCAGAACGAACTGGAGCAGTCTGATTAAAAATATTTCCATTATGATGATTATAACAATTTGTTTAACTGAGTAACTGGGCAGCCACACGGCGGGCCTCGGCATCGGTCTGGATGTAGACGTCGTAGTCGGGCGAGGCGTCGAAGGAAACCAGGTTCATGGTGCGCTCGATGACGTCGGCCATCTGGAGGAAGCCGCAACGGTCGTGGCGGAACGCCTCGTTCACCACCTCGTTGGCGGCATTGACGATGCAGGGCATGTTGCCGCCCTTGCGGATGGAGTCAAACGCCAGGGCAAGACACTTGAACTTGCGCATATCGGGCTCATAGAACTCGAGGCTCTTGCCATAGAGGTTGAGCCTGTCGCCACGCAGGGGGAGACGGTCGGGGTAGGAGAAGGCATACTGGATGGGCATGCGCATATCGGGCACGCCCAACTGGGCCTTGACCGAGCCGTCGACAAACTCGACGGCGCTATGCACGATGCTCTGCGGATGCACGAGCACCTGGATGCGGTCGGCTTCGACGCCGAAGAGCCACTTGGCTTCGATGACCTCGAAGCCCTTGTTCATCAGCGAAGCCGAGTCGATGGTAATCTTGGCGCCCATGGTCCAAGTGGGGTGCTTGAGGGCGTCGGCGGCAGTGACCGAGCAGAGCTGCTGGTCGGTGAAGGTGCGGAAGGGACCGCCCGAGCAGGTGAGCAGTATGCGCTCTATCTCGTTGTTGCCCTCGCCGACGATAGACTGGAAGATGGCGCTATGCTCCGAGTCGACAGGGAGAATGGGGGTGTGGTACTGTTGGGCCAGATTGCATATCAGCTCGCCCGCCACGACCAGGGTCTCCTTGTTGGCGAGGCATATCTTCTTGCCGCTCTTGATGGCGTGGATGGTGGGGGTGAGCCCGGCAAATCCTACCATCGCGGTGAGCACCATGTCTATGGGCTCGGCTTCTACTATCTCGTTGAGGGCGTCGCGGCCGGCATAGACCTTGATGTCGGGCTGGTCATCGAGCAGCGCGCAGAGTTCACCGTATTTGTCCTCGTTGGCTATGACCACGGCAGCCGGGTGGAACTTCCGGGCCTGCTGAGCCAACTCCATCACGCGGTTGTTGGCCGTGAGGCAGTAGACTTCGTAGAGGTCGGGATGCTGTTCGATTACATCCAGCGCTTGGGTACCTATCGAGCCCGTACTGCCAAGTATGCAGATTTGTTTCTTCATTATTATATTATATATCCATGATGCCTTCGGGCAGCCGGGTCCAGATGGCCCGAGCCTCGGCATCTACCTTTTCTATCAGTTCTTCGTGGGCGGGAACGAGCAGAGAGTCGCCCGCCGGGGTGGTGATGTCAAACAGGGTGTTGATGGTGCTGTCGTCTACGTGGTCGATGGTGCCCACCTCTCTGCCGGTGGTGCTGTCGATGAGCTTGAAGCCCACTATCTCGCTCCAGCCGAAGCCGGCCTCGTCGCTGTCCGAGAGCTCACGGGGGAAGTAGACCTTGGCGCCGGTCAGGCTGCGGGCCTGCTCCTGGGTGTCGATGTCGCAAAACTTCATCAGCACGGTCTCGTCGCTCTTGAAGCGGTATTCCTCCATGAAGAAGGGGACGAGGATACCGTCGAGTTCGAGCAGCAGATATTCGGCGTCGACGCGGTCAAACACGTCGTCGCTTATCTGGAAGGTTATCTCGCCCTTCACGCCGTGGGGTCTGCCCAGGCGTCCTATCTGGAATACGTCTTCGGGGGTTATCATCAGCTTTCGATGCGTTGGATGTGGGCGCCCAGACGGTTCAGACGGTTTTCGATGTCCTCGTATCCACGGTCTATCTGGGCGATGTTGTCTATGCGGCTGGTGCCGTTGGCACTCATGGCGGCTATGAGCAGCGCTATTCCGGCACGGATGTCGGGACTGGTCATGCGGCCGGCTCTGAGCCTGCGGGCGTGGTCGTTGCCGTTGACCACGGCGCGGTGGGGGTCACAGAGGATAATCTGCGCGCCAATATCGATGAGCTTGTCTACGAAGAAGAGGCGGCTCTCAAACATCTTCTGGTGTATCAGCACATTGCCTTTGGCCATCGTAGCCACCACGATGAGCACCGACAGGAGGTCGGGGGTGAGCCCGGGCCAAGGGGCGTCGGCGAGGGTCATGATAGAGCCGTCGATAAACGAGTCTACCTCGTAGTGGGGCTGCTCGGGGATGAACAGGTCATCACCGTCTTCCTCTATCTTGATGCCCAACCGCCTGAAGGCGTCGGGTATCATGCCCAGGTTGGGCAGCGATACGTTCTTGATGCGTACACCCTTGCCCACCATGGCTGCCATGCCGATAAACGAGCCTACCTCTATCATGTCGGGCAGTATGGTGTGGCTTGTGCCGTGCAGCGAGTCCACTCCCTCGATGGTGAGCAGGTTCGATGCCACGCCGCTGATGCGGGCGCCCATGCTGTTAAGCATCCGGCAGAGCTGCTGGATGTAGGGCTCGCATGCCGCGTTATATATAGTGGTGGTGCCCTCGGCCAGTACTGCCGCCATGATGATGTTGGCAGTACCCGTTACCGATGCCTCGTCGAGCAGCATATATCTGCCGTGCAGCCTGTCGGCCTTGATGGTGAACACGTTGCGATGGCTGTCATGGGCGAAGTCGGCCCCCAGTTGCTTGAAGCCGATGAAGTGGGTGTCCAGACGCCTGCGGCCTATCTTGTCGCCGCCAGGCTGAGCCACCGTGGCTTGCCCGTATTTGCCCAAGAGCGGGCCGATGGTCATCACCGAACCTCGCAGCGACGCACTCTTGCGCACAAACTCGTCGCTGGCCAGATAGTTCAGGTCTATGTGGGCTGCCGTGAAGGTATAGTCGTTCTTGGCATTGCGCACCACATCGACACCCATGTCCTGCAGCAGCTTGATGAGATTGCATACATCCAGTATCTCGGGGATATTGGTTATCCTTACCGGCTCGGTGGTGAGCAGACAGGCGCAGATTACCTCCAGAGCCTCGTTCTTGGCGCCCTGCGGGGTTATCTCTCCGTGCAATCCATGTCCGCCCTCGATGATAAATGACTCCATAGACGTTGGGGGTTGGGGTTATTTCTTCTTGTTATTGCGTTTCTTCTCGGTAAACTCTCTGACGTCAATCTTCTCAAACTTGAAGGTGCTCAGGTCGAGTTGTATCTTGCCGTCGGTAAACTTGGCGAGGTCCGACGCCACCTTCTCGTCGTCCGACGAGCCATGGCTCCACTGATAGAGGCAACGCTTCATCTGGTTGGCGGTGAGCTTGACGAGATTGTCGCGTTCCTTGCCGGGCTCCATAGTCTTGAGCTTGGCGAAGAGCTCGAATATCATGTTGCCGTAGTGTCTTACCGGGATGCGCTGCATGGGATAGTCCATAGGCTGCGGCTTGGCGTCCACGGCGTGGGCCTGCTTGATGTCGTAGGGCCAGTCTATGTCGAGCTCGAAATGGCTCATGATGGCCAGATGGTCCCACAGCTTCTGCTTGTAGTCGGCGCTCTCGCGGTTGGCGGGATACATGCGGTCCATAATGGCGATGATGGTTTGGGCACACTGCTGGCGCTCTGCCTTGCTGGGCAGTGTGATGGCGTGCTCCACCATCTTCTGCACCTCGCGGCCATATTCGGGCAGTATCAGCTTCTCCCGCTGGGTGTTGTAGTCAAGTCCTTCTATTTGCATAGTCCTTACTGTAATGTCTTGGGTTGGGTATATGTCGTGTCTCAGAGCAGCTTCTTGGGCATCTTGGCCACAAAGTCCTTGAGATAGAATGGCACGAAGTAGGCCACGTCTTCGGTCTGGCCCTGGGCGATGCGGCGCTCAGCCAGAGGGAACATGTTCTTGGCCAGGGGCTCGATGCCGTCGATGTAGCGGGCGTTGGGGTGGGCGATGACGTCCATACACTTGGCGGCGCCGTTGCCGAAGAAGTAGACGGGGCGCTCGTCGAGATACTCCCTGTAGGTGTCGGCGTCTACCACGTCGGCCTGGATGGGACGCACCTCGTGCAGGGCGCGGTCGAAAATCTGTGCATAGACCTCCATGCGGCGGGCGTCTATCATGGGGCAGAGCAGCGCGTTCTCCTCCTTCACCATCTCCTGCAACAGCACGGGCACACACATCAGTTCGAGAGTGGGTATAGCCACCAGGCTTACACCACGTCCGTAGCACACTCCTTTGGCCATAGACGTGCCGATGCGCAGACCGGTATACGAACCGGGGCCGCAGCTCACAGCCACGGCGTCGAGGGGTATGGCATGGCTCTCGGCAAAGGAGAGCGCTTCATCGACAAATTTACCCAACCGCTCGTTGTGGTTGGGGCCGGTGTGGTCTTCCTGATTGAAGATACATGCACCGTTTTCGCTCACCGATACAGAGCAGACATTGGTGCTTGTTTCAATGTTTAATATACACGACATGAATTTTAATTTACTAAATAACTGCAAATTTACGGTTTTTTTCCTACATTTTTGTTACTTTTGCAGAAATTTAACGTGTAACTACTATGATACAGTCAATGACGGGCTACGGAAAGGCAGTCCTTACTTATGGAGAAAAGAAAATCAACGTCGAGGTGAAGTCGTTGAACAGCAAGACGATGGACCTCTCTACCCGTATAGCGCCACTCTATCGCGAGAAGGAGATGGAGATACGACAGATGCTTACCCGCAAACTGGTAAGGGGCAAGGTCGACTTCTCTATCTGGATTGAGAAGGACGAGGTGACCGACGCTGCCACCATCAACGCCGCTCTCGTAGACAACTATTACCACCAGATACGGGACATTGCCGCCAAGACGGGTATTCCTGAGCCTCAGGACTGGTTTTACACGTTGCTCCGCATGCCCGATGTTACCTCTCGTGTCGAGGCTGTTGTCCTCGAGCCCGAGGAGTGGGCAGTGGCATGCCAGGCTATCGACGCCGCCGTCGGCGCGCTCATCGACTTCCGCCATCAGGAGGGTGCAGCCCTCGAGCGCAAGTTCAATGAGAAGATAGACAACATCGAGCAGCTGCTCGCCAGCATTGAGCCCTTCGAGAAGGCACGTGTCCAGAAGATACGCGAGCAGATCGTCAAGGGCCTCGAGCAGCTCCCCGAAGCCAGCTACGACAAGAACCGACTCGAGCAAGAGCTCATCTACTATATCGAGAAACTGGATATAAGCGAAGAGAAGCAGCGCCTCACCAACCACCTCAAGTACTTCCGCGAGACTATGGCCGAAAACCAGGCCAACGGAAAGAAGTTGGGATTCATCGCACAGGAGATGGGACGCGAAATCAATACCACCGGCTCCAAGAGCAACCAGGCTGAGATGCAGAACATCGTGGTCAAGATGAAAGACGAGCTCGAGCAGATCAAGGAACAGGTACTCAACGCACTCTAATCATGACAAAGCCAGGCAAACTTATCATATTCTGCGCACCATCGGGCTCGGGCAAGAGCACCCTGGTGCAGTGGCTCATGGCTGCACACCCCGAGCTCCATCTCGCGTTCTCCATCAGCTGTACCTCGCGCCCGCCGCGAGGCACCGAGCAGAACGGCGTCGAGTATTTCTTCATCTCGCCCGACGAGTTCCGTCAGCGCGTGGCTGCCGACGAGTTCCTCGAGTACGAGGAGGTCTATGAGGGCCGCTTCTACGGCACCCTCAAGAGCCAGGTAGACACCCAGACACAGCGCGGAGAAAACGTGCTCTTCGACGTCGATGTCAAGGGCGGATGCAACATCAAGGACTTCTATGGCGACCGTGCCCTGAGCATCTTTGTCCAGCCACCCTCGATCGACGAGCTGCGCCGCCGCCTCGTGGTGCGTGCCACCGACACCCCCGAGGCCATCGAGCAGCGCGTGGGCAAGGCTGCCTACGAGCTGACCTTTGCGCCACGCTTCGACCATGTCGTGGTCAACGACGACCTGGAGCGTGCCAAGGAGGAGGTCTACCGGCTCGTGAGCGGTTTTGTTAACCGATAGCCCCGCACCCCATCCCTTCACCCTCATTCCCATGACCCTCTCGACCAGACAGATAGGCATCTTCGGCGGTTCGTTCAACCCCATCCACTGCGGACACATCGCCCTGGCGCGCCACCTGCTCACGGCGCTCGGGCTCGACGAGATATGGTTTGTCGTGTCGCCCCTCAACCCATTCAAGACCCAGGCCACCGACCTCCTGGCCGACGATGTGCGCTATGCCATCACCGCACGCGCCCTGGCCAGCCAACCCGGCCTCAGCGCCAGCGATGTAGAGATGACCCTGCCGCGCCCCTCGTATATGTGGAACACGCTCTGCCACTTGTCAGAGCTGCATCCCGACGCCCGCTTCACCCTGCTCATCGGCGCCGACAACTGGCTGGCGTTCGACCGCTGGGCCCACAGCCAAGACATCATCACCCACTACCGCATAGCCGTCTATCCGCGGCCAGGCTATGAGGTCGATGCCGCCGCCATGCCGCCCTCGGTCACCTATGTCCATTCCGACCTGTACCCCGTGAGCAGCACCGAGATACGCCGCCGCATCGCCGCCGGCGAGTCGATAGAAGGCATGGTGCCCCAAGACATCCAGGCAATGGTAGAGCATTACTACCGCTAACCCGCCACCATCGCCGCGCCAGCTACTATTGTTGTATCCGCCATGCAGACCTGTCATAGCGCAAACGGCAAGCACTGCGGCGAGTAGTCTGTCTGTGGGTATGATGCCTGCCGCTCTGAATATGATGCTCCAAAGTTCCTTCGCTTTTATACCTGTTACTATTATAGTTCTTGGCGTAATCTCCTCCGGGACTGTAATGCTATTGCGTTGTTGCCGGCATCCATATTGTAAGTGCGTATTACCTTTTGGATGACGAAACCGTACCCCGACATAGTCAAATGAGTAATAACGACGCCTTTTAACATTAATTACGAGAGGAAATTAATGTATGTGCAAAAAAAACTCGTAAATTGCGACCGAATAAATATCTAAATACACAAATATGGAAACAATCGTTAATAATACAGTAGACATGTGCGCCATGTTTTTGGTCCACGGGTCGGTCTTCTGGGTCAGTTCGGGCTGAAAAGACAAGCGTCATACAGCAACCAGAAGCATCAATAACCTCTTCCCGACCATTTGTGCCTTGTCAATGTGTATGTATAGGCAAAGTTCTATGTAAGGTAGAGCATCCAAAACTTAACCCCACGAAATAGCATGAATACTCAAAAGACCGTTAATCACCCCCCCCTATTGAGGGCACTGAAAAAGTCCCCTTTTTTTATGACCAAAACGGAAAATGCTTACGATTTGTAACTTCTCTTTCTGCAAATCACCTAAAATAAGGCTAAAATAGACAGATAATAAAGGGTAAAACAGCTATTTCTCCGTCATCAACTTTCAATTTGATAGTGGGTTTTAGTTTTTCAGTGCCCTCCTATTCATTATGTAAAATGAGAGCGTTTTTCCTGTTATTATTCGCAGTTCTGTCTTGTCATACAGCCTATGGACAGACCATCGTCAACCTGACCGTCAGTAACGATAAGGAAAAACATGTTTCCAATATTCCCGTAAAAATTATAGCCTGCGACAGCCTGTTCACCCATACTACCGATATGGACGGCCAGGTGTCTTTTACCATCCTTTCGCCAGACTGTCGACGGGTGAAGGTGCTGATTAAAAGTAAGTTTTACGAAAATCTGGATACCACCATATATGTGGATGAGGCTTCTGCCAATCATCACATCACCATACACAGCAAAGTCCAAAAGATTAAGCAGGTAGAGGTTGTAGCCTATCGGCGCATCGCCAAAAACAATGCCGAGAAGAGCGTCTATCAGATAGATACTCATGGTTTGCTCAAAACCACCAATGCCGAAAAGGCTCTCTCTTTCCTCCCCGGACTTGTTGCCGATAACGGTAGCTATACGCTGACAGGGCAAAGCCGCAAGTGTCGCATCAAGATAGATGGCAGAGAGGCATCAAGCGAAGAACTCAAAGCCATCAATGCCAAGGATATCCTGCGTGTGGAGGTGCGCGAGATGACCAAAGACGATGACAGTGGCACCGCCGGAGAAATCAATGTCGTAAAGCGGAGAGTGCAGCAGCCCAAAGTCTATACTCATCTCTCTGCATGGACGGGTGTACTGCGTCCGCAGATTGGTACTTACGACAATTTCGCATACCAGAGTAAGAGGTGGGACATTATTGCTTCTCTTAATCTGGTGCGACATACAATCCAGTCCGAAAGTAACGTTACCCGCTACTTCAACAGTCAGCCTATGCAGCCTCAGCAGTTGTCGCTCTCTCGGACTGTCAAGACTGTACAGAATGCTGAGCATATCAAAATCAACTTCTTCGCCACCGACAAACTGACCTTGACCGCCTCTGCCTATCATAGCGGCTACCCATCGGATGCCACAGACTCAGGCAAAGATTTCAGCGGACACAGTTATCTGCGTACCAGCAACGAAAAGATAGACCATAGCGGAGGCTACGCCAACATGGGCTACAAGTGGAACGAGCGCAACACGCTTACGCTTAAAGGCAACTATTATTACTATCGCTATGCTATAGACTATCCGGGCAGTGACATCGAGCGTTATCGTTCGGCCATGCGCGAATATACAGGAGAGTTGCTTTGGGAGACGCGGAGGCGCATTTGGGGCCACGACCATGACATCAATGCCGGTTTCAAGAATGTATATCGCGAGAATAGCACCTCCTCGACAACAGGTACACATACTGGTTATTCTATCCAGCAGCTCTATCTCACGGATTATTATGCTTTCACGCGCGATTTCTCGGCTTATGTCATCCTCAAGGGCGAACACGACAATCTGGGGCATCGCCACAATATAGTCTTCCTCCCTTCGCTGCGTCTCAATTATAATCTCAAAAAGAGAGGTTCGCTCTCTGCCAATTATCAGCGTCGTATCACCCGCCCGAGTGTAGACTATCTCAATGCCGATACGCTCTTCATCAACGACTACACCCGCCATGTGGGAAATCCAGGCTTGCGCTCCCAGCATAATGATGCGTTTGGACTGTCCTGGCGTAAGCAGATACGCAAGGCATACCTCACGCTGAGCGCCAACTATGAGCGCGAAGCCGATATCATCAGCCAGATATACATTACCCCCGACAACTATGATGTCACGACTTATGCCAACATAGGACGCAGTGACTATGCAGCCCTCTCTGCCAACATCACGCAGCGTTTCTTCCAGAACCGCATGAATGTATCGCTGTCCATCACTGGTTTTCATCGCTCCTATCAGCTTGATGATGCCTACAGTCAAAATACACTTATCCAAACGGTCAAAGGATGGGGATGGAATGGCAATCTTAATATGAGTTATCTCAGCACCAAGGGATGGATGTACATGTTGTCGGCCAACTATCGGCCCAAAAGCTATAGCCTGAACGGTACATTCCATCGCAATCCCAACCTGTTTCTTACCATCAGCAAGAATTTGTTTAATGACAGGCTTGAGCTTGGGCTGGACTTCGTCAACTCATTTGTCTATTGTTGGAATACACGCAGCAATACCTACTTTAGAGATATGCACCAACAGTCTACCCGCCGACAGTATGCCAATAACATAACCATATCCGTGGCGTGGAATATAGGTAAGCAGTTCAGAAGCCGAAGAGTGGCAAGTGGCATCAGCAATGATGATATTGTTACCAAAAAAGGTGAGTAAGCTGATTAAGGGCAGTTAGACAGGAGTGGGTTCTCCACCTTTTGCCCCTGTGAGCACAGTGGTTACCGCCATCAGTCTCTCTTGGGTCAGTTCCAGCGTAGCAGCCGCACCTATCGTGACAGCTACGCTGGTTGCTTTTGTTCGTATGCCGCTGCTTCTCGTTGAGGCTCAGTTATTCTCAATCTTGCTCTTCATCATGTTTATCTTGGCTTCGTGCCATGATACAGTCGTTTCGTGCTTTGCCGTCACGATTTCACGCCACGATTTTATCGTTTCCCGCTTTGCAATAAGTCTTATGTGGCCCTCTGCGCCTTTGGCCAACCGCGCGGATGTCGGGGGTACCATCTCCAGCGGCGTGGAGGGTATCTTGGGCAACGTGGAGGGCTCCTCTGTCGGCGTGGAGGGTACCTTGGGCAACGTGGAGAGTATCTTGGGCGGCGTGGAGAGTACCTTGGGCGGCGTGGAGGGCTCCTCTGGCGGCGCGGAGGGTATCTTGGTCGACCTGCAGTCGGCTCCCACCACTACGGCGACAGACGCCAGAGCCCCCGCCTTGTCGCTCCATCGGGTGGAGTGGCAGAGCGGGGGCTCTTGGGATATGGATGCGACGATGGGGGCTTATCGCTTCAGGCTCTCGGGCAGTGCGGGCATCGCACCGTGCTGGGTGCAGACATAGGCACTCACCTCTACGGCGTGCTTATGTGCCTGGGCGATGGTCATGCCCTTGAGGATGCAGGCGCAGAAGGTGCCGGTAAACGAGTCGCCGGCTCCCACGGTGTCGGCAACCTCCACATGAGGAGTCTCGTGGAACGACTTGCAGCCGGGAGCGAAGACATAGCTGCCGTTGACACCACAGGTGAGCACGAGCATGTCCAGATTGTACTTGCCGAGGATGAGCCAGCACTTGTTCTCAATGTCCAGACCGGGGTAGCCGAAGAGGCGGCCCAGCGTGATGAGCTCTTCATCATTTATCTTCAGTATATTGCAGCGCTTCAGACTCTCGCAGATAATCTCCTTGGTATAGAAATTCTGGCGGAGATTGATATCAAAGATCTTGAGACAGTCATCGGGAGTGCTGTCGAGGAATTGGTAGATGGTCTTGCGGCTTACCTCGTTGCGCTGTGCCAACGAGCCCCAGCATACGGCGCATGCCTGGTTTGCCACTTGGCTGACGGCGTCGGTGAAGGGTATGTTGTCCCACGCCACGCCGGTCTTGATGTCATAGGTAGGTACACCCTGGTCGTCCAGTTCCACCTGTACGGTGCCTGTAGGATAGTTTACGCGGGGCAGGAGATAGTCCAGGTGCTTCTCTTCGATCTGGCGGATAGCCTCGTCGCCATAGGCGTCGTTGCCCAAGGCACTCACGGCTATCGAGCGCAGACCGTGCTGGCCGGCATGATAAGCGAAGTTGGCTGGGGCACCACCCAGTTGGGAGCCGGAGGGGAACACATCAAACAGCACCTCACCCAGGCCCACACAGTATTTGTTCTTGAAATCGGTATTCATAGTCTTGTCTTTGCTAAGTTGTTACATCTTGATTTTACCAATATATGTGAAGAGGTAGGCCACGCCTACAGCCATTACCAGCACAGCGCCTATCTGGCCGATGGCATCGCTGGCAAAGCCCATGAGCAGCGGGAAGACGGTGCCACCAAAGAGACCCATAATCATCAGGCCGCTCACCTCGTTCTTCTTCTCGGGCAGCGCGAGCAGAGCCTGAGAGAAGATGATGGAGAACACGTTGGAGTTGCCGTAGCCCACCAGGGCGATGGCGGCATAGAGCATGGCCTTGCTCTCGCCTACAAACATGCCTGCCATGCTCAGCGCCATCATCACGATGCTGATGGTGAAGAACGTGCGGGGCTTCATCACGCGGAGGAAGAATGAGCCGGTGAAGCAGCCGATGGTGCGGAAGATGAAGTAGAGCGATGTGGCTATGGCAGCCTCATTGAGTGTCCAGCCCAGGCGCTCCATCAGCAGCTTGGGGGCTGTGGTGTTGGTGCCCACGTCGATGCCCACATGGCACATGATGCCCACAAACGACAGCAGCACGATGGGGCGGGTCAGCAGGCTGATACATTCGCCCATGCCAGAGGCCTTGCCCTGGGGCTTCTCTTCATCGATAGGAGTGCCGGCGAGGAAGATGGAGGCGCAGATGCCTATCACCATGTAGATGGGGAACAGCACACGCCAGCCCATGCCCAAGGAGGGAACAGCCCCGATGGCGCCCCACATGGCGATGTATGGTGCCATGAACGAGGCGATGGCTTTGACAAACTGGCCGAAGGTGAGGGTCGACGCCAGGTTCTTGCCCGTGGTCACAGCCGATACCAGCGGGTTGAGCGAGGTCTGCATCAGCGCGTTGCCGATGCCCAGGAGGGAGAAGGAGGCCAGCATCACGCCGAAGCTCTCGCCCACGATGGGCAGCAACAGCGAGACTACGGTCACCACCAGCGACAGCAGCACTGTCTTCTTGCGCCCGATGCGGTTCATCAGCATGCCCGTAGGCACCGAGAATATCAGGAACCAGAAGAATACCAGCGACGGAAACAGGTTGGCTGTACTGTCATTGAGATTGAGGTCTTCCTTGACATAGTTGGAGGCAATGCCGACCAGGTCTACAAATCCCATGGTGAAGAAGCAGAACATCAATGGGATGATGGTGAGCTTGGATGAAGTCTTCATAATTATAGCGCGAGTTTATGTACGTTGATGTTGTTGAATTGTGCTTTGCCACCCTCGGCGTAGAGCTTCACGTTCTCGTAGGGGGCAACGGGGAATACGAGGTTGGTCATGGCGATGCGGCCGCCGTCGACGAAGAGCTCGATGGATGACTTGTCGACGAAGATATCTACGTGGTAGGTCTTCTTGCCGGCCTGGCAGAGTGAGAGCGGAGCCCATGTGGCCAGGGCGAAGTCGTTCTTGTAGTTGATGGCATTGACCACGCGGGCGGGCTGCTTGCCCTCGGCTGCGCGCTGCTTGTCCCAGGCCTGCTCGATGTCATGGGGCACAGCCTGCTTGCCAAAGTCGGTGAGTCCGCTTTCGGTGCGGTCCATCACCACCTTGCCCTGCTTCATGTCGAAGTAGATGAGGGTGCGCTCGCGCTTGTTGTTGGAAATCTCGATGCCGGCTATGCCGTTGGCGTCGGGGGTGATGTCGGCCTCAATCTCGAAGGCGCCGTCCATGCCGGCGGTCAGACTGGCAAACGCCTTGGACTCGTCGACCGTCTCGTTGGCCAATGTGCGGGTTGTCTTGCGCAGTGCGTAGACCTCGGGGGCAACATCTTCAGACAGATAGTACTTGCCGTTGTTCTCAAAGAGCTTCAGCTCGCGTGGCAGACCATTGGCGCCGCGGTTCTGCTTGAACGGGGTGAGGTTGGCGTACTGCCAGTTGCTCATCCAGGTTATCGCCAGCACTCTGTCGCCGGTGTTGGAGAAGGTAACAGTGGCATAATGGTCCTTACCCCAGTCCATCCACTTCACGTCTTTGGCATCGGGGCAGGTAAACTGCTTGCCGTCGAAGTCGCCGACGAAGTACTCGGTGGCGCTGCCGCCAAACCAGCATCCAGGGTTGATGTTCATAGTCATCACCCATTTCATGTTGTTCTTGTCGCCATTGACGGGCAGCTGGAAGAAGTCTGGGCACTCATATTGACATGGCTGCTGGCCCAGTCCCTTGCCAAAGGCGCTCACGTAGTCCCATTTCTTCAGGTTCTTGGACTTATAGAAACGGGTCTCCTTGTCGGCAGAAACTATCATATACCAGCACTTGCCCTTCTCATACCAGAACACCTTGGGGTCGCGGAAGTCCTTGAGACCGTCAAAGGGAGTGAGCACGGGGTTGCCCTCATACTTGGTGAAGGTGCGGCCGTTGTCGTTGCTGTAGGCGAGACACTGCACCTCGTCGTGGTTTACACTGTTGTTGGTGTAGATGGCGATGATGGCGTTCTTGCCAAATCCGGCGGTATTCTTCTTGTCGACTACCGAACTGCCGGAGAATATGTGGCCCACGGGGTCACGGGCGATGGCGGGGTCGAGATGCTCCCAGTGTACCAGGTCTTTGCTCACGGCGTGTCCCCAGTGCATATTGCCCCACTTACTGCCATAGGGATTGTACTGGAAGTAGAGGTGGTACTCGCCGTCCTTATAGACCATGCCGTTGGGGTCGTTCATCCATCCGTAGAGAGGAGTGAAGTGGTAAGAGGGACGGTAGTAGTCGGTATTGGCGGTATCGAAGGTGTTACTCAGCTTCATCAGGTTGAGGGCGAGGGCGTCCTTGGCGAGGCCGAGTATCTTGACGGTAGCGGTCTTGCCATGTCCCAGCGCGAAGGGCACATAGTAGTCGGCGCCGTTTTGAGCCAGGCGCACGTCCATCCAAGTGTCGTCCTTGGAGCCGGTATCGAGCAGCACCTGCGCTTCATCCTTCTCTTCCTGGATGGGCAGCAGGATGTACTTGGTGGGGTTGTCTACACGGATGATGGTTGTGTCGCCCTTGTGTTCGATGTTCATCTTCTGGGCGGTGGTGGTGGTGGCAACTGTAGCCATCAGCATGAGGCATGCCGCCTTCATTATGTTGCTTGTTCTCATTGTGTTGTTGTTTAGTTATTATATTAACGGTATTGTTGTCTGTTTCTTGTGTGCCGACAACCCTATACCTATTATTATATAGGGTTGTCAGCGTGTGTGTGAAGAGTGAGAGTGATCAGAATTTGAGAGATGCGGTAAACTCTACGGTGAACGGGCGGAGATAGCTGCCGGTCATGATCTGGTTCTTGATGTTCTTGGCCTCGTCCTTGGTTATCAGCTCGGCGCCGGCGATGCTGCCCTTGGCTCCGGTCTGGTTGAGGAAGTTGACAACAGTACATCCCAGGCTCAGGCGCTTGCTTGCCTGCCAGTTGACGCCACCGAATGTCTCCCAGTGGCCATTGAAGTAATATGCCTCGTTGATGTTGGCGTAAGTCTTGCTGAAGTAGCGGAAGCTGGTCCACAACTTGATGTCCTTGGTGACCATGTAGCTGGGGTCGAGCTCGATGAGTATCTCTGGGATTTCGGCTACGATGTTGCCAGTTGCATTGATCTTGCCCACATAGCCATCGTTGAAGGTGACAGAAGTCTCAAACTTCTTGTATGTAGGCTTCTGGTAAGTGAACAGGAAGTGGAAATCGAATCCCTTGAAAGGATGAGCCACAGCGTCGGTAGTCCAACCCCAGGTCTGGATGTCGTAAGCCAGAGGAGCAGCCTTAATCTCGCTGCCGTGCTGGAGATTGAGCGTAGAGTTGTTGTTGGTCTTGGAGATATACGAGAACAGTGATGTGAGGCTCAACCATGAGTTGTTGTAGTATATACCTGCACGGCCGAGTGGTACGGATATCTTGTCTGTATTGGGAAGGGTAGCAGGAGCGAAGGCTTCAAACTTCGGGTGCTGCACGATGTAAGTGAAATCGCCGGTAAAGCCAAAGTTGTCGGTGAGCTTATAGGTTGCGGCTACCGAGAAGTCATAGTTCAGCCAGTTGTAGGCCAGGTCGACGGGCGCAATCTTGGTTCCGTCGGCAGCCATGGCACCGAGGTGATAGTCAGCGAAACGGCCTACGAAGTTGCCCTGGGCATTCTTCACGGCGGCGTTTTCTCCCTTGAGGCGCTGCCATTCCACGCGGGCGCCGTAGTAGAGGTTGAGCTTCTTGGTGACATCCCAGTCGTGGGTGAAGTAGAGTGCCAGCTTGTTCTCGCTGCCTTTATAATATTCTGAAGCGTTCTTGTTGAAGTCGTAGAAATAGCCATCACGCAGGTTGGCGTCCCATACACGGACGGCATAGCTACCATCGGCAGGCACACTCTGGTCATACATGGTCGTATTGGAGCAGTAGTCGATGTGGTAGAACCACTCGTTGAGGCCCAGGCGCAGGGTAGAGGTCTTGAACTTCTTGTTGAGCTCGGTGGTGAAGAGCGCCTCGTCTATGGTACCGGCATTGAGACACGACATGCGGGTCTGCACGTACTGGCCGTCGTATGCCTTGGTCTGGCCGTCGATGTCGCGGTACATATAGTTATACAGCCCGTGGTTGTCGGCACTGTTGAGGTCGACGATGGCCATTGGGGTCTGGTAGACCATGGCTCCGCGCGAGTGGTCGTACTTCAGCGTGGCCTTCCAGTTCAGTCCGTTGTCAAAGCGGTAGCTGTTCATCAGCGTCACCTCACTGGCCTTGTTCAGGCAGGCGTCGTAGAGCGTGGTCTGGGCCAGCTTGCCTGTGCGCATGTCACGATAGGTCATCTCGTTGTCGATGGGCAGATACGAGGTGGTACCCAGCTTGAACTTGCCGTACTCCTTCACGCTTCCGTCGCCCACATAGATGAACGGGGCGCTCTGTGTGGCGTAGTTGTAGACATTGTGGCTGTTGGCATACTTATACATGGCGGTAAACTCGCCACGCTCGTTGTTGTACTTCTTGGTGAGGAGCGCCTTGTAGATTTGCGTACGGTCCTGGTAGGGCGTAGACTTGATTTTGAACGTACCGGGGTCGAAGTCCTGGTACATGTTGACGCTGTAGAACCAGTCCTTACCCAGGTCACCGTTCATGTTGAGCGAGAACTCCTGCAATCCGAAGTGGTTGCTCTTGTAGTTGAGCGTTCCGTTGAAGCCCTTCTGACCTTTCTGGGTAAAGGAGTTGACGGCGTAGCCGATGTTGCCGGTGGTGATGGCAGTCTCGGCAATCTTGAGCAGACCCTGGTGGCTCAGGCTGGCATCGCCGCGCCAGATGGTGTTGACCGAGTGGGGATTGGTGGCATAGGTAACGGGCAGGCCGTTTTCCAGCACGTTGACATCGGCAGATGGCAGACCAATCTGAATCTCTCGAGGGCCGTTGGCGCTGGCTGCGTTGAGCATCACGTTGCGGTTGCCCTCTTCCTTGGCGTTTGCATTTTCGTCCTGTGCATACGCTGCTGAAATGTTTACCATTGAAAGTGCAAGCACCATGGCTGCGAGCTTTCCATTGAATAAGGTATTCATAACCGTTTAGATTTTTAATTGTTGTTGATTGCGTTAAATTTCTGCTGCAAAGTTATCCAAACGGTTGGGAGACAGCTATAACTGATGGTTCATGTGATAATAAAAATCGTTCATTGTAACATAATTGTTATACAATGAACGATTTTTGCTGTGGTTGTCTATGCCTGAGTCGATAATCAGGCTATAATTTTTCCATTCCTATATATATAGTGTGCGACGATGACGGCTGTCACCGCGTGTCGGGTCATGAGTTGGCTATGTCGCCCGGCAACATACCGTATTCGTCCTTGAAACACTTGGTGAAGTAGGACGGCGCCGAGAAGCCCACCTCGTATGCCACTTCGGCGATGGTCATGCTGCGGCTCTCCAGCAACCGCTTTCCCTTGGCGAGGCGAGCCTTGCGCAGGATGTCGACCACCGACGAGCCCGTCATGGCTTTGACCTTGCGATAGAGCTGCACGCGGCTCAGACCTATCTCCTTGCCGATGTCCTCGACGCCGAAGTCACAGTCAGCGAGATGCTGCTGGATGATGGCGTTGAGCTGCTTGACAAACTGCTTGTCTCGGGCGTTGAGCTGTGTGGCCTCGACCTCGGTCTCTACATCTGCGGCACGCTGGTATACATGCTTGAGCAGCTTGCGCTGTTTCAGCAGATTGTCGATGCGTGCCAGGAGCACCTTGCCGTGGAATGGCTTGGTAATGTAGGAGTCGGCGCCATGCTTATAGCCTTCTGCGCGGTGTTCCTCCAGGTTCTTGGCGGTGAGCATGATGACCGGGATGTGCGAGGTGGCGGTTCCGGTCTTGAGCTGCTCGGTAAACTCGAGTCCGTCCATCACCGGCATCATCACGTCGCAGATCACCAGGTCGGGCACCTCCCTGCGCGCCACCTCCAGACCCTCTTTGCCGTCGGCAGCCTCGATTACGAAGTAGGTGTCCTGCAACAGCGTGCGCTCATACTGGCGTATGTCGTTGTTGTCGTCGATGATGAGTATCGTGGGCTTGTCGGCCTCTTCGCTCACCAGCTGCTGCACCTTGCCCTGCAGTTTGTCGCCGTCGTCGATGTATTGCAGCGCTGCCTCGTCGGCGGTCGGGGTGATGGTGTCGGTGTCGTCGGCTATCGGCGCGCCGTCGGCCTGATGGCGGGGGATGACCACGATGAAGTCGGCGCCCATGCCGGGATGGCTCTCCACCCTTGCCTCGCCGTGGTGGAGTTCAGCGAACGACTTGACCAGAGCCAGTCCTATGCCCGTGCCGCTTGCGGCGCCCTTGAGCTGGAAGAACCGCTCAAACACCTTGTCGACCTCGCTGCTGGCGATGCCCTTGCCCGTGTCGCGCACATCGATGCGTATGTTGTCGGCCTCGGCGGCGAGCGTCACATGGATTTCGCCTCCTGCCGGAGTGTATTTCAGCGCGTTGCTGATGAGGTTGAACACGATGCGCGCCACTTTCTCCTTGTCGGCGACCATCATGCGGTCGGTGTCGAAGCCTGTGGAGGCACAGTCCATCCTTATCTTCTTGCGCTCGGCAGTCAGGCGGAAGTCGTCGGTCCACACCCTCATCGCCTCGACGATGTCAAAGCGGCTGAGGCTAAGCTCCATCTTGCCGTTCTGTATCTTGCGGAAGTCGAGGATATTGCCCACGAGCTGCTGCAGAGCCAGTGCGTTGCGCTGCACCATCTTGAGCAGTTCGCGGCTCCTGCCCTTGATGCTGGAGTCTTCGAGCATCATCTCCACAGGGTCGGCGATGAGCGTGAGAGGCGTGCGCAGTTCGTGGCTGATGTTGGTAAAGAACACCAGGCGCGAGTGGGTGAGCTCCATCACCTCCTCGTTGAGTCGCTTCAGCTCCTTGTTCTTCTCCTCCAGTTCTCCGTTGGCCTTGGCGAGCTGCTCGTTGAGTTTGGCCTTGATGATATATCCTCTGAAAATCATGGCGGCGGCGGTGACGCATACCAGTAGGAACGCTCCGAGGCCGATGAGCATCACCTTCTGCGCATTATAGTCGGAGAGGTATTGGTTGACCTGGTTGTGGAGCGTCTTCAGATTGCGCGACTGCCTCTCCGCATCGCGCGCTTCCATCAGCGTGAGCTCGGCGTTGGCCTTGGTGATGATGGATGTACTCAGATAGTTGTCCTTGTCAAAGGGCTTGTGGGTAAGTATCTTCATGGCGAGCGCTATCACCTGGTCGCCCTTGGTGGGGTAAAGGTATGACGCCTCAAGCACGCCGTCGCGCACCAGCTCCAGACCTCCGCCCTCGGTGGAGAGCCCATCCACGCCCGTGTACTTGTATCTCTTGCCCACGCCCATCTGCTGCGCTGCCACATAGGCACCCCAGGCGAGTCTGTCGTTATGGGCGTAGACATAGTCGAAGTCCTGCGTGCGCTTCAGGATGCGCTTCATCGCCTGGATGCCGCTCTCCTCCTTCCAGTCGCCACCCTCAGACGCCACCACCTCTATGCCGGGATAGGACTTGACGGCATCCATAAATCCGCGATGACGCTCCAGGGCGGGCGACGAGCCTTCGAGTCCTGTGATTTCGACGATGCGGCCCTTGCCGTGCAACTGCTGGGCGATGAACGTACCCATAGACTCGCCTATCAGATAGTTGTTGCAGCCGATGAAGGCAGTATATTTGTCAGAGTTGGTCTTGCGGTCGTAGAGTATCACGGGGATGCCCTTGTCGTAGGCTCGCTCCACGGCCTTGGATATCGGGCTCAACTGGTTGGGCGACACCACCAGCAGGTCGACGCCCTCGTCGACAAACTGGTTGATCTGCTTGTTCTGCAAGACATTGTCGTCGTTAGACGAGGCGAGCTTCACGATGATGGAGTCGTTGAGGAACTCGCCCATCTTGAGCTCGTCGTTCAGCTTGTTGCGCCAGATGTCTTCAGAGCATTGCGACACGCCGATGACAAAAGGTCGGGGCTTGCCGGTGCAGGCTGCGAGCAGCACCACGCAGGCAATAATCAGCAGGGGGATGGTGATGAGATACTTCTTCATGTCCAAAAGGGTATAAGTATATAGTTGCCAGCTGCAAATATACGACAATTTTCAGAGATAGAGACGATTAAGGCGAGAAAAGAGTGGCTCCCGCCGATATCGGCGATGGTCAGCCCGTGGGTAGAGGTACCCTCCACGGTTCCCAAGGTACCCTCCAGCTCGCCCAAGGTACCCTCCAGCTCGCCCAAGGTACCCTCCACGCCGCTGGAGTTACCCTCCCTGCCGCCGACCTACGCAAAAGCCTCACCCTGGGTAGTATGCTGCCGATAGAAGGCTGCCGGGCTGGGCGCGCGGACATACTGCTCGAGGTGAGACTTGGCTGCTATGGTCTCCGGTCGCGTCTTCATGACGGTGGGCCGGACTTGGGGGCTCCTGTTACTTCTTCTTTATCTCGTAACCTATCTTCCTGAAGGCGGCGACATAGTCTTCGTACTTGGCCTTCTTGCCGTCGTAGATGATGGTGACCCGCTGGTCGTCGACCGAGGTCTCTATCTTCTTTGTGCCCTTGACAAAACGGATGTTGCTCTTGATTTTGTTCTCACAGTTCTGGCAGTGCATCTGCGGCAGAGTGGTTACGGTGAGCGTGTCGGCCGGTGCCTTGGCAATCATGTTGCCCGCTGTCGCAAGCAACCATGCCATTAAAAGATACTTCTTCATGTTCTATAGTTTTTTGAATGATTTGTAGCGTTATAACTTTTCCAGTTTGAACCGCAGCCCTACGTAAGCCATCGCTCCGGTTACCGGTCCCCACACCTGAGTGGCGTCGAAGCCGGCATCCCAGGGATGGTGGGCACCCTGGATGGGGTTGGCAATCTTGTAGTTGGTAAGATTTTCGCCACCGACATAGAGGCTGATGTTGCGGAATTCCCTTGTAATCTGCGCCTGCAACTGGAAGTAGGCGGGGTAGCGGCTCTGGTCGTAGAGGCGTCCACCTCCATTGAGCTGGCCCGTCACATCAAACAGCCAGAGTTGGAGCGGCGTCTTGTAGGAGAGCGTGAGCAGCCCCTTGTAGCGCGAAGTGAGCGGCTTGCCTTGCCTTGCTCCGTCGTAGGTACAACGGACATCGTTCAGGCGGAAAGCGGCAGTGGCCGACATTCCGTCCCAGAACGGATAGGTGGCATCGACCTGCAGCGTGTGGCTATAGCTTCTGCCGTCAAGGTTCTCAAACGAGAGGGTGTGGGCGCCCCGGGCTCCGTCGAAGTTGATGACCATCTGGTTCAGGAAGTCGGTGTAGTAATACTCAGCGTTCAGCTCGAGTGTGCGGTCGGCCACGGGCAGGTTCAGACCTATGGATAATCCCATGTTCCATGCCTCCTCCTGCTTCAGGTCTGGACTTACGATGACCTCTCTGCCACTTGCCAGCAGCGTGGTGTTCTCTGCCAGGGCGTGGGGTGACCGATAACCCTTGCCTACCGATGTGCGGAGGGTCACCACGTCGGATGGAGAATACTTGAGGTGCAGTCGGGGCGTGACGAAGGTGCCGTAGAGACTCGAGTGGTCCCATCTCACGCCGGGCATCACCGTGAGGCGGTCGCCCAACTTATAGGTGTACTGGGCGTAGACGCCCGGAGTGGTCTCGCGGGTCACCCGGCTCGCGGCGTCTGGCAATGTACCGAGCGGGTTGAAACGCTCGTCGTAGTTGTCGTGGTTGAGCGACACCCCGACGCTGATGTTGTGATGGTCATCGATGTCGGTCTCAAACATCAACTGGGCATAGCCGTTCTTCTGGGTCACATCGTAACGGGTGTAGCCGAAACCATAATCGGCGTCGTGCCACGAGCCGTGCAGCATGAGGGCTATCGACGTGTTGTGGTCGGCGTTCAGGGTGAAGCCATTCTTCCACTGCATCTCGTATCGGTCGGTCTCTACCGCTGTAGCGTAGAGTGGCGCTGATGAGATGGTGGCGTGCTTGGCGCTCTGTCCGCCTCGGCGCTCGTCGTGGAGCCCCCGCAGCAGCAACTGGCTAATCCAGCGCGGCGAGACATAAGCCCAGCGGTGCATCAGGTTGTATTGGCGCAGCTTGGGCATATCCATAAATCCGTCGCCATTGCCGTCGTGGTCCATCTGTCGGTTCTCGAAGTGCAGCAGAGTGGCTGTAGACAGTCGGCTGTTGAGGTGTATGCTTCCATCAAGGTTGACCTCGGTCTTCAGTTCACTGTCCTGATAGACATTGGCCCTCACTCCATCGGTACCCTGTGGCTTGAGAAACTCTATATTTATCTGGCCCGTGGTGCTCTCATATCCGTTTTTGACGCTCGATGCCCCCTTGCTCACCTGTATCGACTGCATCCAGGGTCCGGGCACATAGCCAAGACTGTAGGGGAGTGCTGCGCCGCGCAGATTGGGTATGTTTTCGGTGAGCATCTGGACATAGGTGCCGCTGAGTCCAAGGAGTTTTATCTGTCGGGCTCCCGTGGCAGCGTCGCTGTAACTTACATCGACCGAGGGGTTGGTCGTAAACGACTCGCCCAGGTTGCAGCAGGCAGCGCGTATCAGTTGGCCCTGACCAATGAGGTCGGTATTGTCCACGCGGTAACGTGCCTTGATGCCCTTGGTGGCTTTGACCACCACCTGCTTGAGGTCGTGGGTCTGGGTGGTAGTGTCCTGCTGTGCCGAGAGGGTCTGGGTCGCCAGCATACCTACCAGTAGTATAATCAATGTTCTTTTCATCTGTGTAGTCTTTTTCCTTACTAACAATCTCTTTATCCTTAATGCCGGTATCTATACCTTATTATAATGCATCGAGGGCAGTACGCCGGCGTATCTCCAGCTCGCGAAACTCCCGAGGCGTCATCCCCGTCACCTGCTTGAACTGCGAAGACAGATAAGTGGGTGAACCGTACCCCAGCCGGTAGGCTATCTGGCTGGTAGTGAGGCTGCTGTAGCAAAGCAGCTCCTTGGCGTACTCGACGCGATGGTGGATAGCGAACCTCTCGATGGTGATGCTGCGCACCTCGGAGAACAACTTGCTCAGGCTGCTGTACTCCCGATGAAGCCGACAGGACAGATAGTCTGACAGCTTGGGTCGCACAGAGTCCATCCTTACCCATGCCAGTACGGCTATGCGTATCTGCTCGACCAGTTGGCTGCGAGGGTCGTCGAGGAGTTCAAATCCTATGGCGTGCAGACGCTCTGCCACGGCATGGCGCTGGCTGTCCGAGAGATTTTCTGCCGTCTCCGCTTCTCCCAGAGTTATCGACATGACCGTCAGGTCTTCAGACATGAGTATATCCTTGACTGCGCTGATGCAGCGAGGGCATACCATATTCTTTATCAATAGCTTCATCGATGTCTATAGGTGCTTCTGTTCTTATCGTGTACAAAGGTAAATCTTTTCGCGTTAATATTTGTACAAAATTAAGGATAATGTTTTCAATTTTTTGAGCATCAACACATAGACAGCCCCATGCTGCAGCGTCGACGGGGGATAACGGGGCAGGACAGGGCAGACGATTACGCCAGAGGGAGCAATGGCTGCGGCGCGCGCGATGAAGGACTTGGGCGTGAGGGAGGCTCGGGTGCCCACTGATGTGGCTGCCGCCATCCCCGCGATAGGGATAAAAGAAAAGGAGGTGGATTCAGTCGCTACCGAAACCATCTCCTTATAATTCTTGACCAAGTTGGCGCCTCAACGACGCCTCATGACCTGGGAACAATCCATCTGTAGCTCCATCGAGCTTATGATTTCAAATCCCCGACGGCCTTGAGAACACTTCACATTTACCTAAATTCCTCAGGCCGCCACAAAAAAACTTAAAACTAACTAACTCTCCATCAGTGACTGTATTCCGTAAAATACTATTAATGTCCCTGTCTCTGCTCCTCATCCTCTCGGACTCAGGTAGAGATGTTATGAGAATGACGGAATAACTTTTATCCATTGCAAAAGTACTATTTTTGAGGGATATAATTGATTTTCATCAAAAGAAAATTCATGGTTTTGACAATTATTATAGTTTCCAGCGCGTTTTTTAGGGTTTCTGCGCATTTTTTTAGCCTCATTAATGTACTAAATGGTATCATTTGAGCGTTATACCTATAAGATATGAAATGGACAGACCGCATACGACAGGTAAAGATAGTGCTGGTGGTGATAGCCATACTGATGGCTGTCGCCTCGGTGATGGTGTCTCACCGGCTGACGCGCGACCTCGAAGCCGAGGAGCACAACAAGATGGGGGTGTGGGCAGAGGCTATGCGCTCGCTCAACACCGCCGACGAGAACACCGACCTCAATCTGGTGCTGCGCGTGATAGACGAGAACCACACCATCCCCGTCATCGTGCTCAACCAGCAGGGGAGGGTGCAGACGGTGCGTAATGTGGATACAGGACGCCGCCACGATGCCGACAGCACCGCCTATGTCGCGCAGATGGCTTCGCGGCTCAAGGCGGGTGGCCACTACATCCGTATCTATCTCGATGAAGACCATGCCGATGGCTATATCGACGTGTGCTATGACGACTCGCTCACGCTGAAACGCCTTGCCGTCTATCCCTATATACAAATAGGTGCAGTATTGCTCTTTGTGGGCGTGGCGGTGATAGCCCTGCTCACCTCGAAGCGGGCCGAGCAGAACCGCGTGTGGGTGGGCCTGTCCAAGGAGACCGCCCACCAGCTGGGTACTCCTATCAGCAGCCTCATGGCGTGGGTCGAGATACTGCGCGAAAACTATCCCGACGACGACTTGATACCCGAGATGGACAAGGACGTGAAGCGTCTGCAACTCATTGCCGACCGCTTCTCCAAGATAGGGTCGCTCCCCGAGCCTGTGCCCGTGAGCCTTGACACCACGCTGAGTCACGTGGTCGACTATATGGACCGCCGCACCTCGCGCCGGGTGGTCATCAGCGTCAGCCATACCCAGGGCGACCAGACGGTGAATCTCAACGCGTCGCTCTTCGAATGGGTCATCGAGAACCTGTGCAAGAATGCTGTCGACGCTATGGGCGGCGACGGCGGAAAGATAACCATCACCACCGGCACGTCGCCCAAGGGCGTGTGGATAGAGGTTGCCGACACGGGCAAGGGCATCCCCAAGAAGGATGTGGGCAACGTGTTCCGCCCCGGATTTACCACCAAGCGTCGCGGATGGGGACTGGGCCTCTCGCTTGCCAAGCGCATCGTCGAGGAATACCACCACGGCCGCATCTATGTCAAGAGTTCCGAGCCCGGCGTGGGCACCGTGTTCCGCATCGAGCTGCGGCAGTGCTGAGCAAGTCACGCCGCAGCCCGTCGCGATGATGCCCGAGGTGCGCACCATGCCCTCTGCCATGCCCTTTTGCCCCAGCCCGCTGTGGTTTTGGGTTTATTCCATTATTTTTTAGCGTTTTTGCTTTCCCACAAGTTTACTTTTTACTACCTTTGTCGGTTGAAACGTTATTGGTATGAACTGGATTACTGAAATACTGACCGGCAACTCGCCTGTACACACCATCATCGCGCTGTCATTGATATGCGCCTTGGGTCTCGCCTTGGGCAAGGTGCGCCTGATGGGCGTGTCGTTGGGCGTGGCTTTCGTGTTTTTTATTGGTATTCTTGCCGGCCATATCGGCGTGACCGTCGATGCCGAGAGTCTGGCTTACGCCGAGACCTTCGGACTGGTCATCTTTGTCTATATGCTGGGTCTCAGCGTGGGCCCCAACTTCTTGGGCTCGATCCGTCGTGAAGGACTGCCCCTCAATCTGTGGTCTTTGGGCGTGATACTCTTGGGTACGCTCTTCGCCATCGTGCTGGTGCCGCTCACCGGAGTCAATCTGCCCGACATGGTGGGTCTGCTCTGCGGAGCCACGACCAACACCCCTGCGCTGGGTGCCGCCCAGCAGGCGCTGCATCAGGTGGGCAAACCCGCCGGGTCGCTCGCCTTGGGTACCGCCGTCACCTATCCCTTCGGTGTGGTGGGCGTCATCCTGGTGATGGTGGTGCTGCGCCGCTTCCTGGTGCGCCCCGCCGACCTCAAGGTGCGTTCGCGCGACGAGGCAGACCATACCTATATCGGCGAATATGAAGTGGTTAACCCCGCCCTTGACGGCAAGAAGGTTGAGGACTTCGCCCAGAGTTCCCACGAGCACTTCATCATCTCGCGCATCTGGCGTGGACAGGAGGTGATTGTACCCTTTGCGCAGACCGTGCTGAAGATGCACGACAAGCTGCTCGTCATCACCAACAAGCACGACCGCAACGCCATGGCCATCCTCTTCGGCCACGAGTGTGATACCAACTGGAACGAGGGCAAGATAGACTGGAACCATATAGACTCAGAAGTGGCGAGCCGCACCATCGTCGTATCGCGCAAGGTGCTCAATGGAAAGCATCTGGTAGACCTCCAGCTGCGTTCCACCTACGGTGTCAACGTGAGCCGTGTCTTGCGCGGCGACCTGAAGCTCCTTGCCACCGACGACTTGCGCCTGCAGTATGGCGACCGTGTCGTTGTCGTCGGTACTCCCAAGTCGCTCGACAATGTGGAGAAGTTTATCGGCAACGGAGTGCAGACCCTCAACGAGCCCAACCTCGGCAGCATCTTCCTTGGCGTGGTGCTCGGTCTGCTGCTTGGCTCCATCCCCATCGCCATCCCCGGCGCCGCAGCCCCCGTGCGCCTCGGCATAGCCGGTGGCCCCATCATCATGGGTATCATCGTCGGCGCCCTTGGCCCCAAGGCCCACTTCATCTCCTATACCACCCGCAGCGCGTCGCTCATCCTGCGCAAGTTCGGGCTGTCGCTCTACCTCGCCTGCCTGGGTCTCGAGGCTGGCAAGGACTTCTTCCATACGCTCATCCGACCCGAGGGCCTCATGTGGATAGGTATCGGTGCGCTGCTCACGCTTATACCTATATTAATAATAGGTATCATCATGCTGCGCATGCACCGCTACGACTTCGGTACCATCTGCGGCGTGCTCTGCGGCAGTATGGCCAACCCCATGGCTTTGGGTTATGCCAACGATACGCTTCAGGGCGATACCTCTTCGGTCAGCTATGCGTCGGTCTATCCCCTCGGTATGTTTGTGCGAGTCATCATCGCCCAGATTATCATCATGTTCTTTGTCTGAACCGCCGTCGCGGCTTCCACCCGGCGCCACCATACGCAGAAGGCCCGCTTTCCCTTGTGAGGAGAGCGGGCCTTCTGTCTGTCGGGTCAGAACGGTGGCGGCGAGCAGACCGTCATGGGCTTGCCCGTGACGGGGTGGATGAAGGAGAGCGACTGCGCATGCAGGTAGAGGCGGTCGCCGCCATGACCGTAGAGTGGGTCGCCAAGGATGGGGCGACCGAGACCACGGCCGTGGGCGCAGTGTACGCGCAGCTGATGGGTGCGTCCCGTGAGCGGATGCAGCTCCACGCGGTCGTCGCCGGTCATGCGGTATCGGGTGTGGGCGTCCTTGCCTTTGGCGTCGTCTACCCGCTGTCGCGGACGGTCATCGGCATCGGGCGCCAGAGCCAGCCTTATCTCGCCCTCGGCAGCCACGGCGGTGCCCGAAGGCTCGAGCCGCGCCACATAGGTCTTGTCTATCTCGCGGCTGGCAAACTGGCGCTGCAGCCGGTGGTAGACCTCGGTGGTGAGCGCCACTATCATCAGTCCGCTGGTGTCCATGTCGAGCCGGTGTACCACCATAGGTCCCGTGGCATGAGGATGACGCCGGCGCATGATGGATGCCACCGACTCGCGTTCCTGTCTGCCCGGCACGCTCAGCATGCCAGCCGGCTTGTTTACCACCACGAGCCACTCGTCTTCATAGACGATGTTCAGGCGATGGTCGTCGGGCGCGTCGCCGCTGTCTTCCACCTCTATTCCTTGCAGCATGTAGCTCAGCACGGGCCTGCACTTGCTCTGGCAAGCCGGGTAGTAATGCAGGTGATGGCGTATCTCTCCCTCGGGACTCTCGCCCCACCAGAACATCGCCATGCACAGCGGGCGTAAGCCCATCCTGTAGGCATATTGCAGCAACTTGGGCTCGCAACATTCGCCTGTGCCGCCCGGTGGGGTGAGGTAGGGACGCTGCGGGTCGTAGTGGGCAAAGATGTCGGCGATGGAAGCCTCTTCGCCACGGCCGTTGCGCATCACAAAGCGGTCGAAGAGCCAGTGCTGCAGGCTGTCGCTCATCTCGCGTCGCCTGGCGATGAGCCGCTGTCGCTCTTCGCGCTCCCTCTCCTGTCGGCGGTTTACCGCGCCGATGACCACAGTCCACCGCTCTCTGATGCGGCGCAGCTGCGCCTTCTGGTACTGGCTCTCGCGGACGAGTCTGCGCGCCGTCTCTTCATCGGCGGTGGGGCGCAGCAGGTCGCGGCGCCGCTTGGACTGCTCCATCGTCTTGCGCCAAGCCTCCACACGGCGGTCGCGACAGGCTTCAATCACCTGGCAGCGCTCTCGGACGAGGCTGCCATTGTCGGCATCCATGGCCTTGAGGCTGTGGTTGATGGCGCTTATCTCCCGCTCGGTCTGCTTGAAGTGTCCGGTGGGCGCGAGATAGTCGTAGACCGGCGGCACAAAGTCGTCGGTGAGCGGATAGCTGCCGCCCAGCTGTCCGCTGTAAGCCTGCAGATAGCCCAAGTCATCGCCCCGCCTTACCACCAGCACGCCAAACATTTTGCCCCGCTCTTCGGGGTATCTGCTCATGATTTCCGGCAGACTGCGCTGCAGTTCTCCGGCAGCGGCGATGCACAGCGCATGGGGCTGGTAACTGAATGGGTCGTTCATGCGCGCGGGTGGCGCAATGGTAGTATTGAGTATATGAAATAGCATGATTGTTGTCGTCTCTGTCGTCAGCCCGCCTGTCGGGCTGCGGGTTGTGGCGCCGTAGGCAGTTTACCTGGCAGCCTTGACCACCTTTCTCCCGCCCACGATGTATACGCCCTGCGGATAGCCCGTGAGGTTGACCGCCTGGCCCTCTATGCGCGCCGTGCCCACCTTGACTCCCGTGAGGGTGTAGACCGCCACGGTCGAGCCTTCAGCCCATGTGGCGTCGATGCCCGATGTGGTGCCTTCTATCACGATGCACTCTCCCTCGGCAGGCTCAGCTGTCGGCACAAAATATGCGCGGAACGGCGCTATCTGTGTCGCCTCGCTGTGGTAGTCGAAAGCGTTGCTGTGGGTGTTGAGTGTGAAGCTGGCTGTCACCGACGGACTGTAGGTGGTGCCCTTGAAGCAGTAGTCGTCGGTCTCGGCGCTCAGGCGTTGCGACGCGTCTATCTGCGCGTTGACGGCGCTGAAGGTGAGCGTCTTGCCCTTGAGTGTGCCGGCACCCTTGATGACGAAGGGCTCGGCGGCGGTGATGGCTGCTGCGGGTTCGAATATCGGGGTGAGCGTCTGGTTCTGTCCCGCGTAGCGTCGCAGGTAGAGACGGCTCTGGTCTATGCTCACCCGCTCACCCTCGCAACTGATGTCGGTGGGGGCGAAGGGCAGCGCCAGCGTCTGCCAGTTGTTCTCGCTCTTTGCTTCGGCAGCCAGGGTGCGGCTATAGCTCACGCTGCCCGCCGTGAACGCCACGGGCGTCATAAAGGGATAGCCGTCGGTGAGCGTGATGCGGTCGGCGTAGGTGCCGCTCACCACGTTCTTGCCCGTCAATGTCGAGGGCACCGTGGCTGTGGCGTCTATGAGATACAGCGCATTGGGGTTGGTCGATGGGGCGATGGCGTTGATGCCCGTCACACCACGCATATCTATCGCCATGGCACTGCCTCCGTCTATGGCGGCGGCAGGAACCTGTGCCGAGGTGGTGCCGTCGGCATGGTAGAAGATGATGCCAGGATGCTGCTCGCGCGAGTAGATGGCGTTGGGGTTGTTGTTGTCGAGCGCCGATTTGGCTCCCTCATAGAAGAGTCGCAGCGCATACTTGTAGCCCGTCTGCAGGCCGTCGAAGCGGCACACTGAGCGAGTCTGCTCACCCGCTTTCACCTTGATGCTGACATACTTGGTGACCAGGGGCGACAGCGTGCGTCCGCCTATCTGCCCTCGGTAGAGCGTCACCACCACATTGCCGTTGTAGTCGGCTGTACCCTTGTTGTTCAGGATGATGGTGGCACGGCGGTAGTTGCCATACACCTTGTTGCCCACCATATTGTCGTAAGCCACATATCCCACCGAGAGGTTTACCGTCTGCGTGTCGGTCGTGGTGATGACCACCTGGGTCGAGCCCACCACCTGCGTGCCGTTCTTGTCGCGCGCGAGCCATATATAGTATGTTCCCGCAGCGGTGGGGGTGAAGGTCATGGTCACCTCGTTGTCCTTGCCGCCCACGAGCGATACGCCGCCTGTGCTTGCGGGCTTGCCTTTGGTTGTGGCGCTGGTGCTGGCAAAGAGGTAGAGGTCGCCTATATAGTCGTCGCCGGTATTGCTGATGACCGCCTTGACGTGTTGCTCCACGCCCGCCACGCGGTTGTTGACAAACGACCACTCCTTGACGCTCAGTTTGGCATTGTTGAGCGGATGGCGGGTCAGCGTCACCTTGCTCCCATCCGACACTGCCTCGATATACTCATGACTTGCGTCGCAGCAAGCCGACCACTTGCTACCTCCTATTTGTTTCCAGATGGGAATGATGCGGTAGGTGCCGGCAGCGAGGTTGTTGACAGAGAAAGTTCTTTCGATTTCATAGTTATTCTGGAGCAACACCATGGAAGACGCCAGTTTGGTGATGGAGCCATTGGCTGCGATGACGCCTATGCCCACCGAGCCGGTCTGCGCAGAGCCTGTGAAATTGGTAAAGGTGGTTGAGATGGAGCTGCCCTTCACGCTGATGTTTCGTGCCGAGAGCGTCGGCGTGCCGTCTATGCCGCTGTCTATCCCGTCGTTAGGCTTCACCCCGATGATGGCTTCCTGCTCCAAGGAGAAGCCCTTGCCGTTGGCGGTGCTCACGCTGGTGGCTTCCGACTGGTAGAGCACACTGATGCGGAAATATCCGTTGCTCGAACCGCCCCAGCCCCAGTTGACATGGAAGAGGTCGGCGGTGTCGTAGCCGTCGATGACGAAGGCGTGGCCGCCGCGTAGGGTCGAGTTGGCACGGTAGCCCACGGGCCTGCCCTCGGCGACCTCGCGGTAGAGCAGGTCTGTCCATTCGGCTTGCGTATAACTGGTGCGGCACACGTTGCGCACGGTCTCGTCATAGCCCATCTTGTCGCGCAGCAGCTGTACGCCCATCTGCATGTTTGACGCCGAGGCTGCGCCATACGCCATCTGGCATCCCGTGCCCACGATGACCATGAGCTGCGCCACGGCGGTCTTCTCGGCTGCCGTGTTGGCTGCCGAGTATGTATTTCTGATGTTGTTCCAGTCTATCTTGGTGCCCTTGGCTACGGCATCCATCCTGATGCTCTTGCCGCCGCTGGTGAACGAGTAGGAGGGGATGTCTGCCATTGTGGCCGACGGGTAGCGATAGTACGCCATCATCTGTCCCAGCGCCGTAGCCACACATCCTGTGGCCGACCGGGCGCCGCTCGACGACCCGTCGCTGTTGTTGTAGACGGGGCACAGCTGGTTGTACGGGTCTTTCTGGTTCCACGCCGTGGGCAGCAGGGGCGCCACGAAGCGGCGCGAGGGATGAACCACCTGCGCCCTCATGGCGCTGGCGCTCTGCGACGCCTGCCCAGCCTCGGGCAGCGAGTCGAGTGCCTCTATCTGGTGGCGGTAGTCGGCGAGCATGTCGCGCAGGGCGTCGGGCAGGGTTGCCTCGTCGTAGCTGCCGCTGTCGGTATAACCCAGGATGCTGGGCACGCGGTCGTCGCCGGCGATGATGACAAATCCGCCGCCGTTTGCTACATCGTATATGTAGTAAGGTGTGTGGGTCGAGGTGCTCCCCTTGACCTTCAAGGGTGCTGTCGGGGTGACTATCTGCTTGCCGCGCTGCGTGGCAAAGGTCTGTGCCGTGGCGCGGGCGGTACGGGCGTCGATGGGGGCGGCTGTGGCAGCCAGTGTCGATGCCAGCCATGCCACCATGACAATCGTGATAAATCGGGATATGCGCATATCAGTTTGTGTTTTAACGGTTAGTGGTGCGCCCGGCGTGTTGGCCACAGGCGCGTTGTACGCCACAAATGTACAAAAAAATAGCAAACCAACTGCGGTTGCCCCCATATTTTTTTTGATTTTTTCTCCCGTTTCCGCCGTCACATTCCTGTTTCCGCCGTCACATTCCCGCTTTTGCCGGTCGTCGATGGCGGCAGCGGCGGGCAACTCCGCGCCATCCTCATCTGCGGCGGCGGGCGTGACAGCCCCATACGCCCTCATGCTGAGCCACTTGGCTGCCGCCGTCGTCATGACTGTCGGCTCGTAACGGAAGGCACGGGCTCACGTGCCTATTGAAACGAGGGTTCGTAACAATTGTTACGTGGGCTCGTGCCTATTGTTACGAACCCCTGAAAGCGGTCGCGGCGCCGCTGGGGTAGCCGGCGGTGGCAGCATCGGTGACCGCCGTCACGACAAGTGGTGCTGGCAGCTTCGCCACGTACGGCGTGGTGCTCTGTCGGTGGGCGCCGTGGTGGTACACGAACCATAACAGATGCCACATCTGATAGAACCCTTGCCATTACAGTTAGTACAACGAGGCTTCTTTGATGAATATGGATTGTATCCTTTTCCACTACGTCCGCCACGAACCTGTAGACCTGAGCCACTTGACCACAATGGGGGGCAGCAGACTGCATCTATATTATTTTCACCCCCAGCCATCACTTTTCAGCCAATTTTCTTTGCGTGTGTGTACATTATTATTATATTTGCAATGTAAACATCTTAACCCCTGACCATGCGCCGCCAGATTGTCATAATGCTGTTGGGGCTCATGACCACTCTGAGCCTCCCTGCTTTCGCCATTGCCGGAAGCAGAAATACTGATAGTTGCCTGATTCTTAAGGCAGTCAACATAGTGTCTGCAGGCAATTCGGGTGATAGCGTCTGCTGGGATTTTTCGCAGTCTCAGGTATATAAGAAAAAGCGCTGTCTGCTATTGGAATCAGATTCAAACAGCAAGGATTCCTTATCTGTACTTATTCAAGGAAGCCTCTACCGCATTGCAGAAGTTGCAGATACCATTAAACTATGCGCTATGGAATGCGCAAAGTTGAAAGTTAAATATCAACAATGTCCTGTCCTTATGCTCCGAGGACTACAATATGGAGCAGTTACATCAGGGCGTTTTTCTGGAAACGGCGTTTATTGCGACCGGCTTCATCTTAGTCTCAATGGTCGTTATAGCGTACAAGCTGACGGTCGGGGCATCCTTGTCACTCCTGATGGTGACACCCTACGGTCGGTTATCCGTACGAGGCAAAAGCGCGATATAGCAGTGAGGATTTCTCCCCTTCATGCAATCGGTGATTCGATAAGAAACCTAAATCTATGCGAGGAGGTCTTCATGTGGTATGCGGCAGAAAGCCAAACACCATGTATGGTCTCAAGACAGATTACTGACGACAAGCAAAAGATTCTTATAGCCAAATCATGGTACATCGGTGACAGGTATGACAACAAGGATACCGTATCAACCTACAACACCACTCAGAATAACAGACCGACTGACGGTGGATACAAATCACATACTGAAAGGGCAGTAACCTATACAATGGATGTCAAGGCAGGGGGCAAACAGGTTTCGGTAGAATATGTTCTTGCCCGTACTGGCAGGATAGAGTTTATTCTGACCGATGCTGCCGGTATCGTTAATTGGTCAACCCAGAATTCGGTTGCAGGAGGTTTAAGCCACATACAGCCCATAGACTGCAGCAGCCTGCGTCCTGGTCAGTATATTCTATATATAAGTAGTTTCGGCGAACATCATTCTGAAAAGTTCAATATTGATTAACACCATAATCACAGGTCGTCATGATTTATTCGTCTCCATCTATCTCTCTTCGCAACAGACTTCTGACTCTGTTACTTGTTCTACTTCCCCTCACGGCTGCCGGTCAGAGCGAGACAGGGAAGGCCATCAATGAGGGGACACTACGTATCCAGCGCACGTTCCGCGACGAGACGGTGGAGCCTGCTCCATCTGCAGCTCACATGCCTGTATGGTCTGATGGAGTAGTCAATTGCAACAATGGCAATATTTCTGTTGCCGTTCCGCTATACACTGTACATAGTGGCGATGCTACCGTTCCGTTGTCGCTTGTTTATTCTGGCAATGGATTCCGCGAACGGGGAGCTGACTACACATGGGGAGCAGGATGGTCGCTGTCGGGAGGCGGTTGTATAACGCGGTCTATCCGTGGTATGCCAGATTGCGGTGGAGCACAGACCACTTTTGAATTTCGCCACAATCTACAGGAAGAGAATTCAGATGACATTAAATATCTTGCTGATTTGCTACATCGCAGAAAAGACGCATGTTATGACCGCTACAATTATCGTGCAGGCGGTTATTCTGGCAGTTTCATTATTAAAGATAGGCGCATACAAAAACTGACCTGTGATGACGTTCGCATCACATTCTGTGGGAACTATAGCGAAGGGACCTATGATTTTCTCATCATCACCCCTGATGGAACCCGCTATTTTTTCGAAGAGCGCGAACATCTGGAATTTCACACCAATTCACTCTCGGTTGAAATAGTCTCCGAGCAGGTGCCCTCTGACTATACTGCCGTATGCGGCTGGCAATTAAGCCGTATCGTTTCGCCGTCACGCACCGATACCGTGCGATTCTCCTACCAGCGCATAAAAGAAATACGGTATGACAACGAGCGGCTCGACTCCTACACTTATACATTTAGAAGCGGTATGGTGAAACTTGGATACAGCAATGGCAGCGAAACATGCACCTGTCCAACTCGAACCTACACCGACAAGTGCATACTCTCTGGCATCTTCTCGCGTACCACACATCTACGTTTCCGCAATGCCAGCGTTTCTCTACCCAATAGCAGCGCATCCGTCCATCAGACAGGAGTAACGGTAGCTGCCGCATCCGGCAACAATGTGCATGAAATTTCTCTAAAGTATGACGGCACCCAGCTCATAGAAGTCGTCGCAACCGCAAACGGTATTCTTAAAGACAGGCAGCGCTTTTCCTATTATTCTTCAAATGAGATAAATAGCATATTGACAAGAAACAATCCGACTGACAGCATAATTACTGTTGAACCATTGCTGCCTGGTGGAGACATCGGTGAATATAATGGAGGTAAAATTGCATCCAACAACACCGACAACACGCTTCCACGTACTGGGCAGTCTGCTACCGACGAAATTTCCAGTGTCATTGACGACATGGGACATCTGCGCGCCACTAGTGCCATGTGCATCGGCGACCGTCCAGTACTTCATCTCAAGAGCGTAACCTCTGCTTTAGGAACTACTGCCACCTATACATACGAGCCAAGTACATGCCGGACGCAATATCTCGGCGACAGTCTTGTATGTACGGGTCTACGCGTCAAAGAGATGACAGTCTGTGACACCCTTACGCATCGTCGACGTTCTGTTAGCTATACCTATGAAGGCGGTAGAAGCACTATCTCATTCGCCTCTATCACGCCTTCATGCTTCATCATGCCTGCAGGCAGCATCATGTGTCCCGATTTCCTCAAAACCCCCACATATACTTCAGGCGCTACGCTTACATCGTCGTGCCGTATCCCTGGCATGCCTATGGAGAGTGCTGAAATATACTACAGCCGCGTAACCCAAGACGTTACTGGTACTGGCATCGACGCACCGCTACGCACTGTCTGCACCTATGACCTCAGTGACATTGAGCATCCGTTCATTGCTAACGGAGGCAAAAGCTGTAACAGAATAGAAAATGTATCCTTAGGCGATGATGGACGTTTCTTCGGCAGTAAAATATTCAATCAGAATGCACTACGCCGTGAGACATTCCTCTTTGCGCCGCATATTATTAGTGGCCATTTCCAAGAGACTTGTTGGGAAAAGGCACCTCTCGTAAACCGCATCAAGTATCGCCACACCTCACATGGCTATCAGCCCGTGGAAGAAGAATTCTTCTGGTACAGCATAGACAAAAAATCACCCATCAGTACAGGTATATATGCAGACAAGGTGACACGTAGCGTCTATTCAGACGCAAATGGATTTACGCACGATGTTACCGAGCATATCTATGACTTCAACTACTTTGAGACGACCCTACAATCTGGACGCCGTTTCTGCGACAGTACTGTTGTCGTACATTATTATCCAGACGGACATAGTCGGCGTATCACAGCTGTGAACCGCTACAACAATCGGCTGAAGGTTCCATCTGTCGATCCTATTACGATGCCTCCGCTTGTTGAGCTGCCCGATACTATCCGCCCTGTTTACAGCGGAGATGGGCGCGAGTCCACAATCCCTTTGCTCAAGGAAGTCAGTATATCCTGCATGGGGCAAAGGCTCAGCCGTCGATGGCTCTATTCGTCAAATAGTCTGAACAGTTTCTACCGACAACTTACAGACAGCGGCTATACGGCATTGCCTATCCAGGAGCGGGTGGTAACGGGTGGTGATACTGTTACTATATGTTCCTCGTATCGCATTTTTACCCAAGGAGGGCTACAACGTGACAGCCAGCATATACTCTTTAATGGTCACGAAACCACGCGACAGGACTTCTTCGCCTATGACAGACGAGGCAATCTGCTGTCTACCGCCATTGGCGGTGGTATGCCTACTGCCTATCGTTGGAATACCGAATCATCTACTCTTGCTGCAGCACTCGCTGGCGGTCGTGAAACTGCTTCTGAGAGAGCTGACAGTGTAATGACAACGTTCTACACCTATGAACCGCTGGTGGGTTGTACTGGTATCACACGACCCGACGGCAGGCATACAGGATACGACTATCAGGGTGGGCGGCTTAGTGAAATCACCAATAACAGAGGAGAACCTACCAACAGCTACGACTATTCGCTTTATGACGGAAACGGAACCAACCATATAAGGCAGACAACACACTTGGACTTGGGTCAGCATGCACTCATCACCGATAACTATTACGACGGATTTGGAGCCGAGGTCAATAACATACAGAGACATCATAGTCCTTCGGGCAAAGACATCGTTACTGTCATCGGATATGATGCTATAGGACGGAAAACCGAACAGTGGCTGCCTGTTCCGATGGCTGGTTGTGACGGCATTGTTACAAATGTCGGTCTGCATACTGCATCAGCACAGACTTATTCTGACAGCCATGCTGTGATGCGCTATCAATATGAGCCCCAATCGGGAGGTGAACTCACAGCCACTATCCCCGCGGGCGAAAGCTATTACAACCATCCGGCCACGGTACAGAAACTCTGCTCAGACCCGTCAAAGGCAGAACTCTGCTGTCGTCGTTTTATCCTTAGTGGCGACTACAAAGTCAAAGCGGAAAAAAACTATGAAGCTGGTGAGCTGGATGTGGTTTTATCAACCGATGCCGATGGGCGCCGTCAATGGACATTTACCGATTGGCGCGGGCAGAAAGTGCTTGACCGTCGTGATACGGGCTCAGGTATGGCTGACACCTATTATATATATGACCCTGTTGGCAACCTGCGCATGGTGCTGCCACCTGCCGCATCGGCTGTACTCGCTGCCGGCAACGGTACGTATGACGCACGGACAGACCTGACGCTGAAGCGCTATGCCTATGTATATCGCTATGACGAGCGGCTCAACTGTGTAGAAAAGCGCATGCCTGGATGCGAACCGATACGCTACGCATACGACCGTACAGGGACCAAGGTCTTCTCGCAGGACGGTAACCAGCGACAGCGCGGTGTATGGAGTTTTGCACTGCTTGACAGGTTTGGACGTGAAGCCGTAACGGGTGAATGTCAGAATCCGGACTCTGTCGCCTTGGCAAAAAAATGGGTTCATGTGGATACGCCTGACTTTGCTGCGAGAGAGAGTACGCTCGGAGGAAGCGGGTATCGGAGTAATGTAAACTTAGGCAATGTCCGCCTGCTCACAGCCAACTATTATGACGATTATACATTCATATCTGCATTATGGCCCGACCACAATCTGCCTTTGCCGACAACCTCTGGACTGAGAGGCTTGCAGACAGGTAGCATCAAGGCAGTAGGCAACACCATGGACTACAATACGACGCTGATAGGTTACGATGATGAAGGGCGCATAAACTTCACACAATCGGCAATCGCAGGGCGCACTATGACAGAAGAAAAAAACTATACGCTGGATGGTCGTGTCAGCCAGATGCGGAAAGAGACGACAGAAGCCGATGGCAACCGTCATACCGAGACATACAGCTACAGATACGATGCCCAGGCGCGGCTGCTCAAGGTTACACACTCGCTTGACGGAGGCGCAGAAATGACACTGTCGGACAACGAATATGACGAGCTTGGACGACTGCTAACAGACCGGCGTGAGGGCAGTGGGCTGCTCACCGCACGTTACAGCTATGACATCCACTCGCATATTCGAAAGATGGTATCTCCGCTCTTCTGCCAACGGCTGTTCTATGCCGAGCCCTCCGAAGGCGGCATACCTCTCTATGGCGGAGCGATATCGGGTATGGACTGGCAGACGATAGGAGACTCGGTGCGTAGTTACCGCTATCAGTACGACGGACTGGGCAGGCTTACGTCTGCCGACTATCTCGAGAGCGGACTTTCTTCAGACCGATATGTCACGGAGTACAGCTACGACCTGATGGGCAACATCC
>OLSX01000180.1_pt1 | contig 61708 bp, 44 predicted proteins | sample 1673141 | NCBI WGS metagenome assembly OLSX01 (sample SAMEA3136759, study PRJEB25190) | human gut metagenome | biome: human gut; feature: human-associated habitat; material: faeces | place: Austria | collected 2013 | reverse complement strand
TCCAAGGGAAGGGGCTCGCGTGGACACTCCCTCCTTCCTATGGAAGGAGGTGCCCAGAAGGGGCGGAGGTTAGATGGGGAAAGCGATATCCCCGACACAAAGCCTTCCCCGCGTGGGGAAGGTGGCGAGCGAAGCGAGCCGGATAGGGTTCTAGCGGTATGAAAGAGAGCGGGAAAGATCGTCTCAAGTCGACAATTTACGAGAGCACCCTATCCACCGCTGACGCAGTCCCCCTTCCTCGAGGGGAAGGCAAATTAGTAGCGGCTTCGCCGCAACATAGAAAAGGCGATGCCCGAAGGTCTCTGAAATGCTGCCTTCGGGCATCGCCATTATTTATACGCTGCGGCGCTTCTATATTTTTATGCGCCGCGCCCCTGAACCTTGAACACAGAGTTGAGTAGCTAGGGATTAGGGATTAGGAGCGCCGAGTGACTAGTGACTGGTGACTAGTGACTAGTGACTTAAATACTACCTTCGGGCATCGCCCCATTTATACATCGCGGCGCTTCTATATTTTTATGCGCCGCACCACACCCCTGAACCTTGAACCCTGAACCTCGAACCCTTAATAATTGACAAATACCTCGATATTCTGTCTGCCGAAGTTATAGCAGTCCTCGAAAGACTCCATGCAGAGGTCGATGCGGTTACCGACGATCGCACCGCCGGTATCTGCTGCGACAGCATGGCCATAGTTCGGGATGAATACATTCGTACCGAGCGGGATGACGGAAGGATCGACCGCCACCGTGCCGTGACCGGCCTGTGTACCGGTCGCGGTGATCCCGCTGCCGCCTCCATCACTCGGATGATAGGCGCTCGCATGCATATTGGCGACCCAGCCCATCGTCCCTTCTGCTTTACCAGTCTTCATGATGCCCGGCGTGCCATCAGAGAGAACTTTGGCATGCGCGATGACCGTCTTCACGACCTTGCCGCCGGAGATGAATTCATCGATCTCCACTTCCCGTTCGCCGGGGGTTCCCTCCTGTACGACGACCTCCTGATCCTCCCCGAGGCTTCCATCGTACCATTTATTATAGTGGATCGGCATCGCCTCCTTGCGGAAGACCTTCCGCGCGGTATACGGGACGACGTGGATCTGCATGCCTTCCTTCACCTGCATCAGACCGTCTTCGATCGGCATCATCTTCTTCCAGTCGAAGCCCGCGTCATTCACCACGCCCTGCACGGTCTGCTGCGTCGTATAAACGACCTTTTTCTTGCCATTCGCGATGATGGAAACAGGCACTGCTCGCTCCACCACGATGACCGCGCCATTCGTGACCTCCTTCGTGCTTGTCCAGAATGTGTCATACGCCTTCAGTGATACATTGAGGTCGCTTAATACATTCTTGAAATTGGAGGCTGCCGTAGAAATGACCTGCTTGTGAGCCCCATCATATACTGTGACAGTCTTCGCAGGACTTGCGCTCAGAAAATCCAAAGATGCTGCCGCAAGATCCACCTGGCTTCCCAAGGCAGCCGCCGCCAATATACATACTAATACTTTTTTCGCTTTATTCATCGTTAAAGGTTTCATAAATGCATCTCCTATGGCCGTTATTCTACCATAGAGAGACTTTTTGTCAATTTTCCAGATGTTGACAATAATGGAATCTCGAATTTATTCCGTATTTGTCGAATATTTCTTGCATATTATCAAGTATACATCGCACACTATTCTTTGTCTCGCTTTTTGTCATATCACCGTTTTTATTAGATACTATCGAGTATTATTCATTGAATCAATTGTCAATCTTGTATCTCCTCAATAGACATTTGAAAATTATTAACGAATTATGAATTAGTCTATCTCCCATGTTATCGTTTCTTTCGCATTTTATGCATTTCGACCCCTGCCCGATTGTCAACCCAGAGCCGACTTCATCTCTCATCCGAGATAGCCCAACTTTGTCCCATCTTTGACCTTTCGTTCTTCTCATTTTTTCGTAAAGTGGGAAATTTGCCCACCAAAATCCTTGAAATTTACAATTCTTTCCCAAAAAGAGAAGATGGCAGAAGGAAAAGTGGATAATAGAGGATCGGCTTTCGGATCAGACGCACAGCCTGATCCGCCACAAATCCCGGTGGCGGCGGCTTCGCAGCAGGATACAGTTTGGCGCTGCTTTGCCGTTTGTGGTATAGGAGGCTTTCCGTTTGATCTTCCTGATACGCCCCATCTCCTTTTAAAGAAAAACGATCCTCTCTTTGGCTCGAAAGGTTCATGCACTCCGCGCTGTCATTTGGCATCGGATGCCCGGGCTCTCCCGATCGGCAAAGAAAAAAGCCGAAGCATTCGCTTCGACTTTTTCTTTCCCTGCTTTACTTTTCTTTTTTTCCAAAGACAGGCATATAGGGTTCCATTTTCTGCGCGAGGGTCATTTCATCTTCGCGGTCACGCTTCTCCGCGATACGCTGGAATTCGGCTTGTGCGCCCACTTTATCAGCAGGTGCGATCTCCTTTTTCCACATGCCATCAGACTGCATGATGTGCGCTTTCTGATTGTCCGCGAGCTCCATATTGACCATGGTCTTCAGACGATGGCAGAGATCGGCGTCACGCACAGGGATCATGAGTTCGACACGGTTATTGAGGTTTCTTGGCATCCAGTCCGCACTGCCGATATACAGCTCTTCACGACCGCCATTGGCGAACCAGAATACACGGCTGTGCTCCAGGAAGCGGCCGACAAGGCTTCTGACAGTGATGTTGTCGCTGACGCCGGGGATGCCGGGGATGAGTACGCAGATCCCTCGGATGATGAGCTCGATCCTGACGCCTGCCTGAGAAGCTTCGTAGAGCTTATCTATGATCTCCTTATCGAGGAGGGAATTCATCTTGGCGACCATGTGTGCCTGCTCGCCCTGCTTGGCGAAGGCGATCTCGCGGTCGATGAGCTCCATGCAGCGCTGGCGGAGATTGATCGGCGCGACGATGAAGGAGTCCCACAGCGGCGGATCAGAGTAGCCGGAGAGCAGATTGAAGAAGGCAGAAGCGTCGCTGCCGAACTGGTCATTGCAGGTGAATACGCCGAGATCCGTGTAGAGCTTGGCTGTGGATGCATTGTAGTTGCCGGTTGCGACATGGACGTAGCGGCGGATGCCGTCCTTTTCGCGGCGGATGACGAGCGTACACTTCGAGTGTGTCTTGAGCCCGACAAGGCCGTAGATGACATGTGCGCCTGCTTTTTCAAGACGGCGGGCCATCAGGATGTTATTCGCTTCATCGAAGCGCGCCTTGACTTCCATGAGGACAGTGACCTGCTTGCCGTTCTGCGCTGCTTTTTCGAGCGCCTGTATGATCGGCGAGGAGGAAGCCACGCGGTACAGGGTCTGCTTGATGGCAAGGACATCGGGGTCAGCTGCTGCAGAAGCGACGAAATTGACGACCGAGTCTTCAAAGGATTCGTAGGGCAGATGTACGAGGAGATCTTTCTCACGGATCATCTCGAAAATATTCTTTCGACCATCCTTTTCGAGCTGGATCATGGACCATGGGCGATGCGGATGCGCTTCCGGATAGCGGAGACGGTCGTAGCCCTTGATGCCGCAGAAGGAAAAGAACATCGTCATATCGAGCGGTCCGTCGATCTCATACAGATCCTCTTTCGCGAGGTGCATCTCCTGCGTCATGAAGCGCTGCATGAAGCGGCTGGTGCCTGCTTCGAATTCGATACGCACGGCCTCCCCGCGCTGGCGTTTTTTCAGCTGGCGCTCCACCTCGACGACGAGATCCTGTGCATCTTCTTCATCGATGGCAAGATCCGCGTCACGTGTGATGCGGAAAGGATGTGCCTCCAAAAGGTCGTAGCCGATGAAGAAACGGGACGCAAAGTGACGGATGACCTGCTCCAAGAGGACGAAGTCATGGCGCCCCTTCTTTTCCGGATCATCCGGCAGGCGGACGATACGAGGGAGCAGCGATGGCACCGGCACGATCGCCGTCTTCACATCGATATCATTTTCCTCATCCAGCGAAAGGTCACGCTCATTCCTTTCGAGCAGCATCGCGATATTGAGGCTCTTCGAAGCGAGGAACGGGAACGGATGCGAGGAGTCGACGGCCATCGGCGTGACGACTGGGAAGACCTGCCGTTCGAAATAGTCCTCCATCCATTTCTTCTGCGCTTCTGTCGCATCTTCCGGATGGATGAAGTAGAGCCCTTCCGTGCGAAGCTCGGACAGGATCATATGGAGGAAACGATACTGGCGCGCGACGAGCTTCTGGCAGGTGTCGGAGATCTGCTCGAGCTGCTCCTCCGGCGTCATATGGGCGATGTCACGGCGCTTCACGCCATTTTCCTTCTGGTGCTTCAGCCCCGCCACGCGGATCATGAAGAATTCATCCAGATTCGAACTCGTGATCGCCAGGAATTTCAATTTTTCCAGCAGGGGATTGTTCGGATCCACTGCTTCCTGCAGTACGCGGCGATTGAACTGCAGCCACGACAGCTCGCGGTTCAGATAATAATGCTGATGTCTATCCTGCACGTCCATAGTTACCTCCGCTCCAATTTGGCTTCCATGCCAAATACCGTTTCAAACATTGTTTTTTCTTTATTAAACAGCCATGTCTCCAGGGCCGTATCCTCACTCGATTCATACTCGATGACAAGTGCATCCCCCGAGATATGGGCCGAAAGATCTTTCAGCTTCTGCTTCCTCGACATATCCATCGCACGGACCAGACGGAAGATGGCTATCAGCTTCAGCGCCGTCATCTTCGACTCATCCGACAGGATGCGGAATGGCTCATCGTCATCATTCGGGATCCCCTTGTGATCATAGTAGACGATGCACGCCACGATATCCTTCTCGCGATCGGAGATCCCGAAAATATCCGTCCCGCGGACCATATTCCACGCCTGCATGGACGAGCCCAGAAGATTCACATACTTCCCGATCTGGTACAGGATGATCGCCATGCGGAGCAGGAATTCATCACGGTCATTGAGCCCATTTCCGCGGTCAAAGGCCTGCACGATCACTTTGCTGTAGAGCTCCATCGCCTTCGCATGCACCGGTTCATAGTAATAGTCTGCCGCGATCGAGCGCGTCAGCTCCAGATTCTGCGCGCGCATGTACGCAAGTGCCGGATCATTCGTCTTCTGTGCCCCATAGAAGAGCGATGCCGAGCGCACGAAGGTCATCCCCATCATGACTACATGCTTCACAGGGATCGCATTCAGGATCTCCTGATAAATATGCAGCGTCGGCGAGACAGTGAGCGCCCATGCCTCACTGATGTGATACTTCTGCATGATCATCGAAGTGGAGAATTTCCCCACCTCGTCATACACCTTGCCGAATTCCTGCGGCTTCACCTCGGCGATATCCCGCTGGTCAAGGTCATGGTGCAAGAGCATCGCTACGATCCTCGCCTCACGGCCCGAGAGAACGACCGTATCGATATCATACTTTCTGATCGATACCCAGAGCGGCTCCATGATCGCATGGATGTACTCCGCCAGCGCTTCCGGGAAATAGCGCGACTCGCGCTGGTTCGTCGTGAACGTCTCCAAAAGACGGAGCGTCCCGATGTGTACATTGTGCTGGTAGCAGAGCGAGCCCTTCTCCCACACCGTCAGCCCAACGCACCCCGACGTGATGTCGACGAAGAGGAAATTCTTCCCCAGACGCTCATTCGCCGCCCGGTTATACTGCTTCAGCTGGTACGAAAGGCCGAAATGCTTGAAATAGATCTCCTGCGGCATGTCCACGACCTGCACATTGAATCCCGTCTTGACACGGATCAAATCCAGGATCGAGCGGCAGTTATCCGCCTCACGGAAAACCGCCGTCGCATACGCCGCATATACCTTCACCTGATAATCCGACAACAGCTGCTTCAATCCATTCAGCATGCGGCAGAGCTTCCGGATCGAAGCGAAAGACAGATTCTTATGATTGAATACCTCTTCCCCAAAGTTCGTATCCTTCCTCACGGACTCGATGACACGGACTTCATTGACATTCTTGTACTCCACGATACGAAGAGACAGATTCGACGAGCCGATGTGAATGATACCGTAAATGAGCGGCTTTTGTTCCGACATAAGTGGCCCTCCTTTTATAAACAGCGGGTATCTTGTAATCCCATATATCCGTAAAAATGAAACGTAAAAGTTAGGAGTGAGGAGTGGTGGTGCGGCGCAGAAAATAATGAAGCGCCGCGGAGTTTTGATAGCACTTCGCGCCGCCGTCATCTCGAGCGTAGCCGAGAGATCTTCCTTGCAGAACGATCAGTGTACCAATTGCGCTATTTCAATCACCGCTTGCTCCTAATCCCCAACCCCTAATCCCTAGCCGCCACCTTCATTTCTCATTCAAGCGAAGCGTCAGCGTTAGCCCGCGGGGCGTGCCGGGCTGGTGTGCTATGAAACAGGTCACACGCAGAAGCATACCTTTTAATGATAGCCCACTCCCGTAAAAAGCACGTAAACAGCGGGCAAAGTTTCTCTTTATAATTATACCATGACTTATATGCATAGCGGAGCACAGGGAGCCCTTCCCGTTAAAGGAAATTCTGATAGTATGGTATGGAAAAAACGTAGAATCACGAAATTATATATAAAAGTGTGATAGAAATCACACTTTTATATATAATTTCGTGATGCATGGCAAATAGCACGCAAAAAGAGGGAAACCTGTCAAGGCTTCCCTCTTTTTTATGCACTACCCTAAATAGAGATTTCAATCCCAGAATAGTCCTTATCTTCATTAGAATGAAGTTTTACTTGCTTCACACCGCCGCTGCCAGTCGTTCCACTTGAGCCAGAGTCACCACTCTCTCCATGATCCCCAAACTGAAATGGATTCCAGTAAAATGAGCAATTCCACACATTTGACCAGATATGTTTGGCTACAATACTTCCTTCAAAAGCCACTTTATGATAGTAGCGAACACACCCGTTCGGCGCATATATGATCGCTTTGAATCGATCATGCTTTTCATTTGCATAGACAGTGACATTCCCATGAAGTGAAATGATCGTCATATTAGTCCAACTCGTATTACAATTCTCTCGATTCACAGTGATATCACCATCGGTAATAATAATCTTGTACTGTTTATAGTTTTCACTAAAACCACTCCCTGAACCCGCAGAATCGTAGTGACCATCTGTATCTAGATATATGCTTTCTTCTCCAGATTTACATGATGACTCATCCTTTCGATACAATCCGCCAGTTGGAGAAAATTCATTTCTATATTTTTCCACATACTGATAGACTTTCTCTACGGATGAATTGTCCTTTTCCATTGCAATATTAATCTTATCCACGTATGTATTCGAGGCCAAAACGTCTTGTCCCTGACTAGTTCCATCATAATAACCAAAACGATTAAAATGAACCCACAATCCAGGATCTTGATGTCCTGGTGGGCGTAACATTGTATCATTATTATAAAATCCATTATCCTTTGGTCCAGTATTATTTTCATGCTCCCAGGTAACATTTTGGCTATGTGACCATAGTTCTAAGTCCGTTTTGGCGGAAGAGCTAAATGCCCCTTTCTCAATGAAAACAGAACGCTTATCCCCACTATTATTATGATCAATACTAATCGGTCCATTACTATGTATCTTGCCATGAATATACACATTATCGCTATTGATATAAATAGCATTCTCATTCAAATCCCCTGGGTTCCCTACAGGTCCGCTATATCCAGCCACCATAGTAAATCCGAAAACCCCTGGATCACCTGTAATCGGACTATCAGGCACAAGACGCGCTGTCGCCTCTACACTAACTGGAATCTTCTGCAATCCCAAAATTCTCATAAACGTCGTATCTACATTCTGTGATACATAGAGAGAAAGGAGAACCCCCTTCGTCTCATCAGTTCCATCGCCATACACGCGCTTGGTAATCTTATCAATTTTATAGTTATCCCTCATAGCAGTGTCGGCATATAAATTCGCCTCTAGGTACGTATGCGCCACCGTCTTGAGGTCAGTCACATCATCCTTGTCATACACATACGCCGCCGCAAGCACCGCCGCATCCGCCGCCTTCTGCAGGCGCGCGTGACGGGCAAAGCCATTCCCAAGGTCCACCGCGAGCCCTGCGCAGGCAAAAAGGATCGGGATCAATATCGCGAAAAAGACCATGTACGCCCCGCGCTCATTCTTGATGCGGGAAAGCAGTCGATTCAAAGAAGTCATAGTATCACCTCATGTGAGTTAGGAGTTAGGAGTTAGGAGTGAGGAGTGGAGGAAGGGGCGCACAATTCATATAGCGCCCCAATACCTCTCATTTTATAAAACAGTCTATTCATGATTTATATAAAACTCCGCGCCGCTTCCATATTTTATGCACTGAGCCTTCACCTCAAACTTCTCACTTGATTGGATGGTCAATTTAACTGCCAGTTATTTATGAAACGCAATTCCCATCACCAGCCACGAAAAACCATATTCGCCATTAGTATACCATAATCTCCCTAGAAATTTGAAATGAAAAGCCGCACGAAAAAACGCCCGCCGGACGGCGGACGTTTTCATTGATCAGAGTGACTGGTGGCTAAGGACAGTGACCGGCACGCAAAGTGCGGTCATCGCCCATTTCTTACTCCGCGGCGCGTCCTTATCTGTTGCGCCGCTCCACCATTTCTCATTTCTAATTTCTCATTTCTAATTTCCTAGTCACACGCAAAAACGCCCGCCAGATGGCGGACGTTTTCATTGATCAAAGTAACTGGCGACCAGCGCGCGGAATGCGGGCATCGCCGTTTACAAAAATCGACGCGGAGCGTCGCTCCGCCTAAGCCTTCCCCGCATGGGGAAGGTGCCCCAAAGGGGCGGATAGGGCACTGGCGGTATGAAAGAGGATGGGAAAATGCGTCTCAAATCGACGATTTACGAAAGCACCCTATCCACCGCTGACGCGGTCCCCCTTCCCCAATGGGGAAGGCAAATTAGTAGCGGCTACGCCGCCATTTTGGCTGACGATATTCCCCTCGAGGGGAAGGCGATTCCTGCTCAGCGGCGAAGCCGCCACCTTCATTCCTCATTCCTAATTCCTCATTTAATTCCCTTCCAGTCTCGCTACGCCGAGCGGCGGGCTTTCAAGGAAGGTGACTTTCGGATTTCTCTGGGCGAGCCAGCCGGCCTGCCATGCATTCGGCAGGAGGTAGACAGGACGCTCACGGCGGTCATAGACGACCATCGCATTGTCGATGCCGATAAGCTCTTCCGGCGGGACATCCCCTTCTGTCCAGCGGGCTGCGGTGTAGGAGAGCGGCTCCAGATTCACATGGACATTATATTCATTTTCCAAGCGGTACTTCATGACTTCGAACTGCAGCTGGCCGACAGCGCCGATGATGAAAGACTCCATGACGTAAGGCTGCTTGTAGACCTGGATCGCCCCTTCCTGCGCGAGCTGGGAGACGCCGTTCAGGAACTGCTTTCTCTTCATGCTGCTTTCCGGAGACAGACGGGCGAAAAGCTCCGGCGGGAAGACCGGGAAATCAATGAAGGTGACCGGGTGCTTCTTCTCGCAGACGGTATCGCCGACACCGAGCTCACCGGTATCGAAAAGGCCGATGATGTCGCCCGGGTAGGCTTTCTCGACCGTCTGTCTTTCCGTCGCGAGGAACTGCTGCGGCTGGGAGAGACGGAGCATCTTGCCGCTCTGGCGATGCAGGACGGTGATGCCTTTCTCGAAGACGCCCGAGCAGATACGCATGAAAGCGACACGGTCATGATGCTTCGGGTCCATATTTGCCTGGATCTTGAAAATGAAGCCAGAGAACGCCGGATCTTCCGGCTCGATGGTGCCTTCCAGCGTCTTTCTCGCTTCCGGCGGCGGCGCAAGCTCGAGGTATTTCTCCAGAAATGGCTGTACGCCGAAATTCGTCATAGCCGATCCGAAGAACATCGGTGTCAGCTCCCCTTTGGCGACTTTTTCCGCATCGAAGGGATCGCCCGCTTCATCAAGAAGCTCCAGATCATCGCGGAGCGCATCCAAAACTTCCTGCCCGACCTGAGAAACGATGGCTTCGTCATCGATCTTGCCTGAAATCACTTCCAGCTTCTTCACGCCATGGGCATTATCCTTGATGAAGATATGGCACATCTCCGTCTCACGGTCATAGATGCCCGTGTAATCACCGTTCACACCGATCGGCCAGTTCATCGGACAGGAACGGATACCAAGCACATCTTCAATGTCCGCCATCAGGTCGAACGGATTCTTGCCGAAATGGTCGATCTTATTCACGAAGGTGAAGATCGGGATCCCGCGATCCGAGCAGACCTTGAAGAGCTTCTTCGTCTGCGCTTCGACGCCCTTTGCCACATCGATGACCATGACCGCCGAGTCGACGGCCATCAGCGTGCGGTAGGTATCCTCCGAAAAGTCCGCATGCCCCGGGGTATCCAGGATATTGATGCGGCAGCCCTGGTAGTCGAACTGCAGCACCGAGCTCGTGACAGAGATCCCGCGCTGTTTTTCGATTTCCATCCAGTCAGACACCGCATAGCGCGCCGTCTTCCTCGCCTTGACGGAGCCTGCGAGATGGATCGCACCCCCGTAAAGCAGTAATTTTTCCGTCAATGTCGTCTTGCCGGCATCCGGGTGGGAAATGATCGCAAACGTCCGGCGGCGTTTGATTTCTTCTAAGTCAGTCATATTGCACCTCAATCAAAAATATACATCGCTTCATTATAGCATATTTTCGGATGGGTTAGCAGTAGGCGGCTCGCGCTTGGCGGAAAGTTGCGGGTATGGGTTCAGGGTCAGCCCGTGGGGCGTGATGCCCTTTGATCACGTTTGAATGCGTTGCTTGAATGAGGAATGAAGGTGGCGGCTTCGCCGCATTTTAGATGACAGTATTCCCGTATCGTCAGCCTTCCCCTCGAGGGGAAGGTGCCCCGTAGGGGCGGATAGGGTACTAGCGGTATGAAAGAGGATGGGGAAAACGGCGTTAATGGGGGCAGTAGGTAGGGCGGGAGTAGTGCGGCGCATTTCGTCATCCTGAGCGGAGAAAAACGTCGTATGTTAGGGAAATGCTTATCTGAAATATGGAAACTGAGTCGAAGGATCTAAGCACCGCAGAGTTTGGAATATATGGTATTCACGAAAGATGAGAAACCTGTGAACCTTTTGAACCTTCAGTACCCGTTTAACCCATGAGGCTTCGTAAAAAGGGAATAAGGATAGTCTGCTTTCAAACCTGTGGACAGCCAGCGGCTCAAAACACAAAAACCGCGCAGGCATAAACCTGCGCGGTTCCTTACTTCGATACATCGCGGAGTGTATGATATGGCGATCCGTCTTTGCGTGTGTTCTCTCCCACCTGCATCGAGACATTATTCTCCAGACGCTTGATCTCACCCGTAGCAGGATTCACCCGATACACATCCGTCGTGACCTTCGTCCCCACCGACTGCGCGGCCAATGTCTTCCCGCCATTCTTATCCGGGCTGTAAATGGCGACCGCATAGTACAGCTGGTTATTTTCCTTATAACCGACCATCGCCCAGCTGTCACTTTCGAGCGCACTGGAATCGATCTGTTTCACATATTTCGACCCACTGTCACTATCGATCAGCCCATTCTCCGTCGTAAACTCCGGGCCTTTTCTTTGATCGAAATATTTTCCATTCAGTCCATGTCCGCCCATATAGTCAAAAAAGGACTGGAACCCAGGGCCCATCTCTTTTTGGGTGAGTGCAAGAAGCGTATCCTTCAGCCACTTCATGTGACGGTCATAGACCTTCTGCTCCGTACTTTTGCTCCCCGCTTGAAGAAGCTCTGCAGCGGAGCCAAAGATCCTAGGGATCCCGTCTCCGTAAGACCCCAAAACGCCCCATCCGATCCCGACCACCAAGCCCAGCATGAGGGCATACTCCACAAAGTTGTTCCCCTTCTGTCTCATATCTCTTACCAGTCCTCTTTCTCGTATAATAAGTTCCAAGGTTTCATTTTACCATCTTTTCAAGAGAGCTACAAGGAGATAATAAGAGGCGGAGACTCACCCGCCCCGACGCAAGAAAAGGTGGAAAGCAGGGATGAGCAGACAGGGATGGACGCAGGGCAACTTATGACTTGTGACTGGTGACTTTCTCCTACTGTCATTTCGAGCGCAAGCGAGAAATCTTTGTCATTCGCGGTCAAACGGCCAATGTCAGGAAATGCTCAAACGGGAAGCCTGTGATCTCCGACCTTCGGGCATCGCCCTATTTATACTCCGCGGCGCTTAGATCCTTCGACTCAGTTCTCCTGTTTCAGATAAGCCGTTTTTTAACATACGACGTTTTCCTCCGCTCAGGATGACGAAAAGCACCGCACCAACCCCGTTGAACCTTCTGAACCTATAGAACCTGCTCCCCCTCTTTCGCAAACAAGTAAGGGACGACAACATTCCAGAGGCTCCCCCGTAAAACAAGAAACGGACGTTTCACATCCTACATCATGACAAAAAAATCTATCATCAGGATCGCCACAAAGAGACAGTAGAAGAACTTCCCCCAGAACGCCTGCCGATTCTTCTTTGTCGAGACCTCGAAGCCGCAATGCGGGCAATACCTCAGCCCCACGACATCCGGCACCGGACCACGGCAATGTGGACACACCTCGCAGTGCCCCGCCGCATACTGCGCGAGCTCCTCCGCCGTCAGCTCCGGCAATCGTTCATCTTCGAAATTCACATAGAGAATGTGATCCTCTGGGACGCCTTCCTTCAGCAGCTCGTGGATACGCTGGATCAGAAGATAGGACTTCCCTGCCCTTCGAATGCCGACAAGGCAGTAGTTCAGATTCTCCTCCCAGTCGAAAGCACGAGTAAGAAACCCCTGCTCCTGCACCGCCTCCCACTGGTCTGCCAGCACTTCCTGTATGATTTTTTATTCATCTTGTCTCCTCCGCAGAACGGAAAAGGGGTAATATTGTCTCGTTCATAAAACAATATTACCCCCTTTTCCGTCTCGTACACAAGACAGATTGACGCAAATCTTAAGGGAATAGTGATCTCCGTCATTTATAAAAAAGGCGTCATATAGAGCGGCAAATAGATGATCCCATTCTCCTCTTTCAGATCCGCCGGATGGAGGACGTAGGGTGTGTGGAGCTCACTGGGGAAACGCTTGATGAATTTTTTGAGCGAGGTCAGCGTATAATTCTTACTTGACTTCACTTCGATCGGCGAGATATTGTGCGCATTCGTGATCTTGCTCTTGGCTATGAGAAAATCAATTTCCATCCGCTCATCTTTGTCTGTTTTGGATGGATTCGAGTAGAAATAGAGTTTGTGCCCGGCAGCACGAAGCATCTGGGCGGTCATGTTCTCTACGATCATACCCATGTTTACTTCGAGTTTATCGAAGAGGATTTTCTTATAGATTTCCTCACTGACGAGGCTGTTCTCGTCGAAGCTGTGGCTGATAAGGAGGCCGGTATCTGCCATATAGCATTTGAGGGTGAGTCTGTCCATATTGAGTTTCAGCCCGATATCGGGCGCGGTGGTATTGTAGCAGGCGTTGACGATCATGGCATCGGTCAACCAGAAGAGGGCATCTTCATAATTTCTGGCAGCAGCCCCTTTTCGCAGGGCAGAGAAGCGGAATCTTCTTTCGTGCCTTGCAAGCTGCGCAGGGATGTCGTCGAAAATCTGTGTGACTTTCATTTCACATCCGGCCGCGTGCTTGGCGATGTCTGCGCGATAGAGTGCGAGGATATCCCGCTTCACCTGATCCACTTTTGTAAAGTCACGGCTTTCGACGTAGGCATTGACCGCCTGAGGCATGCCGCCAACGATCATATACTGCCGGTAGTAATCCATGCCTTTGCGATGAAGTGCCTGCCCCATGGGTGTCTTCTTTGCAAAGCAGCAGGCCGCAAGCGGTATAAACTGTTCATTTCCTAAGGCCCATAGGAACTCTTCAAAGTCGAGCGGAAACATTTGGAGGTGTCGCTCTTCGGAGGGGATCAGAATGTCCTTCACGTTCTTCCGGATACTCATGAGGGAGCCTGTCTCAAGATAATCGTAGCGCCCGTCCCTGACCAGGTACTTGATCGCGGAGCGAGCCCGGGGACAGAGCTGAACTTCGTCGAAGATGATCAGGCTTTCCCGCGAATAGAGGCGGACATTGTAGTAGGTCGAGAGATAGAGAAAAAGCGTATCGAGGTCATCAAGGTAGCGGTCGAAAAGGTCTGTCACATCTTTTGAGGCACGGTTGAAATCAATGAGAATGTAACTCTTGTATTCCGCTTTCGCAAATTCTTCTGCCACGTAACTTTTACCAACGCGGCGCGCCCCATCGATCAAAAGGGCTGTCTTGCCGCCTTCTTTTTTCCATGCAAGCAGTGTGTTATATATTTTTCGTCTCATGGGTCCCTCCTTTGAATCATTTTCCTGCTTCGATTATAGCATATTATCCAAAGTTTTATTTCTATTAAATTGCATATTTTCCAAAGTTTTTAAATATCGATTTTACATATTTTCTATCAAGCAGGCAGCAAGCCATATTCATCGCAAAATCCTTCGACGCTTGTTCCGCATGCGGCTATCGCACATACGCCGTTTTCGTCCGCGCAGGATGACATCCAGTTTCCAGCCACTAGTCACCACCAAACAACAAAAAAGAACCACGGCGCGTGCCGTGGTTCTTTGGCTTAGTTTCAAGAGTCGATCTCTTTCTTTCTGGTGAGGCTGGCTTGCTCGAAGTGCATGCTTCTGGTATGAATGGTATGTACCCAGCCTTTCTCATGGCGATCCTTCCATCCGAGGATGGTGACGGGGATCCATGAGTACAGGAAGACAGGGTAGATGAGCCAGTAGAGGTATATCTTCCAGGGCACCTTGATCTGAAGGAGAACGATCAATGGGACGACGGACTGGATGAAGCCCAGGATCGCCCAGAACTGGTGCGGGACCAGCACATCGTTGTAGAGGATGACCGTGAAGCAGGGGTAGAACATATTGATGTAGGTCATCAGAAGGTAGAAGGTGGAGACGAGGAGGAAGTAGTTCTGCAGGAGCTGCATGATGCCGTCTAAGATGACGATGCTGTGACGTTTCCATCCTTCTTTCCAAAGGATCGGGATGTAGCGCTCGGAGCAGTCGAACTGGCCTTGCGCCCAGCGTTTTCTCTGGCGGCAGGAGGCCATGAAGGAGAGTGGCTTCTCATCGTAAATGATGGCGTCATGTACCCAGCAGGTACGGATGCCGTGAGAGAGGCATTTCATGGCAAATTCCATGTCTTCGGTCAGGCAGTCACAGCCCCAGCCGTATTTCTTGACGATATCGGAAGCGATGCACATGCCGGTGCCGCCGAGACAGGAGGAGAGGCCCATATTGTACTTGCCGAGATGCCAGAGGTGGTTGATGGTCCAGAAGGCGATGGCGAAGGTGCCGGAGACCCAGGTGTCGGTCGGATTCTTCGCGGAGAGGTAGCCCTGCAGGACTTTCTGTCCTTTGAGAAGACGATTGTTCATGACGGCAAGGAAATCCAGATGGACGAGGTTGTCGGAGTCGAAGACACAGAAAGCGTCATATTTCTTATCCAGCGCAAAGATCTTCGGGAAGACCCAGTCCATGGCATAGCCTTTGCCGACGAGTTCCTTGTTTTCTCTTTCGAAAACGTGGGCGCCATGGGCGCGCGCGATCTCAGCGGTATTGTCGGTGCAGTTGTCTGCGATGACGAAGACGTCATAGAGTTCTTTCGGATATTTCAGGATGCGAAGGTTGTCCAGCAGATCTCCCAGGACCATGGCTTCGTTGTGCGCCGGTATGACGATGGCGAAGCGGCTCTTCGGGGCAGCCAGATTCGTTTCTTTTCGATGCCACATGCCGAATAACGCGATCACCGTATAGTAGATGGTAAAAATCCCGACGATGATCTGTATCGGAAACATGATTATATCGAGGTAGTGGTTCATTGTTCGATGTCCTCAGGTGCTCTTTTCTGTTTTCTTCTGATAGCTTTCCGTTTGCCTTTTCTGCAGTTGAGGTAGGTATTCATCATGCCGAAGAGGATGTAGGCAGCGCAGATGGCAGCCGCCCAGATCGGCCAGTAGAAGATGGTCGCGATGACGAAGAAGGCAAAGCAGATGGCAACCGCGGGCACATGCAGTTGGTCTGCGCTTGCGCCTTTGTTATCCGGGTAGTGGATCTCGCTCACCATGAGGAAGGCGAGCAGAAGGACCCAGAGGACGATGAGCCAGTTCCAGACTTTCGCACCGGAGAGCACGTAAGCGGAAATGATGACGCCGGTCGTCGGGCAGGGGAGTCCTTCGAAGTAGCCATGAACGGATGTGACCTTCACATTGAAGCGTGCCAGACGGAAGGCACAGAAGGTACCGAGGAGGGCGCAGGGAATGATGCCCACCCAGCCAAGCTCATGGAGCTGGTAGGAGTAAATGAGCGCACCGGCTGCGATGCCGAAGGAAATATCATCGGAGAGGGAGTCGAGCTCAACGCCCATGGGGCCGGCGGTGTGCAGCGCACGGGCGACTCTCCCGTCCAGCGCATCGGCCACCATCGCGATCAGTATGAAAATCGCTGCGAGGTCGCAGTGACCTTCGATAGACATCATTATGGATAAGCCGCCAAAGAATGCATTGGCCGCTGTAACTCCATTGGCAATCCAAGATTTATTCAACTTATTTCAGCCTCCCTACGACGGTCAGGCCGCCGCGTACTTTGTCGCCTTTTTTGACGCAGATCTCACAATCTCCCGGGATGTAGAGCTCCGTGCAGGAGCCGAATTTGATCATGCCGTAGAGTTCGCCTTTTTTCAGGCTGTCTCCCAGATTTTTCCAGGAAACGACGCGTCGTGCCAGTATCCCCGCGATGAGGATGACCAGGATGGATCGGTTCTTGCCCGTGATCCCGATGGCACCGCGTTCATTTTCAAAGCCCACCCCTTCCTCATACGCCGGCAGGAATTTGCCCTGCGTATAGGACTGGTAGGTGATCTTCCCTTCCATCGGGCTGCGGTTGCAGTGCACGTCGAAGATGGAAAGGAAAATGGTGATTTTATGACAGGTCTGTCCCAGAAACATGTCTTCCTTCGCGTCATGGCACACGTCCACGACGGTGCCGTCCGCCGGAGAGACGAGGACATCATCACCCGGAGTGATTTTATCATTTCTGGGAGGACAGCGGAAGAAATAGGTGAAGTATACTGCAAGTACAAAGGGCACGACGGCAGCATAGTACCATTTCATCCAGAGTCCGATCACGCCAAGAAGGAGTGCCACGATGATAAAAGGGTATCCTTCCGGTAGAATGATTGGTTTTTTCAGCATCACTGACTCCTAAATGAATATGTTAGGTTTAAGGGTTAAGGGTTAAGGGTTAAAGGTTAAGGGTTAAAGGTTAAGGGTTCGGGGTTAGCCCCGGGGGGCGTGCCGCCCCTTGATTACGTTTGAAAGCCTCGATTGAATGAGCAATTAGAAATGAGAAATGAGAAATGGTGGTGCGGCGCATAAAGCCATGGAAGCGCCGCGGAGGTTTGAAACTAGCGGTTTTCTCGTATCGCAAACCTAATCCCTAGCTACTAATCCCTAGTCACCAGTCACTTGAGATTTCTAACCCTAATCCCTCATTACTTTCTCTCCCTCTTCCACTTCTTGACAGCCATCATGAATTTTGGGATGGCCATCATGCGCCCGATGCGGGAGGGCTGCAGGTAGAGTCGATACGCCCACTCGAGACGGTTCTTCTGCATCCAGAGCGGGGCACGTTTCAGATTTCCGCTCATGACATCGAAGACGCCGCCGATGCCCATGGCCAGCACGGGTCCAAGCTCGTCCTTGTGACGATAGAGCCATTTCTCCTGCTTCGGGACGCCGAGGCCTACCAGGAGCAGCTTGGCTCCGCTTTTCCGGATGTCTTTGATGATCCGTTTCTCCTCTTCTTCGTCGAAGTAGCCGTCATGGCAGCCCACGAGTCGGATCTCCCCATGGGACTTCTGGAAACGATCGGCCGCCTTCTTCGCGACGCCGGGCGCCCCGCCCAAGAAATAGACGGGCCAGCCTTCTTTCGATGCGATCTTTAGCAGCTCGACAGACAGATCGGCACCGGTCACGCGTTCCGGAAAGGGAGTGCCGAGAGTTTCTCCCGCCCAAAGTACACCGGCTCCGTCAGGAACGACGAGGTCGGCACGATTCAGGATACGCCCGAGCTCCTTGTCTTCCTGCGCCTGCATGATCATTTCTGCATTGGCCGTGGCAATGAGGCGGGGCTTTTCGTCCCCCATCCCTTCTTTCGCCCACCGGAGGACTTCCTGCATGGTGAGTGCATAGACCGTGACGTCCATCACATTGTGCGAGGATTTTTCTATATCTATCATTTTACGCTGTAGTTCGGTGCTTCCTTGGTGATGCTGACATCATGCGGATGGCTTTCACGCAGACCTGCGCCGGTAATCTGAATAAACTGAGTATCTTCATTCATGGCCTTGATGTTCTTCGCACCGCAGTAGCCCATGGATGCACGGAGACCGCCGATGAGCTGGAAGAGGACGTCGGAGACATGTCCTTTGTAAGGAATGCGGCCTTCGATACCCTCCGGTACGAGTTTCTTCGCATTCTGCTGGAAATATCTGTCCTTGCTGCCAGCCTGCATAGCGCCCAGAGAGCCCATGCCGCGGTAAGATTTATAATTCTTGCCCTGGTAAATGATCATCTCGCCAGGAGCTTCTTCCGTACCTGCGAGGAGGTTGCCGAGCATGACGCAGGACGCACCGGCGCCAAGGGCCTTTGCGATATCACCGGAGTACTGGATGCCGCCGTCAGCGATGATCGGGATGCCGGTGCCTTCGGCTGCTTTCGCGCAGTCATAGATCGCTGTGATCTGCGGTACACCGATGCCCGCAATGACACGAGTGGTGCAGATGGAGCCAGGTCCGATGCCGACTTTGACAGCGGATACGCCGGCTTCGATCAGTGCCTTGGTCGCATCATAGGTTGCGACATTGCCGGCGATGAGCTCCAGATGCGGGAATGCTTTGCGCAGGCGGCGGATGGTCTGCAGCACGCCTTCGCTGTGACCATGTGCGGTATCGATGACAAGGACATCTGCTTTGGCATCGAGAAGTGCTTCGACGCGGTCTTCCACGTCCGAAGTGACACCGATGGCAGCAGCCACCTTCAGGCGGCCGTCAGAGTCTTTGTTCGAATTTGGGAATTTTCTCATCTTTTCGATATCACGGATGGTGATGAGGCCTTTCAGATGGCCGTCATCGTCCACGAGCGGCAGTTTTTCGATGCGGTGCGCCTGCAGGATGCGTTTCGCTTCTTCCATGGTGGTATGTTCCGGAGCGGTAATCAGCCCTTTCGAAGTCATGATGTCGCTGATCGGACGGGACAGATCCGTCTCGAAACGCATATCACGGTTCGTAATGATGCCGACCAGTTTGCCATTCTCTGTGATCGGCACACCGGAAATATGGTATTTGTTCATCAGTTCGTCCGCATCCGACAGGGTGTTGTCCGGAGCGAGGTAGATCGGATCCACGATGATTCCGTGTTCCGAACGCTTGACCAGCTTCACTTCTCTGGCCTGCTCATCAATGCTCATGTTCTTGTGAATGACACCGATACCGCCCTCGCGCGCCATGGCGATCGCCATTTCTGCTTCAGTGACGGTATCCATGCCGGCGCTCATGACCGGAATATTCAGTGTGACATTCTGTGTAAGGTGGGTGCGTACATCTACGTCGCGCGGAAGGACATCCGAATGTGCCGGGATCAGCAGCACATCATCAAAAGTCAGTCCCTGCTTGCCAAATTTGTCTTCTCTCATCATAGCCTCCATTCAAAAACTTTGGTTACTTATGTGATGTCATGTCTATCTCTCTAGCCCGGAAATGCAGATCTATAGGATCCGCATCCCCTCATATGCCAAAGAGGTGCATTCTTTTCAATTAAAACATTATACCATAAATCACAGAGCTGTGTCTTGTATGATTTTTGAGGGTTCAAGGTTAGCCTGTGGGGCAGAGCGCCCCTTGATTACGGTTGAAAGCCTCGCTTGAATGAGAAATTAGAAATGCGAAATGAGAAATGCGAAATGGTGGTGCGGCGCTTAAAAATATGGAAGCGCCGCGAAGTATAGATGGTGGCGATACCCGAAGGTGGCATTTCAGTCACTAGTCACAAGTCACTAGCCACCAGTCACTTCTCCCCAAATTTTTCAAGGAACGCCCCTCCAAATCGATGCGCGAGTTCTTTCCTGAAATCCATGCCCCGCTCCATGGCGTTTTGCGCTTCCTTTCTCGCTTTTTCGAGGAGCGGGAGATCTTTCACGATATCTGCCGCCTTGAGGTCCGGCATGCCATGCTGGTGATAGCCGAAGAATTCACCGCTGCCGCGCAGGATGAGATCTTTTTCAGACAGGAGGAAGCCATCCTGGATCTCGCACATCAGCTTCATCCTGAGCTGGGTGATCTCATTCTGATTATCCGAGTAGAGGATGCAGTAAGCCTGCGCCTCCCCGCGCCCGACACGGCCGCGAAGCTGATGCAGCTGCGAAAGGCCGAAACGGTCAGCTCCGTAGACGAACATGATGGTGGCATTGGGTACATTGACGCCGACTTCGATGACGGATGTGGCGACGAGGAGCTTCTTCTCTCCCCGATGAAAGGCCTGCATGACCGCCTCTTTCTCGCTGTTCTTCATCCGCCCATGGACAAGGCCCACAGGAAACATGGGGAATATGCGGTCACGCAGCTCTTCATACACGGAGACGGCCGAGGCGAGGTCCTGCTTCTCACTCTTTTCAACGAGCGGGCAGACCACGTACACCTGATGTCCCGCTTCCATTTCCCGTCCCATGAAGCGAAAGACACGCTGGAGCATCTGACTCCCGATGGCGTAAGTCTTCACCGGATGTCTCCCCGGCGGCATCTCGCGGATAGCTGAAACATCGAGATCGCCATAAACGGAGAGCGCCATGGTCCTTGGGATCGGTGTTGCCGTCATGACGAGGATGTGCGGCGAGCCCCCCTTCGTTTCTAATGCCTTTCGCTGCTTCACGCCGAAGCGGTGCTGTTCATCGGTGATAACGAGACCCAGATGGGCAAAGATGACATCCTTCTCGAGCAAGGCGTGCGTGCCGATCAGTACATCGATGTCCCCTGCTGCCAGCTGCTTCAGGATCTCGCGGCGCTCAGATGCCTTCGTATTTCCGGAGAGGTAAGCGACGCGGATAGGAAGTCCTTCGTAGAAATGCTGGAATGTCTCATAGTGCTGCCCTGCCAGGACCTCAGTCGGTGCCATGAGTGCGCCCTGATATCCATTCTCTACGATCTTGGCGAGCGAGAGTGCCGCGACAGCCGTCTTGCCGCTCCCGACATCCCCCTGCACCAGGCGGTTCATCGGGATGAGCCCTTCCATATCGTCCTCGATATCACGAAAGGCTTGCTGCTGCCCCTCGGTCAGCCGGAAGGGGAAATGCTCGCGCACCCTCTTGACGAGCTCACCGGATGGCGCGCACTTGATGCTCTCTCTCCCCTCTTCTCTCTTTTTACGCAGGAGCAGGACGCCTGCCTGCATGAAGAACAATTCTTCAAATGCGATCCGTCTGCGCGCTTCTCTCTGCTCGGCCCAGTTCTTCGGATCGTGCATTGCACGGATGGCCGCAAGCCGTCCCATCAGTTTCTCTCTCCGGACGGTATCCTCCGGAAGATTCTCATCCGCATCCTCCACCAGCGCGAGCGCTCCCTCGATCATACGCCGAAGCTGCGGCGTCTTGATGCCCTCGGTCAGTCCGTATACAGGGACGAGCTTTTGAAAGGACGGCAGGTCCTCTGGCTCGATGGCCTCGATCTCCGCATTGCTGATCTGGTTCCTGTTGTAGCCATACTCCACCTTGCCATATGCCAGCACATGCTTCGAACGATGAAAAAGATCGGCTTTCCACGGCTGATTGAAATAGGTGAGCACCACCGCACCCGTATCATCGACGATCATGACATTCAGGATCGACATGCCTCTTCGGGGATGAATCTCCTTCAGGCCCACTACCTCTCCGTAGACCACAGCCTCTTCATCAGGCACGAGATCTCCCATCGGTGTGACCTTCGTCCAGTCCTGATAGCGCCTCGGAAAATAGGAAAGGAGATCTTCTACGGTATGAATACCGAGGCGCTCCAGCTTCTCCTTCATCCGAGGGCCGACTCCCTTCAGGTACTGGACGGAATCAGATAGTTTCATGGATGACCTCCTTTGTGTGACAGATGCGGACTTGACATGGAACGGGGCCTGCAGGGCAGAAAGGACGCGGCTCCTTGCGCGTCACGATCCCCTGCCATAAATCTTCGCAACGCTTTACGCGACGCACTCCCGTTTAGCCTTTACTCTTATTATAATTCTTCAAATACTCTGCTGTAAAATACTTGCGTAAAAAAAAGAGTTGTGATATAGTATGAATGTTGCAATCGCGGAAGTGCAAGGAGGTGTAGCACATGGCTAACTATTGTGAAGTTTGCGGCAAGGGAACCGCTACGGGATTCAATGTATCCCATTCCCATTTGAAAACAAAGAGAACCTGGAAACCGAACATCCAGAGAGTTCGCGTACTGGTTGACGGACAGGTCAAGAGAATGAATGTCTGCACTCGTTGCCTTCGTTCTCATAAAGTAAACAGAGACATCTGATCGATCATCTGATTGCTGCATTTCAAGCCGGCTGTATTTCAGCCGGCTCTTTTTGCATGCTTTTTAGTGACTGGTGACTAGTGACTGGTGACTAGAGATTAGGGATTAGGGATTAAGGTGCAAAAAGCGGCGAACTTTTTGCGCCCATCTGCCCGGCTTGAAACATGCTCAAGGTTTCTATATAATGAGAGCAAGCAGCAGTATCAGACTTTATAGTTTAAGGAAACACTGATTATTATTTTCATTCAAGAAAGGAGTCTCCTATGCGAAAAATTGTATTAACCGCTGCCTTCGCAGCCCTCACCCTCGCTTCCTCTGTTTCCGCGAACTGGATCACGGGCGAGCCTACGATCCTGGCCGTCAATTCCGGGGAGGCCGCCTTCCACACCGCCCTCACAAGTGACCAGCGGCTCGACGTAAACCTCACCGCAGGCGCAGAAGGCAAGGCTGACCTCACCTTCACGACGAAAGCATCAGAGAGTGCGCTGTCTCTCACCGCTCTCCCCGTCCTCGTAAACGAAGAAGCCGGCTTTGCGGATGCAAAGCTCACCATCACGCCGCTCGTGAATGATGCGAATGGCCTGCGATTCTACCTTGTCGATACCGGCGAAACCGGCGGCGCGCATATCGTTTCCTACAAGGGAGGCACCTTCAAGAGTGCCTTCGATGCAGCGGATCTGGAAAATATCAATGGTGCCTCTTCTTTCACCGTTGAGAAGAAACAGATCCTCTTCCACACGAAGGAAAATGACACAGATGCCACCTATACTCTTTCACTCGATACAAAGTCGCTCACATTCACAGCGGTGAAGTGACTAGTGACTAGTGACTGGTGACTAAATACCACCTTCGGGCATCACCATTATTTATGCATCGCGGCGCTTCTGATTGTTATGCGCCGCACCACATCTTTTGAACCTGCTGAACCCTTTGAACCTGTTGAAGCCCAACAAAAAACGCTATCCGAAAATATTTGGATAGCGTTTTTTGTTGCTTTCTATCAGCCGACAATGTTCAGCGCATAGATAGCGTATTCTTTTTCCAGTGCTTCGGACTTCTTGGAGAGTTCGATCTGGAGATCAGAAGCGGTGTCATAGTCTTTGGCTTCCAGGGCTTCTTTGAGCTTGGTCGCGATAGACTTGCTGGCTTTGGTATCTTTGATGAGTTCATATTTCTTTGCTGCGATAGATTCCCAACGTTCTTCATCGAGTTCATCTTCGCTGGAAAGCTTCTTGAAGCTCTTGACGAGTGCTTCTGTAGCCGGGATGATGCGGTCAACGAGTTCATTTTCCCAGCGATATTCGATGGAATCAAGGAAGGAGTCTACAATGACCTGATTTAAGCTGTCGCCGGCGGTGATGACAGCGACTTTGTCTTTGTTTGCCTTCATGGTCTTGATGTTTTCCCATACGGTTGCCGGCGGCTTGCCGAAAGCAGCATCACGTTCTTCCTGGGTGAAGTCTTCGAATACATTGTCTTCGCAACGATAGGCACGACCTGCTTCGAGGTAGTCAGCAGCTTCGCCCGGTTTCTTGGAGAGTTCTGCGAGAAGATCTGCCGGTGCTTTGCCGGAGGTGATCGCATAGGTAATGCCATCCAGTGCGGTCAGGAAGAGGCAGGAGGCAGCGAGATATGTATTGGTGAACGGGTTTGGTGCGCGCAGTTCAAAGCGGGTGGCTTTCGGGCTTTCGATATCACGGACCAGACCGATCAGGATGGTTCTGTTACGGGACGGTACTTCCGGATTGTGGCCGAGGGAGGTGACGATGCAGACCGGTGCTTCGAAGCCTGGTTTCAGACGGTTGAAGGCATCGGTGGTGGAGGAGACGAATGGATTCGTTGCTTCGTAGTTCTTCAGGATACCCATGATGAAGCCATAGCCGATGGTGGAAAGGAAGTCGGCTTTCATATCGCTCGGTGCCAGAAGATTGATGGTCTTGCCATTCTTCAGAGATGCACAAATGCCGACATGGGTATGTTCGCCGGAGCCGGCAACGCCGATGATCGGTTTTGCCTGGAAGGAAACATCGAGGCCGTATTTTCGGAAGACTTCACGGATGATGATGCGGGCTTCGAGTTCATTGTCAGCCGCCTGCAGCGGATTCATAGAGAAGAGCCAGTCAAGTTCGAGCTGTTCGCAGACATCGACGGTATGTCCCAGATCGTCGACCTTCGGTTTAATACCGCCGACTTCTTTATGTCCCATTTCTACATGCATGCCGCGAGCATCCAGTTCTTCGATGGCTTCTTCCATCGCAGTTCTGACGTTGCCGCGCATTCTCTGCCAGTACTGTTCCTGCAGTCTCTGAGAAATGGACAGGTGCTGTACCGTTTCTGTTTCGCTCGGTGTCTTGACCCAGAATTCCAGTTCCGTGCCGATGGTGAATTTGATATCCTCGATCTCATCGACCGGCAGATCTTCCATGCCTTTGACCGGCTTGCCGCTTGCGAGGAGCCCTTTCAGCTTCTCAGCGACGAAAGCGCAGGATTCTTTCAGGATAGAACGGGAATCGATGAATTTGCCATTGTGCAGAAGGAAGCATGGGATGCGGAGCGTGCCGACCGGACGGCCATTGCTGTACAGGTTGTCTTCATTGTAGTCGATGTACCAGTTTACGCTGGCATCTGCGACCATGTCGACGCGGGCATCATTCAGTGTGGCGATGTTCATCAGAACGACAGAGGAGCCGTCGGTCTGTACGGCTGTACCGGCGAAGAAATCATCGTAGTTTTTCAGGAACAGTTCGATCGGCACCTTTTCATCGGTGTCATTGCCGGCCAGATCGATGCCGACCAGAGAAACGAAGCGGATTTCCGGATGGGTCTTGAGGAGTCCCAGGACACCTTCTTTGCCAAATTCACCGGACGGGATGTAGTACAGTAAGTCGTTGTTGATCATTTTGAATTCCTCCTGCTTGATAATCGTGGATTGTTGGTCTTTGATTGCTGTTTGCCTATGGGGGAGGTTCGCTGATTCCTAACCTCCAACCCCTAATCTTTAGATCCTTTTACACAGCTGGCGAAACCCCAGCGTGGAGTAGCAGTACTCCATTTTCCATAAACGTCTCATCCAGGTTGTCCCCCCTATTTGAGTTTGCCTGTAAAATAAAAATGACCTACTCTCTGGGTATCCAGAGAGTAGGTCATCTTCGGCCAGATGAATGTATAGTTGGTTAGTAGTGACTGGTAGCTAGGGATTAGTGGCTAGGGATTAGAAATTTCATTTCCCCCTCGCCCTGATGCACCAGCATTTCTCTAGTCCAGAATATTCAGCGCATAGACGCGATATTCTTTTTCCAGTGCTTCTGCTTTCTTTGCCATTTCCACCTGCAGCGTGGAAGCGGTATCGAAGTCATTCGCCTCGAGAGCTTCCTTCAGGCGGGTGCAGAGGCATTTCTCATCCTCTGTATCCTTAGCGAGCTCGATGCGCTTCGCCTTGATGGATTTCCAGCGTTTTTCGTCGATCTTATCGTCGTTATCGAGCTTCTTATATCCTCTGACAGCCAGTTCGGTGCCTGGAATGATCCGATCGATCAGCTCATTCTTCCAGCGGTAAAGGATGGATGCGACAAAGGAGTCTACGATCTGTTCAGAGATCGCACCGCTCTTGGTGAGCGCAGCGACTTTGTCCGGATTGGCTTTCATGATCTTGACATTGTCCCAGACGGTAGCCGGCGGCTTGCCGAAGACAGCATCGCGTTCTTCCTGCGTATAGTCTTCGAATACGTTGTCTTCGCAGCGATATTCTCTATCCTTGTCAAGGTATCCGGCTTCTTCTCCGGCTTTCTTAGAAAGCTCGGCGAGAAGTTCTTCCGGGCCTTTTCCGGAAGCGAGTGCATACTCGATGCCATCCAAAGCGGTCAGGTACAGGCAGGAAACGCAGAGATAGGTATTGGTAAACGGGTTCGGCGCACGGAGCTCGAAGCGGGTGGCTTTCGGATTTCCGATATCACGGATGAGCCCGATCAGGATGGATCTGTTTCGAGACGGCAACTCCGGCTTATGTCCCAGAGAGGTGACGATGCAGACCGGCGCTTCAAAGCCAGGCTTCAGCCGGTTGAAAGCATCGGTGGTCGAGGAAACGAATGGATTCGTTGCTTCGTAGTTGTTGAGGATACCCATGATGAAGCCATAGCCGATGGTGGAGAGGAAATCTGCCTGCATATCCTCCGGCGCCAACAGATTGATGGTCTTGCCATTTTTAAGAAGAGCAGCAAAACCGACATGGGTGTGTTCCCCGGAGCCGGCGACGCCGATGATCGGTTTCGCACGGAAGGAGACGTCGAGCCCATTTCTGCGGAATACTTCACGAACCACGATACGGGCTTCCAGTTCATTGTCTGCTGCCTGCAGCGGGTTTGTCGAGAAGAGCCAGTCGAGCTCAAGCTGTTCGCAAACGTCAAAAATATGACCATCATCATCGATCTTAGGTTTGATCCCGCCGACTTCTTTATGTCCCATTTCTACATGCATGCCGCGGGCATCGAGTTCTTCGATCGCCTGTTCCATAGCGGTACGGACATTGCCGCGCATGCGCTGCCAGTACTGCTCCTGCAGGCGCTGGGAAATGGAAAGATGCTGTACGGTCTCCTTCTCGCTCGGTGTCTTCACCCAGAATTCCAGCTCTGTGCCGGTGGTGAATACGATGTCCTGGATCTCAGAGAATGGGAAATTTTCCATTCCTTTGACCTGTGCACCGACCAGAAGCTTTCTGAGACGGTCAGCGACATATTCGCAGGACTGCTTCAGAATGGAACGGGAATCAATGAATTTGCCATTGTGGATGAGGAAGCTCGGAATACGAAGCGTGCCGATCGGAAGACCGGTTTCTTCATCTACGTTATCATCATTATAGTCTACATACCAATTCACGGTGCTGTCAGCGACCATGTCGACGCGTGCATCGTTCAGTGTGGCGATATTCATAAACACGACAGAAGAACCATCTGTCTGGACAGCTTTGCCGGCGAAGAAATCTTCGTAGTCCTTCATGAAGATCTCGATCGGGATGCGTTCATCTGTATCATTGCCTGCAAGATCGATTCCGACCAGAGAGACGAACCGAATTTCCGGATGCTGTGCCAGTAAAGAAAGTACCCCTTCTTTGCCATACTGTCCAGCAGGGATGCAGTACAATAAGTTTTTGTTCATTTGAGTCCTCCTATAGACTTTCTTGAATTCCACCATTTTTTAGATTGAAAATAAGCTATATGAATCAATAGAAAATGACCCATCCCGGTAGGAATGAGTCATCTTTGACGCAGCATATGAACTTATGGATTAAGAATACACCACGCTTCTTACTTTGTCAAGCCTTTCGCCTAAGCAAGCAGTTTGCGGACGATCTGATTGATCAGCTTTCCGTCTGCCTGTCCTTTAAGCTTCGCCATGACAGCTTTCATCACAGAGCCCATGTTTTTCTGCCCAGGATCCATGGCATCGACGATTTCCTTGACTGCTGCTTCGACGGCTTCCGGAGTCATTTCTGCCGGCAGGTATTTCTCAAGTACATCGATCTCCGCTTTGGTCTGTTCAACCAGGTCTTCTCTTCCGGAACTCTCGATCTCAGACAGAGTTTCTTTCCTCTGCTTCACTTCTTTCCGGAGAACCGCAAGAACCTGATCATCATTGAAGTCCGCGTGTCCGTTGTCGATTTCAGCCTGTCTGATGTGAGCACGAGCCATGCGGATCGTGTTCAGAGCAAGCTTTCCTTCTTCTTTCGCTTTCATAGCTGCTTTCATGTCAGCCATGAGCTGTTCTTTGATTGACAAAACTAATCACCTTACAACCTATTATTTAAACTTACGTTTTCTAGCGGCTTCAGATTTCAGTTTACGTCTTACGCTGGGCTTTTCATAATGTTCACGTTTTCTTACTTCAGAAAGAACCCCGGCTTTTTGGCAGGAACGTTTAAATCTGCGAAGAGCACTTTCAAGAGTTTCGCCCTTTTGAACTTTGATTTCAGACATCTATATCCCTCCCTCCCAATAAGACTGATGGGGTGCTATTGCACACTTAATTAGTATAAAGTACAAGTGGCATTCTGTCAATCTGTTTTATGAAAAAAAGTGACTAGGGATTAGGGATTAGGGATTAGGGATTAGGGATTAGACCAAGAGACTAGGAGACATCTGACATCTGACTTCTATCCTCCAGCCTTCGGGCATCGCCCCGTTTCGTCATCCTGAGCGGCGAGAAACGTCGTATGTGAGATAATGAATGCCAGAACAGCAGCGACCTGAGCCCTCGATCTCGGCAAAGCCGCCACCTTCATTTCTAATTTCTAATTCCTAATTCCTCATTCCTCATTATTTTTCAGGGAATGGCGGCCAGCCCATTTCTTTGCCGCCGATGATGTGAGCGTGGAAATGGAAGACGGACTGTCCTGCTTTTTCGCCTGTATTCATGACGAGGCGGAAGCCATTTTCTTTGAGGCCGGCTTCTTCCGCAATCTTCTTCACGACAAGGAAGAAGTCGGAGAAGTTTTTGTTGTACTCTTCGTCGAAAGCCAGAATGTTGTCGACATGTTTTTTAGGAATGACAAGGATATGGACCGGTGCGCAGGGCTCGATATCCTTGAATGCAAACCAGTTGTCATCTTCGTAAACTTTGGTGCTCGGGATTTCGCCGGCAGCGATCTTGCAGAAAATGCAGTCAGACATGGTGATTCCTCCTTAAATCGTAAATGAAAGGCTGCGAGGTGCTATAGGTGTTGACCTCACAGGCCCGAATCCGGATCCTTTCTTCAAAAGGATCCCTTTAGCATCACGCGGTAACGACTTCCCCCACCATTCCTTCTTCGGTGATGGCGGTGATGCGGACCGGGTACATGAGGCCCCGCTCTACACCTTCACTACGGATAGTGACGCGGATGTATTCATCCGTAAGACCCTCGTACCAGCCGTTCTTGACCTCTTCGGCGAGGACATGAACGACCTTGCCGAGGAACTGCTCGCGGTAGTCCTTCGCGATGCCTTTTTCCAGCTCCTGTACGCGATGGACTCGCTCTTTTTTCAACTCATTCGAGACCTGATCCGGATAGGTCGCCGCCGGCGTACCGGTGCGCTGGGAGTACGGGAATACGTGAATACCGGAGAAGCGGATCTCTTTCAATGTCTCCAGTGTTTCCTTGAAGTTTTCTTCCGTTTCTCCCGGAAAGCCGACGATGAGATCTGTCGTCAGAGCAAGGCCCGGGATCTTATCGCGCAGTTCGGTGATCAGTGCCTTGTACTTAGCAAGGCGGTAATGGCGGTTCATCCCCTTCAGCACGCTGTCGGAGCCTGACTGGATGGGAAGATGGAGGTGACGGCACACCTTCGGCTCATTCTGGATGATCCGAATCAGCTCTTCTGAAAGCTCGACGGACTCGATAGAGCCTAAGCGGATGCGGAGAAGCTCCGGAATCTTGACGAGCTCGGCGACAAGGCTGGAAAGGGACGTCCCGTCATGGAGATCCTTGCCATAGTTGCCAAGATGGATGCCTGTCAGCACGACTTCACGATAGCCGCAAGCGACGAGTTTTCGGATCTCGGAAACGGCATCCTCCTGCTTTCTTGACTTCAGCTTGCCTCGCGCATAGGGGATGATGCAGAAGGTGCAGTAATTGTCGCAGCCCTCCTGCACTTTGATGAAGGCGCGGGTCTTGACCTCTCCTTCCGGGTCGACCTCCATATTTTCGAAATCCTTCACCTTCATGATGTCCACGACTTCGTTCAGCGGCTGCTCCGCCATTCTCGCTTTCTCCACATACTCGACGATATGCGTGCGATTCTGATGGCCGACGATGACATCGACATCCCCCATCTTCTCGAAGACCTCCGGCGCGAGCTGGGCATAGCAGCCTGCGACGGCAATGATGGCATCCGGATGCGCGCGGCGGATGCGGCGCACCATCTGGCGAGATTTTCTGTCACCGACGCTGGTGACAGAGCAGGTATTGATGACATAGACATCCGCGTCATCGCCCTCTGCCGGGCTGTACCCGTTCCGGACGAAAAGGGTACGCATCGCGTCACTGTCATACTGGTTCACCTTGCAGCCAAGTGTGATGAAGGACACGGTTTTCTTCTGTGATAATTTTTTCTGTTCCATGGCTTCTATTATAGCATAGGAAAATCAAAAAGAGCACCCGACTTTCGTCGGGGCTCTTTGAGGGGGAAGGTTCAGGGTTCGGGGTTCGGGGTTGTAGTGCGGCGCATAACACGCAAAAGCGCCGCAGAGTATAAATAGGGCGATGGCCGAAAGAGGCATGTAAGTCACCAGTCACTTTGCGCCCCTAATCCCTAATCACTAGTCACCAGTCACTAGTCACTAGTCACTATTACATCGGATACGTCTCAGACTCCGCCTTCTTGGCGCGGCGCATGAGGGCTTCGAGAGCCTCCAATGCCGTGTGATCACCATCAATCAGATGGCAGACCTCTTCCGTGATCGGCATATCGATGTGCTCACGGACAGCGATGTCATGCACCAGACGAGCTGTGCGGATCCCTTCCACGATCATGTTCGTGCCTTCCGTGATCTCCTTCGCTGTCTTGCCTTCTGCCATCATCATGCCGGCAGTGTGGTTGCGGCTGTGGACAGATGTGCAGGTACAGACGAGATCTCCCATCCCGGAAAGGCCGAAGAAGGTCGTCATCTGTGCGCCGAAATGTACGCCGAAGCGGGTCATTTCGACCAGCCCGCGTGTCATGAGAGCTGCGCGGCTGTTATCGCCGAGGCCAATGCCATCCAGCACACCGCAGGCGAGCGCCATGATATTCTTCAGCGCACCGCCGTACTCGACGCCTTTGATATCGTCACTGCGATACACGCGGAAGACCGGACTCATGAAAAGGTCCTGTACCACCTGCACCGCTTCCGGCACTTCGGAAGCGGCGACGGTCGCGCACGGCAGTCCACGGCCGACTTCTTCGGCATGGTTCGGCCCGGAGAGGACGACGATTTTTTTCGTGATGCCCTTCACCTTATCCGTGATGACCTCGGAAAGTCGATGACCGGCATGATCTGCAAGTCCCTTGGATGCACAGACGACTACGGTATCCTTTTCCAGCCACGGTACAAGGCTTTCCGTCATGGCTTCGACCGCATGTGACGGGGTGCAGAGGATGACACAGCCTGCCCCCTTCACCGCTGTCTCCAGACTGCTCGTAATCTTCACATGGAGCGGGATGCGGCAGCCCGGAAGGTAGTTCTTATTTTCGCGGCTCTTCTGCATTTCCTGCGCTGTTTCGGGATTTCTGCAGTACATGAAAAGATCATCATGCCGCGCCGCGAGGGAAATCATCATCGCTGTCCCCCAGCCGCCGGCACCTATCATAGCTACTTTCATCTGCTACCTCTTTCCCCGGGAAATCGGCTTCTCTTCTCCGCGAAGGAGCCGCCCGATGTTGTCTTTATGCTTACCGATAATGATGATGGCGGCAGCGGCAGCAAATGCCACATACTCGATCGGCTTATCCATGAAGAACATGACGATCGCTACGACCGGTGCTGCCACGATGGAGCCAAGGGATACGATGTGCTTCCACTTGAAGATGGCAAGCCATACCAGGAAGGCCACCAGCACTGCCGGAGCACAGATATAGGCAAAGGCACCTACGCCGCAGGCGACGCCCTTGCCGCTCTTGAACTTCAGGAAAACGGACCAGTCATTGCCGACGATCGCAAAGATCGCACACGCAAGTACCAGCGTGGGATCCGGCATCCCCAGATGCACCGCAAGAAATCCCTTCAAAAAGTCGCAGATAAAGACGGAAAGACCAGCGACGGCGCCCAGCTCACGATACGCATTCGTCGCTCCGATATTGCCGCTCCCCACCTTTTTCAGATTCACGCCATAAAATACACGGCCAATCATATATCCGCTTGGTATCGCGCCGATGAAGTACGCCAGCACGATCCAAACTATGCCATCCATCACGCCTCGTCACCATCCTTCTTGCTTCGTACCACGATGCGGATCGGCGTACCTTCGAAGCTGAAGGACTCACGCAGCCGGTTCTCGATGAAACGGACATAAGAGAAATGAATCAGGTTCGCATCATTGACGAACATGACGAACGTCGGCGGACGGATCCCCACCTGCGTCATGTAGTAGATCTTCGCCACGCGGCCGGAATGTGCCGGCGGCGGATTCACCATCTTCGCATCCTCCAAAAGGTCATTCAGGACAGATGTCGGGATACGCAGACTCTGCTGCTCAGCCACATTGTAGATCATATCTCCGAGACGATGGATACGCTGCTTCGTCAGCGCCGAGCCGAAGAGCATCGGCACATAGGACGCAAATGGCAGACCATTCTTGATCTCCTTCTCGAATTCCACCATCGTATTCGTCTCTTTGGCGACCGCATCCCATTTGTTCACGAAAAGGAGCAGGCCCTTCCCTGCCTCGTGGATGTAGCCGATGATCTTCTTATCCTGCTCCGTCAGCTTATCGACCGCATCCAGTACGAAGATCGCCACATCACAGTTATCGATGGCACGGATAGAACGGATGACGCTGTATTTTTCCAGCGGCTCATCGATCTTGCTCTTCTTTCTCATGCCCGCTGTATCGACCAGGATGAAGGTCTTGCCCTTGTAGGTCCAGAGAGAATCGACCGCATCTCGCGTCGTCCCCATTTCATCCGCCACGAGCGAGCGTTCATAGCCCAGAAGCGAATTGATCAGGGTGGACTTCCCGACATTCGGGCGCCCTACGATGGCCGTGCGAATGATATCTTCCGACTCCTCCTCTGTCTGCTCCGGGAAGCCTTCCGTGATGCGATCCAGAAGCTCGCCGAAGGAGAGACGGTTCACTGCGGAGATCCCGATCGGATCCCCCAGCCCCAGCGAATAGAATTCGTATACATCCATCTCCTGATTCTCGCTGTCCACTTTATTGACAGCCACGACGACCGGCTTCCCCGTGCGGCGCAGGATCCCGGCGATGATCTCATCATCTGACGTCAGTCCGGCGCGTGCATCAAGGACGAAGAGGATCACATCCGCCTCTTCCATCGCCAGCTCTGCCTGCTGTCGGATGCCGCTCGAGATCTGGTCTTTTCCATTTCTAAACTCGATACCGCCGGTATCGATCAGCGTGAATTCACGGTTCAGCCATTTCACATCACAATAGATGCGATCACGGGTGACGCCCGGGATATCTTCTACGATGGACACGCGACGCTGCGCCAGCCCATTGATCAAGGTCGATTTGCCAACATTCGGCCGCCCGACGATGGCTACGAGAGGTTTACTCATGAGCCCATTCCTTTCTATTTCTATGGAAATCTATTAACCAGGGAGCATGCTGCCTGCCGGCTTCTTAGAGCCGGCCATCCCAAAAGATAGAAGCAACACTTCCCCATTTTCACTGTAAATAAAATTGTATGATAGCAAGGAGGCAAAGTCAAGTGATCCTCCGCTTTTCACTTCCTGCCGTCCCATGATCCCCGTAAAGTCACAGTGGCTTATAGCGTTGTCTTATGAGATGTCCTATCCGGACCAATAAAAAACCGCATTGCGCTTCTCGCAATGCGGTTTTTATCATTTTCTCTTATTCAGCATCATGAGCCGGTGCTTCGACGAGGGAGAAGGAGATTCTTCTGCGAGCTTCGTCGATGTTGATGATCTTGACTTTCAGATCATCGCCGACCTGGCAGATGTCGCCCGGTTTCTTGTTGTGGTCGTCGGTCATTTCATTGATGTGGAGCAGACCGGTGAGGCCGTCTTCGAGTTCAACGATAACGCCGAATTCCAGGATCTTGACGACTTTAGCGTCTACGATGTCATCAGCAGCGTGGTTGGTGACAGCGGTTTCCCATGGATTCGGGAGGCAGTCTTTGTGAGAGAAGGAGATTCTCTGTTTTTCACGATCGAAGGATTTGATCTTGACATCGATAACCTGATCCGGTTTGAGGACGTCTTCCACTTTGCCGATCTTCTTCCAGGAGATATCGGAGATGTGGAGCAGGCCTTCTACGCCATTGATGCCGATGAAAGCACCGTATGGCATGATCTTTTTGACAGTGCCCTGAAGAACGTCGCCGTTTTCATAAGCAGCTTCGATTTCATCCATTTCATTGTTTCTGGCATCTTCCAGTACTGCTTTGCGGGAGAGAACCAGTCTATTCTTAGCGCGGTCGACTTCGAGAATCTTAGCCGGGAATTTCTGTCCGACCAGGTTCTGCAGGGAGTGAACGAAGCGCAGGTCGCCCTGAGACAGCGGAATGAAGCCGCGGAGGGACTTCAGCTGAACGAGCAGACCAACTTTGATAGCTTCGATGCCTTCGCATTCGACAGCTTCGCCTTTTTCGAAAGCTTCTTCAACAACGTCCCAGTCAGCGAGACGATCGACTTTGATCTTGGATACGTAAATGGTGCTGTCTTCTTTGACACCGCTGACGATCTGTACACGAAGCTTGTCGCCAGCTTTGAGTACGTCTTTCAGAGATGCTGGTGCCGGGTATGCATATTCATGAGCCTGCAGTACAGCTTCTGTTTTGTAGCCGAAGGAAATATAGGCTTTGTCGTCGAGTACGTCGACAACTTCCCCTTCTACTACACTGCCTTTATGCACGTCCAGGTTCATTTCTTCCTGTTCCAGCATTTCTTTCATGTTTTCCATAATAAAAACTACCTCCTCTATGATCCAGTCCGGTGTGGATGCACCGGCGGTGATGCCAATCTTGTCCCGGGTTTGGAACCATTCAGATTTTAGTTCCTCTGCCGTTTCGATATGATGAACGCAGGCGCCTTCGCTCCTGCATACATCTGCCAGTCGGCCGGTATTAGCGCTGTTGCGCCCGCCGATGACAATCATCACATCTACTTTCCTCGCCAGCTCACGCGCCGCCTGCTGTCGCTGCATGGTCGCATCACAAATGGATTTGTGAAGAAACACATGCGGGATCCGTTGCCGGATCGCCTGCACCAGCTGGTCAGCCAAAGCCACCGAAAATGTGGTCTGCGTGACGATATGCGCCTCTTCCATGTCTGGAAGCCGGTCTACATCTTCGAGGGTTTCTACCTGGAAGGAATGACCCACTGCCCACTCCGCTACGCTCTTCATTTCCGGGTGCTTCTTTTCACCGATGAGTACGACGGTCTTTCCATCAGCCACGAGGTCTTTGGTGATCTCCTGGTTCCTTTTGACGAAAGGGCACGTCGCGTCCATTAGGGCCAGATTTTTGCACTTGAGTTTATTATAGCACGAAGGGCCCACTCCGTGCGAGCGAATTATTACAGTTTCATCTGTCAAAGTGTCCAGATCGTCCACTGGATAGACGCCTTTTTCAGAAAGCCTTCCGACCACCTGTGGGTTATGAATGATGGGACCGTAGGTAACGGCCTTAATGCCCGAATTTGCCGCATTTTCCGCGATTTTCATGGCTCTTTTCACGCCGTAGCAAAAGCCCATCACTTTCGATTTATAGATTTCCATGATTTTGATTCTCAATTGAAGCGCCCGCTATAGAGCAGGCATTATATTTGAAATAGAAAAGTTCAATAGCAAGATAAAGGGTTCAGGGTTCAGGGTTCGCCCATGGGGCGGCTCGCCCCTTGATTACGTTTGAAAGCCTCGATTGAATGAGAAATTAGAAATGAGAAATGCGAAATGGTGGTGCGGCGCATAAAAATATGGAAGCGCCGCGAAGTATAAATAATGGCAATGCCTTGTGCTGGCATTCCAGTCACTAGTCACCAGTCACTTGAGACTCCTAATCCCTAATCCCTAGCTACTAATCCCTAGCCACTAATCCCTAGTTACCAGCTGCCAGTCACTTTTTATAATCATCCATCAGCTTCTGGATCTCTGCCTTCACGATGTCATTGAGTTCGGCCACCTTCTCATCGGTCGGGCGCTGCTTTTTGACCTCGATCGGCTTTCCGATGAGGACAGCCAACGGACCATTCTTACGAGGCAGATCCATTGTGCCAAGGACAGCGACAGGAATGACCGGAGTGCCGGTCATGAGGGCGAGGGATGCCATGCCCGTATGGAAACGGCCGAGTCCTTCTCTCTTGATGCGGGTGCCTTCCGGGAAAATGCCGAGGGGATTGCCCTCCTTGATCTCCTTGATGGCCTGACGCACAGCAGCGCGATCGACGCTGCCGCGCTTCACCGGGAAGGTGCCGAACTGACGGATCAGCCAGCCGAAGAATGGATTTTTGAATAGCTCTTCTTTCGCCATGTAGTGGATGATGCGAGTATTAAAAGCCACGCCGACGACAGGGGGATCCCAATAGCTTTTATGGTTCGGCGCAACGATGATGGCCCCGGTCTTTGGCACATTCTCCCGCCCTTCGACCTTGAGCCCGAAGATGACGAAGAAGAAGAAATTTAAGATGGCTCTGACAATAGCATAGCCCATAGGATTCACCTCGTTTGAAAATGGTGGTTGGCTGTTAGCCGTTTGCCGTTGATAAAGCGCAAGAAGACAGGGAGGCTATAAGACTTTAGACTTTAGATTTCTGATGTCTGACTTCTGATGTCTCCCAATCTCTATGTCCAGTCCTTGATCCTTAGTCACTTACTTGCTAAACCCCGGAAATTTCTTTTCACAGATGGCGATCATGGCTTCTGCAGTACCTTCGAGCGTGAGGTCGCCATTATCAAGAAGGATGGCGTCCTCTGCCTGCTTCAGGGGGGATATCTCTCGGTGACTGTCCATGTAGTCGCGCTTTGCCACATCGGCTTCGATGTCTTCGAGCGAAAGCTCCGGGTGCTGGGCTTCGAGCTCTTTGAAGCGGCGAAGCGCACGGGTGTGGACGGAGGCGGTGAGGAATATCTTCACATCGGCCTTCGGCAGGACAGTCGTCCCGATGTCACGGCCATCAAGAACGATGCCGCCCTTTTCGGCCTGACGGCGCTGGATGGCGACCATCGCCGTGCGCACGCCGCCGATGGCGGAAACTTCCGATACATGCCCGGAGACTTCCGGCGTGCGGATGAAGGGTGTCACATCTTCGCCATCCACGATGACGTGCATGGCATCCGTACCGGGCTTCACTTCCATATCGAGGGCTTTTGTCATAGCGGTGATTTCCGCCGGATCTGTCAGCCCCTTCTTCAGGGCTTCATAGGTGACGGCGCGATACATCGCTCCGGTATCGAGATAGGCATAGCCAAGGCGTGATGCAAGGATCTTCGATACGCTGCTCTTGCCGGCCCCCGCAGGGCCGTCGATGGCGATGGATAATTTTCGCATAAATGATGATCTCCTTTATATGAATTGGTTGGTTCAGGGTTCAGGGTTAGCCTCTGTGCCGTTCCATTGACTGCAGGCGAAAGAGGGGAAGCGGGTTCTATGGGTTCAGTGGGTAGGGCAGGGACGGTGCGGCGCTTTTCGTCATCCTGAGCGGAGAAAAACGTCGTATGTTAGAAAATGGCTTATCTAAAACAGGAGAACTGAGTCGAAGGATCTAAGCGCCGCGGAGTATAGATGGCAGCAATGCCCGAAGGTGGTATTTAGTCAGCAGTCACTAGTCACTTGAGATTTCTAATCCCTCATCCCTAGCCACTCATCCCTGCTTTCAAACTTTTTGGGGAATATCCCTTTCCCGTATCGTCATCCCGAGCGTAGCCCTCCATCTCTATGGCACCGCGGTTAGTATCACATAGGCACTGGTGGAAAACGACGTCTTGGTATTACGTATTTCTGCTTTCACTCATTCTTCGTTTAGCGGTCTGCAAGGGAGATTTCTCGCTTCGCTCGAAATGACGATACAGTAGTCTGATGTCTTCTAGTCTTCTAGTCTTCTAGCCTTTTAGTCACCAGCTACGCATCCCTGCCGGATGCGCTTTCCGCCGCCAGATGTCCGGTCGAGAAGGCCGCCTGCAGATTGTAGCCGCCGGTGAAGGCGTGGATGTCAAGGACCTCTCCTGCGAAGTAGAGCCCTGCCACTTTCTTTGATTCCATGGTGGACGGATTCACTTCCTTGACGGAGATGCCGCCGGCTGTCACGATGGCTTCCTCGATGGGACGAGTGCCTGTGATGGTGAGCTTCATGGACTTCATCGTCTGCACAAGGGATGCGCGCTGGGCTTTCTTGAGCTCGCTGACAGGAAGGTCCCGAGGGATACCTGCCAGTGAGAGCACGATGTCGATCATGCGATGCGGGAGAAGCTCGACAAGAGCACCGGCCATCTGCTTCAGGTGATGCTTTTCCAGATCTCTCAGGACACGCTTATCGAGAATTTCCTGCGTGAGCGCAGGCTTGAGATCGAGCGTCGCTTCCACGGGATGTCCCTGTGAGAGCCAGAGGGAGGCTTTATCCGAAAGGGAGAGCACGATGGGGCCGGTGATCCCGAAATGGGTGAAGAGCATCTCTCCGAATTCCTCTGCCTTTCTGCGCCCGCCGGCGGAAAGAGACAGTGTGACATTCTTGAGCGAGAGCCCCTGCAGATCCTTCGGCCAGCTTTCCTTCGTGACGAGAGGGATGAGAGCAGGACGAATGGTCGTGACCTTGTGCCCGATCTCCCCGGCCATCCGATACCCGTCTCCCGTCGAGCCCGTACGCGGGTACGAAGCGCCGCCGGTCGTCAGGATCACGGCATCAGCATCATAGCGTCCCTTCTTCGTGACGACGCCCTTCGCCCTGCCGTCTATGACGACGATATGAGACACTGGCTCCTCTAAGTGAAGCTCGACCTTCTTTTCTTTGAGAAGGCGCATGAAAAGGTGGCGCACCTCCTGTGCATCATCGCTGGCAGGGAAGACACGTCCGCCGCGCTCGACCTTGGTCACAAGACCGTAGCCATGGAGCAGCTCCAGCAGGTCTGTATTCGAGAAGGCTTCGTAGGCACTGTAGAGAAATTTCCCATTGCCCGGTGTCTTCCCTATAAAATCCATGATGGGCGCGCTGTTTGTCAGATTGCAGCGACCTTTTCCGGTGATGCCCATCTTCAGGCCGACCTTCGGCATTTTTTCAAAGAGCATGACCTTGGCTCCCCGGTCCGCTGCCGTGACAGCGGCCAGAAGTCCCGCCACGCCGGCTCCGATGATAGCGATCTTTTTATTTGTGGAGCTCATACAGTTTCTTGACCTCCTCCAAGGACAGGCGGCGGTATTCCCCACGGGAGACGCCGGCAAGCGTCAGGAAGCTGTACTGCACGCGCTTCAGTCCAAATACAGGATAGTGGAACGCCGCCATCATTTTACGGATCTCACGGTTCTTCCCTTCGTGAAGCGTCATGCGTACCTTTGTCTTATTCTTCTCCTTGTCATAGCCCAGGACTTCGATCTCGCACGGTGCAGTCACTCCGCTGTCGATGCGCACGCCCTTCGACATTTTATCTGCCAGTTTCAGTGAATATTTCCCGCGGACTGTGACTTCATATACCTTTTTGACCTCATGCTTCGGATGCGTCAGGATGTTGTCGAGCTCGCCGTCATTCGTCATGAGGAGCAGTCCTTCAGAGTGATAGTCAAGACGTCCGACAGGGAAAATGCGCTCACGTATATTTCTGAAATAGTCCATGACCGTGCGCCGCCCCTGCGGGTCGGTGACAGACGTGATGACATTATCCGGCTTGTAGAAGAGGAAATAGCGTTTCCGCTCAGGGCGGATGCGTTCTCCGGCGACCTCTATGCGATCGGAAACAGGATCAGCTTCGCTCCCCAGCTCGCGGATGACCTTGCCATTCACACGGACCTGTCCCGCTGCGATCAATTCTTCAGCCTTGCGGCGGGAGCAGATGCCCGCATGGCTCAATACCTTCTGTAAACGTTCTTTCAAAATAGTTCTCCTTCTTCCAGTCCTTCTCGCCAGCGCATCCGAAGCTCATTCACATCGGAAAGCCCGGTGCAGGCGAGGAAACGCTTCGTCGTACCATAAAGGATCGGCCGTCCGGGGATATCCAGACGTCCTCTTTCTTCGATGAGGCCCTTCTCCATGAGGAGCCCCAGCACACGGCCTGCCGTCACGCCGCGGATCTTCTCGATCTCGACTCGCGTCACAGGCTCTTTGCAGGCCACCACCGCCAGCGTCTCCAGCGCCGCAGCCGAGAGCGGCGTCTGTTTCCCCAGAAGGGAGGAGAGCCAGGTGTCATATTTCTTTTTCGTCGCCAGCATGTACCCCGCGCCCGTGTGATGGAGCGTCAAACCGGAGTCTGGCTTTTCATATTTTTCAGACAGCAGCGTGAGTGCTTTCTCGATCATCTGAGAGTCTTCGCCCACGGCCTTTGCCATATCGGTCAGAGAGACAGGGCTCCCCTTCGCAAAAAGAAAGGCTTCGATGAGCGCTGACAGCTGAAGCAATGTATTTGTCATAAATGTCCTTTTTGAGATCGAGGGTCAAGAGGAATGGGAGCCGCAGGTCTCTTGCCTTCAGCGGGCGCAAAGGGCGCGGCTTTGCCTATCATCCTTTGAAAGCGCCGCAATATATTGATACCTGTCGAGCCTTTGGAGACTGCCAAGCCCCTTACACCGCCCTCATTCCTCATTCCTGATCCTCTTTGCGCTTTCGCCGCTTACAATTTCCAGTCCCCCTGCGCCTTCGATCACGGAAGCCTCGCCAAGGCGAATCAGTTCAAGGAGTGCCACGAGTGTGACGGCGAGGCGGAGGCGTGTCTTCAGCCGCCGGAAATACTGCGTGAAGTCCACACGATGAAGGCAAGAGAGCGTCTCTTTCAGCGTCTCCATCTCCTGCTCCATCGACACCTCCTCGGGGGCGAGGATTTCTTCCTTCTCTTCATGGAGAGAGTCATAGAGCGAGAGGAAGGCCGCGCGCAGCTTCAGGAGGGAGATCCGCCCCTGATACAGCCCGCCCTTCACAGCCTCGGGCTCTTTCTTCCAGTACGGCCTTTCGGCATCAATGAGCTCCTCGATGCGTCCCTTGATCTCCTTCATCCGCTTGAATTCTTCGAGTGACCGCGCGAGCTCGGCTCTTGGGTCTTCGGTCTCATCGGCCGCCTCCTGCCGCCGCTTCGGGAGCAGCATCCGCGACTTGATGAAGATGAGTGTCGAAGCCATGGCGAAGAAGCTGCTCGCCAGCTCCAGATCGAACGCCTGCGCTCTCCTAAGGTAAGCGAGATACTGCTCGGTAATCTCATGGATCGGTATGTCGTGAATATCGATCCGATTCTTCGTCACAAGGTGCAGCAAAAGATCCAGCGGCCCTTCGAAGACAGGGAGATTCACCTGATATTCTTTTTCGATCGCTCCCGCCTCCTTGCGCGCACCACCCCATCATGAATGTACTCTATTATATTATCATAAATCGAATCATTTGTTGATAGGATTATAGGTTCAGGATTAGCCCATGGGGCGGGGCGTCCCTTGATTGCGGATGAAAGCTCTTCTCGCCAGTTAGGAGTGAGGAGTGAGGAGTGTTGGTGCGGCGCATAAAAATCAAAAGCGCCGCAAAGTATAAATAGCGATGCCATGAGCTGGCATGCCAGTCACTAGTCACCAGTCACTTGAGACTTCTAATCCCTAGCCACTCATCCCTAGCTACTTACCCCTACTTTCAAACTTCAAAGTTCATGGTTAGCCCCTAGGGCGTGCTCCCCTTTGACTCCGAATGAAAACCCTGCTCGAACGAGGAATGCTGGTGGCGGCTTCGCCGCGAGTATATATGTGTCGATGCCCGAAAGTTGCATTCAAGTCACCAGCCTGAACCTTACACCCATAACTTATGTTACAATACCTCTAAAAGGAGCTGATACCTATGAACGATCCCCACCACCTTCCCCCCTTCACGAAAGCGCTTTTGGACTTTGCAAAAGAAGCACGCGATGATTTCTGCACGCCGGGACACCACAGCGGCGCGCTGTTTGAAGAAATCCCCGAGGGACGCGCCTTTGTCTCTTCGCTCGGTGAAGGCGCTTTTACAGCGGACATCTCGGACTCCTCTTCCGTCATCGGGGATCCGTCCTCTCACGAAGGCGTCTCCGGAGAGGCAGAAGCCCTCGCTGCGAGCGTGTATGGGAGCGATCGCTGTTTCTTCGTCTTAGGCGGCACCTCCGCCTCGAACCGCATCGCGATCAGCGCGCTCGTCTCAGAGGGCGACCTCATTCTTTTCGACAGGAATAACCACAAGTCTGCCTCGCAGGCCGCACTCGCCGCCGCAGGCGGACTTCCTGTCTATCTCGCCTCCGAGCGAAATGAAAGCGGCATCATCGGCGGACTGACGGAAGAAACGCTTGACCCCGTCCGCCTCCGCGAGAAAGCGGCAAAGCTCTCGCCCGCCGCCGAGAAAAAGCAGCGTCCCTACCGCCTTGCCTGCCTCCAGCTCTCCACCTATGACGGCCTCTTTCTGAATGCCAGAGAGCTTCTTCGCCGCATCGGCTCACTCTGCGACTACATCCTCTTCGACGCCGCATGGGCCGGCTACGAAAATTTTCTTCCACTCCTTCAGGATTCTGCCGTCCTCACCTTCCCCCTGACGAAAAACGATCCCGGCATCCTTGTGACGCAGTCCGTCCACAAGCAGCTTGCCGGATTCTCCATGACGAGCCAGCTTCACAAGAAGGACAGCCATCTGCGGGGGATCGCGCGCTATCTCGAGGATGACGTCCTGCAGGCTGCCTTTCTCATGCATATATCGACCTCCCCTTACTATCCGCTCCTTGCCGGGCTGGAAATGAATGCGTACCTGCACCAGAAGAAAGGAAAGGAACTCTGGCAAGAAGCCGCGATCACGGCGACAGAACTGAAGAGATCCATCCTCAAGCGTTGCCGCTTCCTTCGACCATTCACCGCTCCCACGGTGCGCGCCGCTTCCTGGGACGCCCACCCGGCAGAAGAGATCCTCTCGGACCCCGCCTTCTTTGCGATTTCCCCCAAAGACACCTGGCACGGCTTCTCCCATATCGCAGAAAACCTCTACCTCACCGATCCCTGCAAGGTGCTCCTCGTGACAGACCCGCTCCCTGCACCGCTTCTTTCCCATTTTCTCGAAAGCCGCCATGTAACGGTGGAGAAATCTGATTTCCACACCCTCCTCTTCCTCATCGAGCCGGCTGATACGAAGGAAAAGCAGGAGCACCTCCTCTCCCTTCTTCAGGAATGCGAAGCGGCCTATGAGGCCAATACACCGATGTCCGACTTTGCGCCGCACCTCACCTGCCGGAAAGGAGAAGGGCTGAAAGACTTCTCCCTGCGCTATCAGGACTTCCTTTGCCGGGAAGGAGCCGCCCGCCTTACGCAGGCGCTCTTCGATGAAGATCATTTCCCCAAAGCCATGCTCACTGGGAAACAAGCCCATCAGGCCTTCCTCAAAGGAGCACGCGAGCGCGTCCCACTTACGAAAGCCAAAGGGCGCGTATCTCTGGAAATGATCCTCCCCTATCCCCCCGGTATCACCGTCTTAGAGCCTGGCGAGGTCTGGACTGACGAGGCACTTTCCTATTTCCTCTTCCTGCAGAAATACAAGAGCGCCTTCCCAGACTTTTCCCCTGAGATCCTCGGCGTGCACGGGAAAGAAGCGGAGCCATATGTATGGGTGCTTAAAAACCAGAAAGAGGGGAGTTAAGGAAGCGCTGATAAAATACCCCTTTCAGGCATCACCCACATTTATGTTTGCAGCGAAGCTGTCCCCTTCCCTGTTGAACCTGCTGCCCCCTTTACATCGAAAAAGGCTGCGCCTTCCGGCGCAGCCTTTGCTTTAGTCCTTAAACGGATCCTCCTCCGCATTGCGGTTATTCAAGATCTCATCAAGCGTCTTCATCGGACACATGGAACCGCACATCGTGCAGGTCGCTTCATCCTCCGGGATGCTGCTCTCTCTGTAGCGACGCGCCTTGCCCGGATCGATGGCAAGCGGGATCATGCGATGGAAGTCCACCTTGCGGCGTGCCCAGCTCATTTCTTCATCCCATTTTTCCGCGCCCTTCACGCCCTTGGCGAGATCCGCGGCATGGCAGGCGATCTTCGAAGCCACGATCCCTTCGTGTACATCATCCAGATCCGGCAGACGGAGATGCTCCGCCGGAGTGACGTAGCAGAGGAAGTCTGCCCCGCATGCTGCCGACAGCGTCCCCCCGATCGCCGCGGTGATGTGATCATAGCCCGGTGCCACATCGGTGACGATCGGCCCCAAGACATAGAGAGGCGCCTGGTGTGTGAGCTTCTTTGCGATCTCCACATTCATGCGGATATCCGAGATCGGCATATGCCCCGGGCCTTCCACCATGACCTGTACCCCCGCCTTGCGCGCACGCACGACCAGCTCACCCAGATTGATCAGCTCCGAGATCTGCACGGCATCTGTCGAGTCATGCCCGCATCCGCTGCGGCATCCATCACCCAAAGACAGTGTGACATCATATTTCTTCAAAAGCAGCAGCAGACGGTCAAACTGTTCGTAGAAAGGATTCTCCTTCCCGTGCATGTACATCCACGCAAAGAGCACCGAGCCGCCGCGCGAGACCAGATTTGTGATGCGCTTATTTCTCATGATGTGCTTCGCCGTCTCACGGTTCAGCCCCGCATGGATCGTCATGAAATCCACGCCATCCTTCGCGTGACGCTCCACGACAGAGAAGAGATCATCTGCCGTCATATCCTTCAGCCCCTTGTGAAGGACGCCCTTCACATCATACATCGGCACCGTACCGATGGACGCCGGACTGTTTTTCACCAGCCATTCACGGAACGGCGCCGTCTCCCCATAGCAGGACAGATCCATGATGGCCTCCGCCCCCATCTCCCAGGCGAGCTTCGCCTTCGCCTGCTCCGTGTCATAGTTACATACATCAGAAGAGATCCCCAGATTTACATTCATCTTCGTCCGAAGCCCCTTGCCGATCGCATACGGATGGAGCGATGTATGGTAAATATTCGCCGGAAGGACGATCGTCCCCTCCGCGATGCCAGAGCGGATGAATTCTGCGCTCACGCCCTCTTCACGTGCGGCTGTTTCCATTTCCTTCGTGATGATGCCTTCTCTTGCTGCTTCAAGCTGCGTCATAGTCAACCTCCAATAAAAAAATCCGCCTCCGGCGGATACTCTGTCAAAATAGAGCCCGCTTCCTTACGCCGGTATGATCCGATTCAAGTTCAAAGGGTCAGCGCTTCGCGCCTCTCAGCCCCTTAGGGCGCCCCCAGCTGGTTTCTATTTCTATTATACAGGATATGTCAAAATGATATGATTTCTCAACGCTTGAAAGTCCTTATGAAGAAGAGATCCCATCCACGCATCGCGATCCTTTTTCACGCATGCAAAAAGGCGATGTGAAATAACGATCATCTCATTTTCGCGTTCCATCTGCCGCGGGGGACTTGCAGCTCTCATAGGAGTGACCGGGAAACCTTATCCCAGCTGTCTTTCATGCCATAGTCACCCTATCCGCCCCTGCGGGGCACCTTCCCCTAGAGGGGAAGGCTGCGATACGAGAATACCATCTTCTAAAAAAAGGCGGCGAAGCCGCCACGAGAACCTTGAACCCTGAACCCTAAACCCTAAACCCTAAACCAAATGAAAGCAAAGTAAAAAGGGGCTGTAAAGAAATGAGGATTCATTTCTTCACAGCCCCTTTCCCTTTTACAAACGATTACCGATCTACATTACACATATCTTTTGCGACGACCCAACGGTCATATTCTTCTTCGGTCACATAGCCCAAAGCCAGAGCGGCTTCCTTCAGGGAGCTGCCGTCTGCAAAGGCTTTCTTCGAGATCTTTGCGGACTTCTCATAGCCGATATGCGGCGCGAGTGCAGTAACGAGCATCAGGGATTTCTCCACCAGCTCTTCCATGCGGTCATGGTTCACTTCGATGCCGACGGCGCAGTGGATATTAAAGGAATGGATGGCTTCACCCAGGAGCTTGACGGATTCGATGAAGGCCTGTGCCAGGACCGGGGCATAGACGTTCAGCTCGAAGCGGCCCTGAGAGGAGGCCATGGAGACGACGGCCTGATTGCCATGAACGCGGCAGGCGACCATGGTCAGGGCTTCGCACTGGGTCGGGTTCACTTTGCCCGGCATGATGGAAGAGCCCGGTTCGTTCGCCGGGATGGTGAGCTCACCGAGGCCGGCTCTTGGCCCGCCTGCCAGAAGGCGAAGGTCGTCAGCGATCTTCATGCAGTCCATCGCAAGAGCTTCGAGAGCGCCATGAGCGAAAACGAAGTCATCGCGTCCGGTCAGTGCATAAAATTTATTTTCCTCCGATACGAAAGGAAGGCCTGTTTCTTTGGCGATCTCAGCCGATACTCTGGTGCCGAAGTCTTTCGGCGCATTGAGGCCGGTACCGACAGCGGTACCGCCGATGGCAAGCCCAAGAAGATATTTTTCCGATGCTTCGATCATATGCTGGCACTTTTCGAGCATGGTCGTCCATCCGGAGACTTCCTGTCCGAAGGTGAGCGGTACGGCGTCCTGTACATGGGTACGGCCGATCTTGACGACGTGCATGTATTCTTCGCTCTTCTTGTGGAAGGTCGCGATCAGTTCGGCGAGCGGCTGGTAGAGGCAGCGGTGCAGGACAGAAACGGCCGCAACGTGCATAGCGGTCGGGAAGGTATCGTTCGAAGACTGAGACATGTTGACGTCATCATTCGGATGGATGCGTGTCTCACTGCCGACAGCTTCGAGCTTCGCATTCGCGATGTGCGCGACGACTTCATTCATGTTCATATTGCTCTGCGTGCCGGAGCCTGTCTGATACACGACGAGCGGGAATTCGCCGTTCCACTTGCCGGCGAGGATCTCGTCGCAGGCCTCTGCGATGACTTTCGCTTTTTCTTCCGAAAGCTTGCCTTCTGCGAGGTTCGCAAGGGCGGTGCATTTCTTCAGCACGGCAAACGCATGAATGATCTCTTCCGGCATGCGTGCTCCGATCTTGAAGTTTTCAGAAGAGCGCTGGGTCTGCGCGCCCCACATATGATCCGCCGGAACTTTTACTTCGCCTAAGGTGTCATGTTCGATACGATATTCCATGTTTTTTGTCCTTTCTATAAGGAAATAGAGTGTACGAAAAATGCTTCATCATTTCTCGCGTATACCTGTATTATATCATTTGAGACAGATAAAAGAAAGTCTATGCGTTGGAGTATACACTTAATGAGATTGAGGGTTCGGGGTTCAAGGTTCAGGGGTAGTACTGCCCCTTGATTGTGAGTGAAATCTTTGCCCGAATTAGGAATGAGAAATAAGAAATTGTGGTGCGGCACAAAAAAATAATGAAGCGCCGCTGAGGTTTGAAACTATCGATTTACTCGTATCGTAAACCTAATCCCCAGCCACTAATCCCTAGCTACCAGTCACTAGCCACTCCTAATCCCCAATCCCTAGCTACCCATCCCTGCTTTCAAACTTGTGGCGGAGCCTTCGCCGCAAGTATATATGGGGCGATGCCCGAAAGTGGTATTCAAGTCACCAGTCACGCGAAACTCCTAATCTCCCTCCACGGCCATTTCCAGTACCTTCCCCACGCTCTCATGGAAGACGAGGTCGGCGCGGGCGTCCTGCGCTGTCGCGTCCTGATTGATGACGACGAGAGCATCACCGCGGAAATAGGTGACGAAGCCTGCCGCCGGATAAACGACGAGACTCGTACCGCCGATGATGAGCATATCGGCCTTGGAGATCTCATCGATCGCCTCATCGATATCATTCGCATCGAGCGCTTCCTCATAGAGCACGACGTCCGGCTTGATCACGCCGCCGCAGGCGGTGCAGCGGGGAATGGGCGATGCCAGAGAGAGGAGGGTCTTTGCATCATATGTCGCAAAGCATTTCTCACAGGTATTCGTCAGGATGGTGCCGTGGACCTCGATGACATTCCGGCTCCCCGCGCGCTGATGGAGACCATCGATGTTCTGCGTGATGACGGCAGAGAGCCTGCCCTCTTGCTCAAGCTTTGCCAGCGCAAAGTGCGCGCGGTTTGGAGAGGCCTTTAGCATAGCTTCTGCGAACTGCTTATACATGGTGAAAAACTCCACGGGATGCTCCTCATAGAAATGGTGGGAAAGCATTTCCTCCGGCGTCCACGGGAGGTCCGTTTTCTGCCGGTAAAGACCATTCGCTCCGCGAAAATCGGGGATGTTCGACTCCGTGGAGACCCCTGCTCCGCCGAAAAAGACGATGCGGTGATGGGATGCGATCATAGCTCTCAGTTTCTCGATGTCGGTCATGATGATGGCTCCTTTCGTGGAATAGAATCAAAGTGACTAGGGACTGGTAACTAGGGACTGGTGACTGAAGTACCACTTTCGGGCATCGCCACTATTTATACTTCGCAGCGCTTCCATACTTTTATTCGCCGCACCACCATTTCTCATTTCTCATTCAATCGATGCTTTCAAACTTAATCAAGGGTAGAGCCGCCCCAAGGGCTAACCCTGAACCCTTCTTTCTCTCATTGTATCACAATTTCTCCCTTTCTCATTGACAATTCATTCCATATGTTCTACCATCGAGATATATTTTAAAAATGTTTTTGCTCGGCCAACCTCCGCCCCTTCGGGGCACCTCCCTCCAGAGGAAGGAGGGCGTGTCTCGGGCTTCCTGCCTCATCCCCAGCTACCAGTCACAAGTCACTAGTTCCTGATTAAAAAGGAGATCCTACTATGTCCACACTTACCCTTGCGAAAGCCAAAGAGATCCTGAAGAAGCACACCACAGAAGACCATCTTTTCACCCATGCGGCGGCTGTCAGCGCTGCCATGGGCGCGATGGCGAGCATCTTCGGCGGTGACAAAGATCACTGGGAGGCCATCGGCTATCTGCACGACGTCGACTACGAAGCCTTCCCGCATGAGCACTGCCATCACGTCCGCGAATTTTTGGAGCCGGAAGGGGTGGACGAAGAAGATATCAAGACAATCATCTCCCACGGCTGGGGTCTCTGCAGCCATGAAGTAGAGCCGACAACTGATATCGAGAAGAGTCTTTTCACGGTCGATGAGCTGACGGGTGTCGTCATGGCGTATGCACTCATGCGTCCCGAAGGCATCAGCGGCATGGAGCTCAAAGGGCTCAAGAAAAAATTCAAGGACAAGAAATTTGCAGCTGGCTGCAACCGCGATGTGATCAAGCAGGGCTTTGCCATGCTCGGCATGGAAGCGGGCGAGGTCATGCAGGCTTGCATCGATGGCATGACCGCACATAAGGATGAATTGGGGCTGAAGTAAAATGGTTCGGGGCAGGGTTCAGGGTTAGCCCAAGGGCGTGCCGCCCCTTGATTACGATGGAAAGCCCCACTTGAATGAGAAATTAGAAATAAGAAATGCGAAATAGTGGTGCGGCGCATAAAATTATGGAAGCGCCGCAGAGGTTTGAAACTAGCGGTTTTCTCGTATAGCAAACCTAATCCCTAGCCACTCATCCCTAGCTACCAGTCACTAGTCACTAATCATCCAAAACAAAAAGCAGGAAATGAGAACGTCTCATTTCCTGCTTTTTCTATGTGCGAGAGCTCAATTAGTCTCTGTATTTTTCCGGGAGTTCGGTGGCTCTTGCTACGCCGGAGGCGATGGCTGCTTTGGCAACGGCTTTCGCTACAGCGAACGGAACCTGCGGATCGAATACGTCGACGACGACATGATCCGGGTCGAGTTTGCCGCTATGGATAGCGAGGTCTGCGAGAGCATGAGCAGCAGCGAGTTTCATTTCCTCATTGATCTGACGGGCACGTACATCGAGAGCGCCGCGGAAGAGGCCTGGGAATACGGAGGAGTTATTGACCTGGTTCGGCATATCGCTTCTGCCGGAGCCATAGATGTAAACGCCTTTTTCTTTGGCTTCTTCGTACATGATTTCCGGTACCGGGTTTGCCATAGCGAAGACGATGCTCTTGTCGTTCATGGTCTTGATGGCTTCTACGTTGAATACGCCCGGTGCAGAGCAGCCGATGAGGACATCAGCGCCTTTGACAGCATCAGCGAAGGAGCCCTGTTTGTTTTCCGGATTGACTTTGGCGATGAGTTCCTGCTGTACGCGGTCTCTCTTGCCATTGTCAAAGAGGATGCCTTTGGAGTTCAGGATGGTCATGTTTTCCGGTTTTACGCCGTCTTCGAGGAGCAGACGAGCGATCGCAGTGCCGGCAGCGCCAGCGCCATTCATGACGACCTTCACGTCTTCGATCTTTTTGCCGACGACTTCGAGAGCACCGAGGAGTGCTGCCAGAGCAGCGATCGCAGTGCCGTGCTGGTCATCGTGGAAGACCGGGATGTTCATGATCTTTTTCAGTTCGTCTTCGATGTCATAGCATTTCGGGGAAGAGATATCTTCGAGGTTGATGCCGGCGAAGTTCTTTTCGAGCAGTTTGACGGTGTGGATGAATTCCTGCGGATCCTTGGTGTCCAGAGTGATCGGGATCGCATCGATCTGTCCGAATCTCTTGTACAGTGCGGATTTGCCTTCCATGACCGGCATAGCAGCAGCTGCGCCGATATCACCCATGCCGAGGACACGGGTGCCATCGGAAATGACGGCTACGACATTGCCTCTCCAAGTCAGTTCCAGGGACAGGTCTTCATCGTCTTTGATCGCGAGGCACGGAGCGGATACACCCGGGGTGTATACGATCGCGAGGTCGTGATTGCTTTCGACAGCAGCATTCAAGTCGGTCTTGATCATCTGATGTTTTTCTCTTCTGAGTGCGAGTGCTTCTTCTTTGAGTTTTGCAGTATCCATTGTTTCCTCCTAAAAAAAAGACTGATACTTTATGCGTCGGCGACTTCGAATGGAGCCGCTTTATATTTAATCTTTGATGGCGGGAAGATTTCTGCCATTGAAGATCTCATACATTTCCTGCTTCAGCAGGCGGCGGATGCGTTTCCCTTCCTTGCGATCCAGCTCTGCCTCTTTCATATCGAAGAGGTAGTTATCCAGATTGAAATCATGGATCAGCATCTTCGTGTGGAAAATATTTTCCTGATATACATTGACGTCCACCATGTCGTACTTATAGCGCAGCTTCGGTGCCATATAGTTCTGGATGGAATTGATACGGTGGTCGATGAAGATCTTCTTGCCCTGCACGTCGCGCGTAAAGCCGCGCACGCGGTAGTCAGTGATGACGATATCTGCATCGAAGGACTGGAGGAGAAAATTCAGCGCATTCAGAGGCGAGATCTTCCCGCAGGTCGATACATCGATGTCTGCACGGAAGGTACAGATGCCATCCTGCGGATGCATTTCCGGATACGTATGGACAGTGATATGGCTCTTGTCAAGATGGCACACCACATCCTGCTTCTCGACTTCTTCCTCTGCGATCAGCATCGTGACGGATGCGCCCTGCGGGTCATAGTCCTGCGAAGCGATGTTCAGCACATGGGCTCCGATCATCTCGGCGACCTTCACGAGGATCTGGGTCAGGCGCTCGGCACTGTAGACCTCGTCAATGTAAGCGATGTATTTTTTTCTTTCTGTTTCTGTACTGGCATAGCAGATGTCGTACATGTTGAAGCTGAGTGTCTTGGTCAAATTGTTGAAACCCAGCAGTTTGAGCTTACCCCGTTTCATGAAGTAAACTGCCACCCCCGTTCTTTTCCTCTATGGATTGGAACTTTTTCCATTATAACATAGAGCCTTATTGAATGAAACTGCTTAAAATCGAGTATACTATTTCTGTATAGGTAGATACATTATGTATGAGTTTTGGGAAATAAAAGTCAATGGTTCGCATGGCAAGCACAGATGAGTAGCTAGGGATTAGGGATTGGGGATTAGTGGCACAAAGTGACTAGTGACTGGTAGCTAGGGATTAGGTTTACGATACGAGTAAACCGATAGTTTTAAACCTCCGCGGCGCTTTTGATTTTTATGCGCCGCACCCCACCCGCTGAACCCTTTGAACCTATAGAACCTGCTCCTCCTCTTTCGCAAACAATCAAAGGACGCCCCGAGGGGCGTGCCCTGAACCCTATTTCCCTATTTTCGACAGTAAGTCCCGGAGAGCTCTTCCTCTATGGCTGATCTGGTTCTTCTCTTCCATCGAAAGCTCTGCCATGGTTTTTCCAAACTCCGGCAGATAGAAGAGCGGATCATAGCCGAAGCCGCCTTCCCCCTGATAGAAATCACGGATGATCCCATCGCACGTCCCTTTTCCCGTAAGGGATCTGCCATCCGGCCAGACAAGTGCGACGACGCAGGCATAGTAGCCCTTGCGGTCATCTCCCGTGTAAGGGGCGAGGTCTCGGATGAGCTTCTGGTTATTGGCTTCATCGTCGCCATGGTGTCCGGCATAGCGCGCCGAGTATACCCCAGGCCTGTCTCCGAGCGCGCAGGCAATGATGCCCGAGTCATCGGAGAGCACGGGAAGATCCACCGCCTTCGCATAGCAGCGGGCCTTCTGCAGCGCATTTTCTTCGAAGGTCGTTCCCGTCTCTTCCGGGTCTTCTACCTCCGCAATGTCTGCGATCGGCACAGCTTGCCATCCGATCTCTGCAAAGGCTTTCTGAAATTCTCTGATCTTTCCTTGATTGTGCGTAGCCAGTACGATTTTTTTCGTTTCCATCATTTTGAATCTCCTCTTGGTAGATAGGGTTTAGGGTTCAAGGTTCAGGGTTCAAGGTTCAGGGTTCAAGGTTCAGCGCATAAAAATATAGAAGCGCCGCGAAGTATAAATAGAGCGATGCCCAAAAGTCGTATTCAAGACACCATTCACTCGAGGCTCCTAATCCTCAGTCCCTGATCCCTGCTTTCAAATTTCAGGTTGGCGGGTTCAGTGCGTAGAAGTAACTGCTAACTATTTCGCATTTCCCTCCTTCCTCTGGAAGGAGGTGCCCCGAAGGGGCGGAGGTTGGCTAGTGGAATACGTTAATTCCGTTTCCCTCGACCAACCCCGGCTCGCTGCGCTCGCCTGCCCCTTCCAAGGGAAGGGGCTATCCCCCCCCTATCAAGCTGAACCTGTTGAACCCATTAAACCTATTTCCCGACCATCCTTCTGACACTCTCTTCTTTGGCTTCTCTCCATGCGGCTTCCGCATGAGCGAGAGCTTGGGTACGGTCATCGCAAAGTCTGGTGAGGGCTTCCATGGTTTCCTTTCCTGCCGGCGGAATGGGCAAACGGAGGAGTCGGGATGTCGTGAGATACCAATGCTTCCCTGCTTTCATGGTTGCGAGAAAAAGTTCGCCCAGTTTCCCATCGAAATAGAGTTTCACGTATTCGCCGGTATAGGCATCCACTGGGCGGAAGGCCAGGATGCCTTCGTCAGATGCAGCGCAGGGTTCTTTTACGACGGCAGTGCGAAGATGCCCTTCCACCGTGGTCAGGACGAGGTCGCCTGCCGCAAGAACGCGCAGAACCGCCGACGTTTTTTCACGTACATGCGCCGCGAGATCCATCCGCACGCCCGAGTCCGTCACCGCTTCCCTAGAAATCAGCGGCAGGTCGGTTTCAATTTCTTCCATCGGCACATCAGAGAAGACGTCTCCAAGCGTGAAATCAGGCGAAACGATATTTTGAGAAAGGAGCATCTGCACACTCGGCGAACCATTGAAAGCGTAAAGATCATAGTTCCAGTCATCGGCTTCGATGAAGGTTTCCGACGGAAGCGAGAGCTGGTCTACGCCTCGAAAGGCGCCGTCTGCGAAATCCGACAGCCCGAAAGACACAGTCTTAGCTGCCTCTCCGGCAAAGCGCAGATAGGCGTACTCGTTCCCGCCGATTTCCGTATCATAGAAAGCCGTCAGTTTCTTCTCGGCCGCCAAGCTTCTTCTGGCAGCAAGCGCAGCATCCCCCTCTTTCGTCAGCAGCGCCGAAGGAATGATAACGTCCATGGCGCCTTTCTCGGCGAGGCGATGTCTCAAATCAGCGACTGCTGCGATGCCGTCTGTTTCAAAATCAAAAATGTAATCGTAGTGCTCGGTATCTTCCGCGAGTTCGCTCTCCAGCATCGCACGGCCGCGTGGGAAGACGTAGTGAAGACGCTCCTTCCAGATGGCATCCTTCACCGCAACAGCGATACGTTTTCCCCCGAGATCCTGGAAAATTCCGGCAAGATAAGGCAGATACTCTTCTGCGCCGGTGAAAAGCACCGTATTTCCCGCGGCCTCTGCCTTCTTTACCGCTTCTGCGAGCAGCGCATGCACTTTGGCAGGTGCTGTCGGCATTTCCGGCGCAAAGACCAGCGGCTCCACACGGAGCGCAAGTGTATAAACGCGTGCATAGGTATCTGCATCGCCCTCATACATACCCAGCTTGTCTGCCGTGCGCTTCATATTCTCGTACAGGTCATCGATGGAGATCCCGTACTGGACATTCTCCGGATTCAGGAAAAGTACATAGTCCAGATAGCGCGCACGCATGACTTCATTAAAAATCCGCTCCCGCGGCACACCGTAGCGAGCGAATGTCTCTATCGCGTCATGAATATCGTTTGCAGTCATAAATCCTCCTTGGTGAATCGGTCTCCTTTATTATACTTCATAGAGGAAGGAAATAGTAGGGAAATGCACTTGGTTGGTGGATCTGGGACGGAAAACCGCTTATAAAAAAGAAGAGTCTTTGCAAGGAAGGCGATATGGCGCGCTTTCATCATATGTTACGCAAACCGCTCGTTTCTACTTCTCATGCATACAAAAAACGCCCATGGAAATCCATGAGCGTTTTCGGCATTCGTCCAATGATAATGATTAACGTTTGGAGAACTGGCTTGCTTTTCTTGCTTTCTTGAGGCCGTATTTCTTACGTTCTTTCATTCTTGGATCACGGGTCAGGAGACCTGCGACTTTCAGAACTTTTCTGTAGTCTCCATCGACATCGAGGAGAGCACGGCTGATGCCATGACGGATAGCGCCAGCCTGGCCTGTACGTCCGCCGCCCTTTACATTAGCGATAACGTCATATGCGGTGGTGGTGCCGGTCAGTTCGAGCGGCTGTTTAATGATCAGTTCGAGGGTTGCGAGATCGAAGTAATCCTTCAGATCACGGCCATTGATTGTGATGTTACCCTGTCCCGGTACCAGACGGACTCTGGCAACGGATGTTTTTCTGCGGCCAGTGCCGTAGTATGTAGCTTCTGCCATTTCTTATTTCCTTCCCTTCTGGTTAACGGATATCAAATTTCAGTTCTTCAGGCTGCTGTGCTGCATGCGGATGTTCAGCGCCTGCGTATACGTGGAGCTTGCGGTACATCTGAGCACCGAGCTTGTTCTTCGGAAGCATGCCGCGGATAGCATGTTCTACGACCCATACCGGTTTTTCACGAAGAGCGTCGCCAGCCTTCTGGTATCTGTCGCCGCCGATATATCCGGTGTAGTGGAAGTAAACTTTCTTCAGTTCTTTTTTGCCGGAGAAAACGACTTTATCTGCGTTGATGATGATGACGTTGTCACCAGTGTCAACATGCGGTGTGTAGGTAGGTTTATTCTTGCCGGTCAGAACTTTGGCAACGCTGGCAGCCAGACGGCCAACAGTCAGTCCTGCAGCATCAACGATATACCATTTGCGAGTGATGTTGCCCGCATTGGCCATGAATGTTGTTTTCATTAGTAATGACTCCTTCTGAATAAAAAACAGAACCGCAAGATGTCATCCTTCCTCCGGGGCTAGTGGTTTCCGGACAAATCTCACAAGGAGTATTATATAGTTTTTTTACGTGTGTGTCAAATAGTTTTTAGGAGGAAAATTTTTAAGGTTCATGGTTCGGGGTTAGCCCGTGGGACGGCTCGCCCCTTGATTACGTTTGAAAGCCTCCATTGAATGAGAAATGGTGGTGCGGCGCGTTTCGTCATCCTGAGCGGAGAAAAACGTCGTATGTTAAGGAAACGCTGATTCAATCGCAGAATCAGTGTTTCCTAAAAAATGGCTTATCTGAAACAGGAGAACTAAGTCGAAGGATCTAAGCGCCGCGAAGTAGAAATAATGTCGATGCCCGAAGGTCTCCCGGCTAGCAGGTTTCCCGTTTTGAACTTTCCAAACATGGCCCACCTGACCGCGAATGACAAAGATTTCTCGCTTGCGCTCGAAATGACGATATGGGAGTCTGATGTCTCCTAGTCTCTTAGTCACAAGTCATTGAGATTTCTAATCCCCAATCCCTCATCCCTGCTTTCAAACTTCGGGGCTCCCCCTGAACCTTGAACCCTAAACAAAAACGCTCCCGCATTCACGAGAGCGTTTTTTCTATGCATGGACCATTAGCCCTTGAAGTACTTCACACCGGCTTCGAAGAGCGGCTGATAGGTATCACCGGCGATGTTCTTTGCGACATTCTGGCCGCGGCGTTCGGTATGACCCATCTTACCGAGGACGCGTCCGTCAGGACTGGTGATGCCTTCGACAGCCCACGAGGAGCCGTTCGGATTGTAGCGGCTGTCGTAGGTCGGCTCGCCATCTGGCCCCACGTACTGTGTCGCGATCTGGCCATTGGCTGCGAGTGCCCGGATCTGTTCATCGGAAGCGATGAAGCGTCCTTCGCCGTGGCTGATGGCGATGGAGTGGAGGTCACCGGGCTGGCAGAGGGCAAGCCACGGGGACTTGGTCGATACGACCTTGGTCGTGACGAAGCGGGAGATATGACGGCCGAGCGTATTGAAGGTGAGCGTCGGTGCGTCATCGGTGAGCGGCTTGAATTCGCCATACGGTACGAGGCCGAGCTTGATCAGAGCCTGGAAACCGTTGCAGATGCCCATGGCAAGACCGTCTCTGACGTGAAGGAGCTGGTCCATGGCCTCCATGAGCTTCTGATTTCTGAATACAGCGGCGATAAATTTACCGCTGCCGTCCGGTTCATCGCCCGCAGAGAAGCCGCCCGGGAACATGACGATCTGCGCATGGCGGATGCGTTCTGCCATTTCATCGACGGAGTCCTTGAGTTCGGCTGCATCGCGATTTCTGAAGATGAAGATATCACTGACCGCACCGGCACGTTCAAAGGCTCTCGCGCAGTCGACTTCACAGTTGTTGCCCGGCATGGTCGGGATGAAGACGCGCGGACGCGAAAGATTCGTATGGACATAGAACTGCGGGATCGCTTTCGTTTCCGGAAGGATCGGCGCTTCTTTTTGGATGTCTGCTGCGCGGCGCGGGAAGATCGGATCAAGCGTACCTTCATAGGAGCGCAGGAGCTCTTCGACGGCGATCTCTTCCCCGTAGAGTTTCATGCTGTCCCCGCCGATGGTGCCGAGGATCTTCGTGTGCGGCTGTTTGGCAAATGTCTCTGCCAGTTCTGGCGTAGTTTCTACAAGGATCGCGCCATAGAAATTGCTGAAGTATTTGAAGAGCGGCAGATTTTCACCAAAGGTGACGCCGAGCTTGTTGCCGAAGGCCATCTTGGCTGCGGTCACTGCGACGCCGCCGTGTTCGACCGCTTTCATCGCTGCGATGTGTCCGGCCTTCACTTCCTGATAGAGGAAATCCGCATGCGCTTTGAATACATCAAGAAGCGGCATGCCGGCTTCGTCCTTCGGCTGGCCGAAGAGGACGAGGACATCGCCTTCCTTCTTGAGTTCCTGGCTGACAGCTTCGGAGGCTTTCCCCGGAGCGATAGCAAAGGAAACGAGTGTCGGCGGGACGTGGATATCATTAAAGGTACCGCTCATGGAGTCCTTGCCGCCGATCGCTCCCAGGCCAAGGCTTTCCTGCATATGGAAAGCACCGAGGAGTGCGGCCGCCGGTTTGCCCCAGCTGGTCTTGTCAGTGAGCTTTTCGAAGTATTCCTGCAGCGTCAGGTAGGCTTTTCTCCAGTCAGCCCCCATCGCCACGAGGCGGGCCACGGAGAGGAGTACGGCATAGGCTGCACCATGGAACGGGCTCCAGGATGCCAGATACGGATCGAAGCCATGTGCCATGAAGCTGGCGCTGTCAGTCTCTCCTTTGCGGACCGGGAATTTCGCTACCATGCCGTCGGTCGGGGTCTTCTGGTACTTGCCGCCGAATGGCATGAGTACGGTACCGGCACCGATGGTGGAGTCGAAGCGTTCGGAGAGTCCCTGCTCCGAGCAATTATTGAGATCTGCCATGGCAGAAAGCCATGTCTTTTTGATGTCATGGATCTCTTCTTTATGGAAATAGCCAGCTTCATCCGGCTTTGCGATGTAGGCTTCCTTCACCTGCTGCGCCCCATTCGTGTCGAGGAAATCTCTCGAAATATCGACGATGGTATCCCCTCTCCACTTCATGACGAGGCGGCGGGTATCGGTCACATCGGCCACGATGGTGGCTTCGAGGTTTTCTTCTGCGGCATAGCGGATGAACTGGTCTGCATCTTCTTTTCTGACAACGACCGCCATACGCTCCTGCGATTCGGAAATCGCCAGCTCAGTCCCATCAAGGCCTTCGTATTTCTTCGGTACCTGATCAAGATCGATGTCAAGGCCATCTGTCAGTTCACCGACAGCGACAGAGACACCGCCTGCGCCGAAGTCATTGCAGCGTTTGATGAGGCGTGTGACTTCTCCGCGACGGAAGAGGCACTGGATCTTTCTTTCCGTGATCGGATTGCCCTTCTGGACTTCTGCGCCGCAGGTCTCGATGGACTCGGTATTCAGCTCCTTCGAAGAGCCTGTCGCACCGCCCATGCCGTCACGGCCCGTGCGCCCGCCGACCAGGATGACGACGTCGCCGGGTGTCGGAGAAAGACGGATGACATGGTCTTCCGGAGCCGCTGCGACGACGGCACCGATCTCCATGCGCTTCGCCATGAATCCCGGATGATAATATTCCTTGACCTCACCGGTGGCAAGACCGATCTGATTGCCATAGGAGGAGTAGCCCTTGGCCGCTTCGACGACGATCTTTCTCTGCGGGAGCTTGCCTGCAAGCGTTTCGGAAAGCGGCATGCGCGGGTCTGCGGCGCCCGTCACGCGCATCGCCTGATACACATAGGAGCGTCCGGAGAGAGGGTCTCGGATACATCCGCCCAGGCAGGTCGCTGCCCCGCCGAATGGCTCGATCTCGGTCGGATGGTTGTGTGTTTCATTCTTGAAAAGGAGCAGCCAGTCTTCCTCGCCGTCGATGGTATCGATCTTCACCTTGATGGTGCAGGCATTGATCTCTTCCGACTGATCCAGATTTTCCAGCTTTCCTTCCTTGCGGAGAGCCTTGACAGCCGCTGTTGCCATATCCATCAGCGTCACAGGGCGCTTCGTATCCTTGCCATAGATATGGATACGCGTCTCTTCGTAGTCTTTGAGCGCCTTGGAGATCGGAGCGGTAAAAGTACCGTCTTCGACTTCGACAGAGGAGAGCTTGGTGGAGAAAGTGGTGTGACGGCAGTGGTCGGACCAGTAGGTATCGAGCACACGGATCTCTGTCACGGTCGGATCTCTCTTCTCTTCATCGCGGAAATAGTCACGGATCATCGCCATGTCATCATGGCTCATGGCAAGGCCCATGTCAGCGATCAGGGCATCGATCCCTGCATCATCCAGCTCGCAGACGCCCTTGACAACGGGTACTGCCTTCGGGTCTTCGATGGGAAGATCCAGCGTTTCCGCCGGAGCGAGACTTGCTTCACGGGACTCCACCGGATTCACAAGGAATTTCAGGATCTTCTCGCGGTCGCCTTCTGCGAAATGTCCATCAAAGGTGTAGACCAGCGCACAACGCACACGCGCGCCATCTTTTCCGGTGACAATGGCCAGACACTGCTCTGCCGAGTCCGCTCTCTGGTCATATTGCCCCGGCAGGAATTCGACGCCGATGACGAGATCGCCCTTTGGCAGTTCTGTCTCTACACTGTCGACCGGCGGTTCAGAGAATACGGTCGAGACCGCTTTCTCATAGTCTTCTCCGGAAAGTCCGTCGACATCGTAGCGATGATAGATCCCACAGCCTTCGATGCGGTTTCCCAGCACCTCTTTCAGCTCAGCCGTCAGGCTCTCTTCGCCCTGGCGGAAACCAGCCTTCTTTCGTACATACAAACGTCTGATATCAGACAAGTTCAACACTCCTTCCTCGTTACTCGCCGGCGCAAAGGCGCAGGCTCCAGTCGGAAATGAAAAAAGCCACTAATACAGTTACATTTTATCATACCTGTCCAATGGAGAAAAATTAGAATTTCACGGTGAAGGTGCAGGACAAGTTCCTGAGACGTTTTGCCCTTTGATTGCGGATGAAATAGGTTCAGCAGGTTCTATAGGTTCAAAAAAAGGGGGCGATGCCCGAAAGGTGATTACATGCCACCTTCAGGCACCGCCCCCGCTGAACCCTCTCCACCTATAGAACACGCTCCCCCTCTTTCGCAAACAATCAGGGGGCAGCCCGCCCCATGGGCTAACCCCATTATCTAAATATCCACTCCGTGACCTTTTTCCCGCCCCAGATCGCGATCCCTGTCAGCCAAAGGTCTGAAACGAAGGGGATCATGGGAAGGTAGGACGGATCCATATAGACCTGCCAGCTTGCCTGCGGAAGATGGAGGGAGATCACCATCGGGATATAGAGGAGCATCAGCCAGAATATCCCGCTGAAAGCACACGCCGTGATGCGCCGCCCCTTCGTCCCGGAAAGTGCCAGAAAGAGATAGATCCCAAATGTCATCATGCCGAGGATGATTTTCCCGTAGAAGACAAAGCTGAAAACCTCCAGCAGGAAGAAGCTCGCCGTGAAAGGATCAAGGCGCATGCCATTCGCATAGTAGAGCCCCAGAAAGGAGAGAATGGCAAAACCGGGAATGAGCCCGCTGAAATAAGCCGCGCCCAGCCAGACCTTCCGGCAAGCCCCCTTCTCCGAAAGCTTCTCATAGAGCGAAGGAAGCAGGTAGTCCAGCATGATCGCCGCCCCGGCAAAAAGCGTCAGCACGATAAAGAACGCGATCGAGATCGGTATTGGACTTTCCTTGAAGGCCTTGTCTGCCATAGGCAGATAGCTCCAGAAAATGACCATCTGCAGGATGATAAAGGAGATCCAGAGCGGCAAATGTACTGCCGCTCGTAATGCTCCCCACTCACTGCCATAGCCTTTCCGTTGGAAGAGGAAAAAAAGAAACGGCACCAGAAGCCCCATTCCCCAGTAAGCGAGCGTCCCCACTGCCATAGACTGCGCAGTGTGTACCAGAAATCCCCCGAAGCCCCAGGGAAGAATACCCGCCAAGAGCCACAGCAGCTGATGAATGAATTTTTTATTTTTGATCATACGTATCACCTCGATGGGGACTATTGTATCACAATTCAGGCGTGTTGGCAGTACGCTTCGGCACAAGGGCACAAGGAAATTCCCCTACAGAAAAGGAGCTGTGAAGAAATGAATCCTCATTTC
>OLSX01000179.1_pt1 | contig 61729 bp, 53 predicted proteins | sample 1673141 | NCBI WGS metagenome assembly OLSX01 (sample SAMEA3136759, study PRJEB25190) | human gut metagenome | biome: human gut; feature: human-associated habitat; material: faeces | place: Austria | collected 2013 | reverse complement strand
GGATGTTGCCCATCAGGTCGTAGCTGTACTCCGTGACATATCGGTCTGAAGAAAGCCCGCTCTCGAGATAGTCGGCAGACGTAAGCCTGCCCAGTCCGTCGTACTGGTAGTGGTAACTGCGCACCGAGTCGCCTGCCGCCTGCCAGTCCATGGCCGAGACCCCGCCGCCGTAGCGCGGCTGTCCCCCGTCAGAGGGCTCTCCATAGGACAGCCTCTGGCTGAACAGCGGACTGCTGATGTGTGTGACCCACGAGCGCAGGTTGTAGGCGTAGGCGGTGGGCAGGAACCCTCCCATGCGCTCTGCGGCTATGCGCATAGTAACTATATGCACACGTTTATGATAGCCATGTAGTGTATAATTATCTATCATGCAAAACATAGTCTTAGTAAAACCCAAGGCGCCCAATAGGGTGGCTTACTTTCCCATTTGCATACTTGAAATGCCAGCACAATGGCTCGTACATAATGTATTTTCCACATCCCCATTGGGGGACCGAATAATAGAGGTAATCTACCCTTTTTGTTCCTTCTACTGGCTTAATGAGTGTTCCCAGTTTTTTCTCCACATCGCACCAATCATCTATATTCGACATCAGGAGAATATCAAAGGAGCCATGGCTTATATACCCTATCACACGCTTATGGGCTATTTCTACAAACCTCGTCCTAATGTCGTTAATATCATCATGAAAAGAATATACAAACTCCATCGTGTCATTTTTGATATTAAGTTCCATTACCATGCTGTCTCTCCTTTGTCTTTCCACGGGATAGACATCGTTTATTACATATTCTGTGACAGAATCCAATTTCGCATCTATTATCTCAAAACGCTGCAGAGTTGTCCCAACAGGGCACATAATAATAAAAGAGGTAACATAAGTAATATAGACTAATATGAAATTAGCGAAAACGCACTTGCTTATAAATACCTTTCCCATTATAATATTGTTTAGTATTTGTATAGTAAATATAAACGACGAAAATAGTTCCATGCCGATTCGACGCGTGTTGTAAGTCTGCTGGACTCGGCCCTATATCTATAAAATCCCCCATATTTCCATTTCTCTCTTCTAACGTTGGTTTATGGGTGTGTTTTAATGCGGCAACTTTTCCTCCTTTCCTTCCAATAGCATCTATCAACAAAAGAGATGAGGAAACTTCTCTTTTGTCTTTATCAGTTAGTATGATATTATCCCCTTGGGCCATTTCTATTTGTGCCCATTCCACCTCTGTTCGTTCACCTAATATTCTAAAAAGTTTCTCCGAGTTGTGTCTGTTTTTTATATGCATAGAAGTCTGCGTTATAGTGCCATTTTGAAATTCAATGTCCTGGTTTTCTAACTCCATAATAGTTCCCTCTTCAAACACAGCAAGTAATTCATCGGTATCTTCCATAAACACTCTATCTTTTTTCGTATTACATCCAAAAAAGGATTTTATTTGTTCCCACATACTTTTTTGTTTATAAAATTGTCCTTGCTTATTTACCCTATAATCTTCTTTCCCATCCGGGTCAACCGCATTTACTGGGTCATCCCCACACGACACGTATGGCGACCATGGGTAATATTTCTCCGCCAAGGCATCCATTACGTTCCATCTTCCCGTTACGGGATCGTAGTGGCGTGCACCGTGTGTGCGGTCCAGCTCTTTGCCGATGTATTTGTAGGGTTGCGTAGCGTGGTCATTCTCTCTGCTTCCGGCAATGGCGAAAGCAGGGAGGCTCAGAGTGGTCATGAGCCCCAACAGCATTATGACAATCTGGCGGCGCATGGTCAGGGGTTAAGATGTTTACATTGCAAATATAATAATAATGTACACACGCACAAAGGAAATTGGCAGAAAAGTGATGACTGGGGGCGAAAATAATGTCAATAGTCTGGCAGTAGCTGACATGCACATCTGTTGCCACATCATTTTTCTACTACTCCATCATGCCCCTTTCAGCTTGAGCGCCCATGTTTCCCACTATTTTCGGCTGCATAGCCTAAAAGATAAGACAGATGTGTGGATGGTAGAGCAAAAAGTATTACCTTTGTGTAGAAGATTGGCAACCACGACGTAAAGCGTTGCAACCATCGCGACTCATGGCGCACGGGTTGTCTGAATAAGCATAGTAACACAACAAACATAGACAATGTCAACAGTAAAAATCACAACCACTCTGGGCGATATCGTAGTCAGTCTGTATGACGAGACGCCCCTCCACCGCGACAATTTCCTCAAGCTCGCCGCCGAGGGCTATTACGACGGCCTCTTGTTCCACCGTGTCATCAAGGACTTCATGGTTCAGGGCGGAGACCCCGACTCCAAGGGCGCTCCCGCCGGAAAACGCCTTGGTATGGGCGGCCCAGGCTATACCGTCAAAGCCGAAATCAATCCCCGTCTCTTCCACAAGCGTGGTGCGCTCTGCGCTGCCCGACTTGGTGACGAGGTCAATCCCGGTCGCGAGTCGAGCGGCAGCCAGTTCTACATCGTCTGGGGCTCGGTCTACAAGCCTGCCCAACTCAAGCAGATGGAGAAGCAGATGCAGCAGAACCAGGTGACCATCGCCTTCAACGACCTTGTGGCCGCTCACAAGGACGAGATAATGGAGATGCGCCGCAACCGCGACCGCGCTGGACTGCAAAACCTTCAGGAGCGTCTGATTCAGGAAGCCCAGGACAGCTTCAAGGCCAACCCTGTAGGTTTTACCGAGGAGCAGACCGAGGCTTACAGCACCCTTGGCGGCACTCCCCATCTCGACGGACAGTATACCGTGTTTGGCGAGGTGACAGAGGGTCTCGATGTGGTCGAGCAGATACAGTCTGCCGCCACCAGCCCCGATGACCGTCCTTGCGAAGACATCGCCATCATCAAGACCGAGGTCTGCCAGTCTGTGCAGTGATGCCGCGGTCCTGACTGACGGTCTGACTATGTGGGCCAAGACCGTCGGGAGCCTGCCCGTCACCCTCGTATATCTACACGCAAAGCGCCCTGCCAGGATGAAGAGCAGTTTTTTCACCTTGGCAGGGCGCTTTGCGTATGGCGGTCATGCGGCAGCCGGTCTCTCCGACTGTCATGACGGCAACCGAGCCGCCGCCGTCACTCTTTGCGGCTCCGTCGTTACTGGTCGGGATTCTCTACATATCCCTGGTACTTCTTGTCCAGGTCGGCCATGATGGTCTGGTATGCCTCGTCCATCGTCTTGCGCTCATACTCCAGCCCTTTGCCTTGGGGATAGATGGGGGCATGGATGGTGAGCTTGAGCGGATGCCAGTCGACGAAGCGCCCGTCGCGCATACGGGGCAGCACGTCGAACGAGCCGTTGATGGTAAGCGGCACTACGGGCAACTGGAGCTCGTCGGCGAGCATGAAGGCACCGCGGCGGAATACCCCCATGTGTCCGGTAAATGAGCGGGCTCCCTCGGGGAAGACCACCAGCGACATGCCCTCGCGCAGCGTGTCGCGCGCATGGTCGTAGGTCTCGCGTATCTTGCTGGGCCCACGCTTGTCTACAAAGATGTGATGGGCATAGTGGCACGCGGCGCCCACCAGAGGCACATTGCGCAGGCTGCGCTTCATCATCCACTTGAAGTTGCGGTTCAGGAAACCGTAGATGAGGAAGATGTCAAACGCTCCCTGATGATTGCTTACGAATACATAAGACTCGTCCTTGCGCAGATGCTCGCGCCCCTCGACCTTGACGGGTAGAAGGAGGATAAAGGTGGTGAGTCGCGACCACCACTTGCCGGGATAGTAGCCCCAGAAGTGGCCGTTGCCCAGTCGGCAGCCTATCATGGTGGTGAGCGAAGTGACGATGCTGGCTACCAGGAATATGGGTAGTGCGACGATGAGCTGATAGAGTCGATACAGATACTTCATTGGTTTTATGATTTGTTCGTTGTCAGTGTAATGATGGTTATCTCTGGATTTACATGATAGCGCATGGGCACCACGCCGCCCAGTCCGGCATTGACATAGAGCCAGCGCTGTCCCTTGCGGTAGAGCCCCAGGTCGTGGCGCTGTCGCAGCTGGGTGAAGCGCAGCCCGAAGAGCTCTATCTGTCCGCCGTGGGTGTGTCCGCTCAGGGTGACTTGGGCGGTAGAGTGGGGCAGTATGGTGCGGGTCCACGACGACGGGTCGTGCTCGAGCATCAGGGTAAACGCCCCGGCAGGTATTCCGCGCATGGTCTTGCCCACGTCGCCTCGCGAGGGGAAGGGCGGCTCGCCGTCGTTCTCCATACCGGCGATGAAGATAGAGTCGCTGCCACGTCTTATGACGCAGTTGTCGTTGAGCAGCAGATGCCACCCCAGTCCGCGCTCCATCTGGCAGAGCCGCTGTTCGGCGCGGCTGCGCTCCTCGTCGGTGCCGCCGAGATAGGTGGCATAGTCGTGGTTGCCCAGTACCGAGTAGACTCCCAGCGGAGCCTTGAGGCGTGCGAGCATGGGCATCACGGGCTCCAGCTCGGCGGGCTTCACGTTCTGTATGTCGCCCGTGAAGCAGATGAGGTCGGGGTGCTGGGCGAGCGTGCTGTCGACGGCACGGCTGAGTATCTGGGCGCGGCGGCCGGTATAGGTGCCCACATGGGCGTCGGAGAGATGTGCCACGCGCAGTCCGTCAAACTCTTTCGGCAGATTGTCTACCGCCAGCGTCACGTGCTTCACCTCTATATCGGCGAAACCTATGGTATAGCCATAGACAAAGGCGTAGACCATATACCCTGCAAGCCCCATCCCCACGAGGCGGCCCCAGTTGCGGCGGCTGTGGGCGAGGCGGCATATTGCCAGACCTATGGCCGAGCAGAGCACATAGACCAGCTTGGGCACTACCCATACCCCGAGCAGGGCGATGTAGAGCCGTGCCCAGTAGATGTCGTCGGGCACAAAGCTGGGCGACACTGCCAGTATGCTGCTGAAGACTATCATCAGCGCCGAAGGTGTCAGCCACAGCAGCCGCTCTGCCCACGAGTAGACTGGGCGGCGCAGACGGTGCAGCCAGAGATACACATCGGGCAGGATGATGATAAGTAGCAGAGGGATGAACACACGGGCTATCATTGTCGTATCATGTTGGATTCTAAAAACTTGCGCATCAGCGTGATGGGGATGCCGCGTCGGTGGGCGTAGTCGGTGAGCTGGTCGTCGCCTATCTTGCCCAGGTCGAAGTAGCGTGCCTCGGGGTGGCTTATCATGAGCCCCGACACGCTGGCATGAGGCGTCATCATGCCGCTCTCGGTGAGGCGTATGCCTATATCGGTGAAGTGCAGCAGCCGGTCGAGCACAAAGTTGAGGCTGGTATCGGGCATTGACGGGTAGCCTATGGCGGGCCTTATGCCCTGATAGTCGCAAGCCAGCATGCTGGCGGGGGCTTCGGGCTCGTCGGGCTGGTAGCCCCAGAGCCGTGTGCGCACCTCGTAGTGCAGCCGTTCGGCGGCAGCCTCTGCCAGTCTGTCGGCAAGGGTCTGTCTCAGCATCTGCTGGTAGATGTCGCCGTGGCAGTCGGCCTCCATGCCGCTGTCTACGGTGGTGGCGAAGACGCCTATATGGTCGGGCTCGCCATAGCCTGCAGGCCGCACAAAGTCAGAGAGACACAGCGTGTAGTCGCATCCTTTGGCGGGATGTTGCTGGCGCAGCAGGGGGATGCGCTCTCCGCTGTCGAGCACGATGTCGTCGCCGTCGCCCCAGGCAGGGTATAGCCCTATGATGGCGCGGGCCTTGAAGCGGTCATCGGTCTGGCGGAGCGTGTCGAGAGCCTCGGCTTTCATGCGCTGGCGCTCGCTCTCGGGCTTGCCGTTGAGGCTCCAGGCGTGGTAGAAGTAGACCCAGTTGATGTAGGGCTCGAGCTGGCTGAAACTGTAGGTGACGACGGTCTTCATCTGAACGCTATCTCTTCGCCCCGACTGTCGGTGCAGAAGTGTCCACGGTCGTAGATGGTGCGGCCGTTGCACAGGGTGGTACGCACCCGCCAGTCGAAACTGTCGCCCATGAGCGGGCTCCATTTACACTTGCTCTGTATGATGTCTTCGGTGACCGTCCAGCGCTGGTGGGGTTCCACGATGGCGATGTCGGCCTTGTAGCCACGACGCAGAAATCCGCGGTCGCGCACGCCGAAGAGTCGGGCGGGGTTGTGGCACATCAGTTCCACCATGCGCTCCACCGTGAGCACTCCCTGGTCTGTGAGTCCCAGCATGGCGGGCAGCGAAAACTGCACCATGGGCATGCCCGAAGCGGCACGGGCGCAGCCTCCTTGCTTGTCGGCCAGCAGGTGGGGAGCGTGGTCGGTGCCGAGGGTGTAGATGCGGCCGTCGGTGAGACCACGGCGCAGGGCGTCGCGGTCGTGAGCGGTCTTCACGGCGGGGTTGCACTTGATGAGCGCGCCCCGCTGCGCATAGTCGCTGTCGCTGAAGAGCAGATGGGCTGCCACGGCTTCGGCGGTGATGTGGTCGTCGGAGCCGAAGAGTTCCAGCTCGCGGGCTGTGGTGATGTGGGCCACATGCAGACGGGTGTGATGGCGGCGTGCCAGGCTTACTGCCTTGTGCGTAGACTGCCAGCAGGCTTCCTCGCTGCGTATGGCGGGGTGGTATTTGATGTCGGGGTCGTCGCCGTAGAGGGCTTTGGCGCGTGCCATGTTGACATTGATGATGGCAGAGTCTTCGCAGTGGGTCATCAGGGGCAGACCGCGCTCGGCGCAGGCGGCGAAGATGGCGTCGAGGGCGCTGTCGCCGTCTACCAGCATGTTGCCGGTCGAGGCACCCATAAACAGCTTGATGCCGGGTATGCGGTGGGCGTCGGCATGGCCGATGAGCGACAGGTTGGAGGCTGTGGCTCCGGGGAAGAAACTGTAGTTGACATGGCTCTCGTGCGCCGCGCGCTCAAACTTGTCGTTGAGGGCTTCGAGAGTGGTGGTCTGGGGCACGGTGTTGGGCATGTCCATCACCGATGTCACGCCACCCCAGGCAGCGGCTCGGGTCTCGCTCTCGATGTCGGCTTTCTGGGTGAGTCCCGGCTCGCGCATGTGGACGTGCTCGTCTATCACGCCGGGCATAACGAGACACCCCGTGGCGTCTATCTCTTCCGAATAGAGGCCACGGGGTGCACTGCTGTCTTCGTAAATTTCGGTTATCCTGTCGTTGTCGATGACCAGACTTCCGAGGAAGCTCCTGCCTTCGTTGACGATGGTACCTCCATAAATGATTGTAGACATATAGAGTTCATTGTTTATTTGCTTGCGCCAGGCTGGGCCATCTGGTTGGGCGTGGGCGCAGCCTCTACGGGCTGGGCGGGCGCCTGTTCCTGTGCAGGCACATCCTTCATGCCAGTCATAATCTGCTGGTTCTCGAGCGCCTTGGCGTAGTAGTCCTTGACGTATGGGTCGTTCTTGAAATTGTCGGTAGCCTTGCTCATGATGTCCTCTATCCAGGGGTCGAGCATGGGGTAGGTGTTGTTGATGGTAGCCATGAAGAACACGCCGGGACCGAGCACGTTGTCAAAATTCTCGGTGACAAAGCTGGTAACCAGCTGGTCTTCTTCCTGCGACAGCTTCTGGGCGGTGGCCTGGAGCTGCTGGTTCACCACGTTCATGTCGTTGCCGTTCATGATGGCCTGGTCGTGCTGGTGGATGAGGTCGGCCTGCTGGCTCTTGAGCTGGTTGAACTTGTTGAAGAACTGGAACAGCTTGTCGTTGAGCGGAGTGCCGCTTACCACCTGCTGGGTGTTGTCTATCTTGACCACGATGTCGCCGGCTTCGAGCACTACGGGCATCACGCTCTCGTCTTCCATGAATATGGTGGCCATGCGCACGGTGTCTACAGTGCCGGTAAACGAGAATTTGCCGTGAACGACGTCACACGAGTCGAGGTTCTTCATCTCATTGTTTACCAATACCTTCAAATATAGTTTGCGACCATCCAAGGTGGAAATATTGGACGTGCCTTGGATGTCGAACGACTTTGCACAAGATGTCAGCGTCAACAGGGCGATAAAGTAAAATACTACTTTCTTCATATATAGCTTTTAGTTCTGTGTTGTTGTGCCAGCGGCGACGACCGAGCTTTTGCTCGCCTGTATCAGCCCCCAGCTTGTTAGCACAAAGGTAATATCTAATATCGAAGTTATGAACTTTTTTAATGCTTATTTATAGATTAGCGCCTACTTTTAAGTATTTTTTGTTTTCTTGAGTTCGCTGTCGAGGCGATGTGTAGTGTAAACCTCAAGGATGGCGGCGATAAGCAGCAGCACTACCCACTTGTTGTATACATATTCTATATAGGTGTAGTACCCCGCGCTCATGTTGCTGTCGAAGAGCGACACCAGAACATGATACACGGTATCTACCATGAGCATGCCCGAAAGAATGAAGAATATGTCGGCAATGCTCTGTATGCGCTTGAGCCGCTTGATGGTCGGGTCGTTGCCCTCGTAGGTCTGCATCATCTGCATGGTGGCAAACATGCACGCGCCGAAGAGGAATATCCAACACATCACCTGCTGCCAGAGCAGGAAGCAGTAACAGCCGGCGCCCACCACCATGAGCAGACCGCCTGAGAGATAGATGGCATTCTGCCACTTATTCATTGTTTTCATCATTGTCATTTGTCGTTTGGTCATCGCTGAGCACAAAGATGTCCTCGTCATCGGTCTTCATGAAATAACGCTCGCGGGCTACCTTCTCGATGGCTTTGGGATTGCGCGTCAGCTCTTGCAGCTTCTTCGTGTCGTGTTCGTTCTGGGCATTATACCGCTCTATCTCGTCCTTGAGGTCGCCTATCTGCAGCTCATACTGGATGCGCTTGCGGAAACTGTTGTTGCCTACCACACCCACCATGATTGTACCCAGTACGATTACGATGAGATACTTGTAATGACCGAGCAGATTGCCTATATTACCTTTACGAAAAAACATATTTATATGTATTACACGTGCAAAAATACTAAATATCATCGAAACTTTCGACATTTTTAGTTACTTTTGCAATAGAGATGCCAATATTCGTCGACCAGACGATGGGCGTCGCTATCATTGCAACATTAAACTATATCCCTATAAGTATGGAAGAATACATTGTATCCGCCCGCAAGTACCGCCCGATGAGCTTCGACTCGGTGGTGGGACAGTCGGCGCTTACCACTACGCTCAAGAATGCGGTGAAGAGCGGCAAACTCGCTCACGCATACCTCTTCTGCGGTCCGAGAGGAGTGGGAAAGACCACCTGCGCGCGTATCTTCGCCAAGGCCATCAACTGCATGCACCCCACAGCCGAGGGAGAGGCGTGCAACGAGTGTGAGAGCTGCCAGGCGTTCAACGAGCAGCGCTCCTACAACATCTTTGAACTCGATGCCGCCAGCAACAACTCGGTAGAAAACATCAAGGCGCTCATGGAACAGACACGCATCGCCCCCCAGCTCGGCCGCTACAAGGTCTTCATCATCGACGAGGTACACATGCTCTCTACGGCTGCCTTCAACGCCTTCCTCAAGACGCTCGAGGAACCGCCAGCCCACGTCATCTTCATCCTCGCCACCACCGAGAAGCACAAGATACTGCCCACCATCATCAGCCGTTGCCAGATTTATGACTTCGACCGCATGACCGTGCCCGGCATTGTAAACCACCTCAAAATGGTGGCTGAGCGCGAAGGCATCAAGGCAGAGCCCGAGGCGCTGCACATGATAGCCGAGAAAGCCGACGGCGGTATGCGCGACGCGCTGTCTATCTTTGACCAGGCGGCGAGCTTCAGCCAGGGCGACATCACCTACAAGAAGGTGCTCGAAGACCTCAATATCCTCGACAGCGAATACTACTTCAAGGTCATCGACCAGGCGCTCGAGAACAAGGCCTCCGACATCATGCTGCTGTTCAACCAGGTACTCTCCAAGGGCTTCGACGCAGGCAGATTTGTCAACGGACTTGCCACCCATGTGCGCAACGTGCTCATGGCGCGCGATGCCGAGACCATAGCCCTGCTCGAGGTGAGCGAACAGCAGCAACAGCGCTACAAAGAGCAGGCACAGCGTTGCTCTGTACCGTTCCTGTATAAGGCGCTGCGCATCCTCAACCAGTGTGATGTCAACTACAGGCAGAGTTCCAACAAGCGCCTGCTGGCTGAAATCACCCTGATAGAGGTGGCACAAATCACCCAGCCCGACGATGCCGCCGGCGTGGGGCCTGGCCCCAAGCGATTGAAATCCCTGTTCAGACTTATCACAGCGTCTCAGCCTAAAGCGGCAGCACAGGTGGCCGTGGCTGAGCCCCCTGTCCGCCGCCCGCAGAAGGAGGTGCAGACAGTAGAGGCTGTGGCTCCTTCTGAAGCGCCCAAGACCCCATCCCGGGCGGCGCAACCTATGGTTAATCCCCTTCTGGGCATGTCGTCGCTCTCGTTCAGTTCGATACTGAAAAACGAGGAGAAAGTGGCGCAGATCGAGGACGACGCCTTCAAGACCGATGCCGACAGCGCGCAGCCCGAGGGGAAGCCCTTCGACGACGCTCAGCTCGGACTGGAGTGGCGTGGCATGTGCAACCGTATGCCCAAGAAGTATGTCGCGCTGGCGCAGCGTATGAAGAACATCGACCCCGTCATCACCGACTATCCCCTTGTCGAAGCGGTGGCAGACAATACATTCTTGGCCAACGAAATCATCGAAATCAAGCCGCGTATAGAGAAGACGCTGCAAATTGCGTTGGGTTGCCCCGACCTCAAGCTCAGCGTGCGCGTGGCAGAGGCGAAGGAGGTAAAGCGTATGCCTACCCGCCGCGAGATGCTCGACCATCTGCGCGCCAACCATCACGCTGTAGGCAAACTCATCGACAATCTGCAGCTCCTTCTCACATAACTGTGTCGGCGCATTAGGGCAGGGGAGCGCAGCAGCCCATACCCTCAGCCTATAGCCGACAAGCACAGTCACCGCAAAGGGACAAAAGCAAACACCAGCAGTTGCTTTTGTCCCTTTCTTCGTGTCCGCAGCGCCCTAGCCCCTCCCCTTGACACCCACCGTTGCCACATTCTCCGCAAGTCGCCAACCCCTCGTCGCCTGTCATCACTCCCTCGCCGAAAGCCCAATCTCCTTCGCTACCCGCCATCACTCCCTTCGCCACCCGCCATCACTCCCTTCGCCACCCGCCATCACTCCCTTCGCCATCTGCCATCACTCCCTTCGTATCGTTCGGCCATTCGCCCGCCATTCACGAGCAACGAGTGAGGGCGCCCACCATCATATACTCTCTGTTGGCGTGGCAAGGCATCCCTCTGCCTGGGCAAGACATCCCTCTGCCCATGCAAGATAAGCGAACGGCGCGGCAAAACAGCTCTCTGCCCATGCAAGAAAAGCGAACGGCACGGCAAAACAACTCTCTACCCATGCAAGAAAAGCGAACGACACGGCATGATATCAGAAATTCAAGGTTTGCAATGCACAAATCAGCCCATGCAACACTCATTTCGCACCTTGAAACGTAAAAAAACGCGATGGCGCGGCAGAATATGACCGTCGCGGCGACTGTGGCGACATCGCCCGTTCTGTCTATCGGGTTCATCATGCCTACGCCCGGTACTTATACCTTATTTAATATATACGCGCGCACGCGTGCGATAGTTTCACCCATGACAGAGGGCGTTGCAATGAAATTTTTTTTAACGCTAAAACCTTGGAAAATATGCAAAATGACAGCCGAGATAGTCACCAACCTTGATTTTTTGGCACCAGCATATAAAAAAATGGCAGAAATAATTGCGCAATTGCTAAAAAAGGTTTATCTTTGCATCGAAATAAAGACGATACATACAACCTAAACAACATAACCTGATGATAACAGACCCTCAAGCATGAGTTTGTGAACTGAACAAAGCATACTATGGTGCAGGTGCGTCGTCTGCGACGCGCCCAAGCCAGAGGGAACACTCTCAGGGCAGTATTAAACCAATTGCGACCCAACAGGGAAACAACTAACATAGATATTGAGTGAAAATTCTCATATTGTTTAATTTTATAACTTACAAAAAACCTATGGACAGAATGCAATCTAATTTGCTAAGATTGTTTTTCTCATCGGCATTGTGCCTTGGTAGCGTTTCTGCATTTGCAGTAGGAGCGCCCAGTGAGAAAGCTCCCTTCAACAAGGTGGAGCAGGCTAATGAGAAGACAGTCGGAGGACAGGTACTCGATGAAAATGGCGAACCTGTCATTGGTGCAACCGTAACGGTAAAGGGAACCAAAACCGCAGTAGTCACTGACATCGACGGTAAGTTCTCTTTCAAAGTTCCCGCCGGAAGTACCTTGGTAGTAACCTATCTGGGCTATGCCGACAAGGAAGTGGCTGCCACAGGTACAGGTATGACCATCAACATGGCTCAGGACGAGAAGACTCTCGATGAAGTAGTCGTTACCGCTCTGGGTATCAAGCGCTCGGAGAAGGCGCTGAGCTACAATGTACAGCAGTTGGGCAACGAAGACCTGACCACTGTAAAGAGCACCAACTTCATGAACTCTCTCGCCGGTAAGGTGGCTGGTGTAAACATCAACGCCTCTTCTGCTGGTATGGGTGGTGCCACACGTGTCGTAATGCGTGGTCCCAAGTCTATCAACCAGAGCAACTCTGCTCTCTACGTAGTAGACGGTGTGCCAATCAACAACCGCAACAACGGTACTGCTGAGGGTATCTATGCCAGCCAACCTGGTGGTGAAGGTATCGCCGATATCAACCCCGAGGACATCGAGAGCATCAGCGTGCTCAGTGGTCCTGCTGCTGCCGCTCTTTACGGTTCGGCTGCCGCTCAGGGTGTGATCATGATCACTACCAAGAAGGGTAAGGAAGGCCGCGTGTCTGTTGTAGTAAGCAACAGTACCCAGTTCTCTGACGTATTCAAGATGCCCGAGTTCCAGAACGAGTATGCCAACCGTCCCGGTGAGGTTCGCTCTTGGGGTGAGAAGGGTGGTTCTGAGTTTACAGGTTTTGATCCTGAAAACTTCTTCAACACCGGTACCAACATTCAGAACAACGTGTCTCTGACAGTAGGTAACGGCAAGAACCAGACTTACGCATCGGTAGGTACTACCAATGCCAACGGTATCATGCCCAACAACAGCTATGACCGTTACAACTTCACATTCCGCAACTCTACCAGCTTCCTGAACGACAAGTTGACTCTCGACTTCAACCTCAACTATGTGAAGCAGAGCGACATGAACCTCATGGCTCAGGGTCAGTACTTCAACCCGCTGGTAGCGCTCTATCTCTTCCCACGTGGCGAGAGCTTTGACGCTATCCGTACCTTTGAAGTCTTTGACCAGTCTCGTGGTATCTATGTTCAGAACTGGAACTTCGGTGACGCTCTGTCTATGCAGAACCCCTACTGGATTGCCAATCGCATGAACCGTACTACCAAGAAGCATCGCTATATGATCAACAGCAGCTTGAAGTACCAGATTTTCGACTGGTTGGACGTAGTGGGCCGTATCCGCTTCGACCGTGCCACCAGCAAGTCTGAGGACAAACGCTATGCTTCTACCATCAACCTCTTCGCTCACTCTGACTATGGTTTCTACGCCTACTCTAACGCCGTAGACCAGAGCGTTTATGGTGACGTGATGTTCAACGTAAACAAGAGCTTTGACAAGTTCTCTATCGGCGCCAACGTCGGTGGTTCTTTCTCTCGCACACAGTTTGACAATAATGGATTCCAGGGTGGTCTGCGTGCTCCTTCCAATATCTTCAGCCCCAACGCCATTGACTATGCCAATGCGACCAACGACAACCGTCCTATCTATGCTTTCAACAAGCATAACATCAACTCTGTATTCGCCAACGTCGAGCTGGGATGGCGCAGCATGGTTTACCTGACTCTGACAGGCCGTAACGACTGGGATTCTGCCCTTGCAGGCACCAAGAACGAGTCGTTCTTCTATCCTTCAGTAGGTACTTCTGCCATCATCTCTCAGATGGTGAAGCTCCCCGAGTTTATCGACTACCTGAAGGTACGTGGCTCTTGGGCATCTGTAGGTTCGGCTATCAGCCCCAACATCACTTCTCAGTGGCGTTACAACTTCAAGCCCAACACTCAGACCTATGAGACTGTAACTTATAAGTTCCCCAAGACATTCTATCCTGAGCGTACCAACTCATGGGAAGCCGGTCTTACCGCACGCTTCTTCAACAACGCTCTGACTCTGGATATGACATTCTATCAGTCTAACACCCGCAAGCAGACCTTCCTCCGTCCTATCACAGTATCTGAGGGTTATGGTAGCGAGTATGTACAGACCGGTAACGTACGCAACCGCGGTCTTGAGCTTTCTATCGGTTACAACCACCAGTTTGGCAAGCTCTCTTGGAGTAGCTCTCTTACCTACAGTATGAACCGCAACAAGATTATCGACCTGCTCGCCGATCCTGAGGAGACCATCAGCACAACCGGTCTTAACGGCGTGGGTGTAATCCTGAAGAAGGGTGGTACCATGGGTGACGTGTACAGCTATACCGACTTTGCTCGTGACAGCGAAGGCAACATCGCTCTCGACGCCAGTGGCAACGTAATCCGCAAGACTCTCTCTAACCCCAAGTATCTGGGTAGCGTATTGCCCAAGGGCAACATCGGTTTCTCTAACGAATTCTCTTGGAAGGGTATCAACCTCGGCTTCCTCCTTACTGCCCGTCTCGGTGGTATCGTAATGAGCCAGACCCAGGCCATCATGGACTACTATGGTGTGTCAAAGACTTCTGCCGCAGCCCGCGAGAATGGAGGTATCCCAGTCAATACAGGTCTCGTACCTGCTGAAAAGTACTATGCTGTAGTAGGTGGTGACAACCCCATCTGGTCTGAATATACCTACAGTGCTACTAACGTACGTCTGCAGGAAGCCCACATCAGTTACGATGTTCCCAAGAAGTGGCTTGCTGGCCTCGACCTCTCTCTCGGTCTTACAGCCAACAACCTCTGGATGATTTACTGCAAGGCTCCTTTCGATCCCGAGTCAACAGCTTCTACCGGTACCTTCTACCAGGCTCTCGACTACTTCATGCAGCCAAGTCTCCGTTCGTTAGGTTTCAATGTTAAACTGAAGTTCTAATTACATTAAATGACTTTCAAAATGAAAACTATTATAAAGACAATAACCTTCGCTGTTGCATCAGTGGCAGTAATGGGCCTCGCAGCTTCATGTACTGATGGCTTCGAAGACGCCAACCGTCCCGGTGGTGCCCTCAACAATGAAGAAATCAACCGCGATAACTATAGCACCGGTTCTTTCATGGTTCAGATGGAGACTGAGGCTTTCCCCGAGCAGGAGAATACCTATCAGATGAACCAAGACCTTATCGGTAACTACCTCGGCCGTTTCATGACTTATGCCAACAACGGTTTTGCTGGTAGCAACTTCGCCAAGATGAATGCTCCTGTAGGATGGGTACGTTATCCATTCGCCGACAGCATGAAGAAGACAGTTTCGGCTTTCAATGAGATTGCCCGTCTCTCTACCAAGGAGAGTCTGCCTTACGCATGGGCTCTGATCCTGCGCGCACAGTCATTCCTCCGTCTTACCGATATGTACGGTCCTCTGCCAATAGGTGCTGAGGAAGATCCCAATGCCTACTCTTCACAGGAGACCATCTACAAGACTCTCGTGGCTGACCTCGACCACGCCCTCGGTGTAATCAACGGTATGATCGCCGCCAACGGTGGTAACCTCGTACAGTTCAAGGACGCCGACCAGGTCTATGGTGGTGACTTCACCAAGTGGGTGAAATTTGCCAACTCTCTCAAACTGCGTATGGCTATCCGTATGCGCTTCGTGGCTCCCGATTATGCCAAGAAGGTAGGTGAGGAAGCTGTTGCCGCTGGTGTCATCACCTCTAACGACGACAACTGCGCCATCAACTACAACCCCAACGGTCAGTGGAAGACTTCTGTAGAGTGGGGCGACAGCCGCGCATGTGCCGACATCGAGAGCTATATGAACGGTTATGGTGACCCACGTATCAGCAAGTACTTCAGCGCTACAACTACCGAGGGCGACCGCGCCATCATCGGTTGTCGTGCCGGTGCCAACATTGGTAACAAGTCTGTTGCCGGTGGTCTCTACTCTGCTGCCAACATCGAGAAGGACTCTCGTGGCGTATGGCTCACAGCAGCTGAAATGACATTCTGCCGTGCAGAAGGTGCTCTGGCCAACTGGTCTGGTATGGGTGGCGACGTAGAGTCTCTCTACAAGCAGGCCATCAAGCTCTCTTTCGAGCAGTGGGGTGCCAAGAACGTAGATGCTTACCTCGAAGACGATGCAAGTACTCCTGCCGACTATAAGGATGCTACCGATGGTTACGGTGGTTCACATGGCAAGATGTCTACCATCACTATCAAGTGGGACAACAGCGCTTCTGCAGCCGAGAAACTTGAGCGCCTTATCGTTCAGAAGTGGATTGCCCTCTTCCCCGACGGTCAGGAGGGATGGTGTGAGATTCGTCGTACAGGCTATCCTAAGGTATTCCCTGTAGCCCAGACAACTTCTTACAGCATTGAGGTGCCCAACCGTATTCCTTTCGACTACACTGAGCCTACCAACAACCCTGTAAACTATCAGAAGGCTGTACAGCTCCTCGGTGGTGCCGATGACTATGCTACCAAGATGTGGTGGCAGAAGTAATCACTATATTATCAACTAATAAATTGACAAAAGCAATGAAAAATATATTCAAAATGCTGCTCGTGTCGGTAGTTGCCTTTATGTTTGCTGCCTGTGACACAGATGTCGAGACAAAGAATCCCGTCAATCTCACCGACCCTGCGCGCACTCCAGAGTACTATGAGGCTCTGAGAGCATATAAGAAGAGCGACCACCCCGTAGCCTTCGGATGGTTTGGTAACTGGGTAGGTGCCGGTGCTTCTCTCGAAAACTCGCTCCGCGGTCTCCCTGACAGCGTAGACTTCGTTTCAATATGGGGTAACTGGCGTAACCTCACACCCGAGCGCAAGGCCGACCTCGAATATGTACAGACTGTAAAGGGTACACGTGCTCTCGTATGTTTTATCGTACAGAACGTGGGCGACCAGCTCACTCCCGAGGGCGAGGATGCCACTACATTCTGGGGTGAAGGCGACGAGGCTATCGTGAAGTATGCCAATGCCATCTGTGATACTATCGACAAGTATGGCTACGATGGTTTCGACTATGACTATGAGCCTAACTACGGTCATCGTGGTAACATCTCTGGTGTACCCGCTGCCGAGAAGGTATTCGTAGAGGCTCTCAGCCGCCGTCTTGGTCCGAAGTCTGGTACAGACAAGATGCTCGTCATCGACGGTGAGCCTCAGACTATCAACTCAGAGCTCGGTCCTTGCTTCAACTACTTCATCGTTCAGGCTTACCAATGTACCGGTGACGCTAACCTCGATGGTCGTCTTCAGGGAACTATCATGAACTTTAATGGCGTACTCGAGCCCGAAGAGGTTGCCAAGAAGTACATCGTTACCGAGAACTTCGAGAACTTTGCTCTTGCTGGTGGCGTATCATTTACTGACCGCAATGGCAACGAGATGATGAGTCTTGAGGGTATGGCACGTTGGCAGCCCATCATAAATGGCAAGAAAGTCCAGAAGGGTGGTATCGGTACCTATCACATGGAGTATGAGTATATGGCAGGTAAGCAGCCTTCTTATCCCGCTCTGCGTAAGGGTATCCAGATTATGAATCCCGCGATTAAGTAGTATTTAATTTCATAATAACTGCAATAATGAAAAAGATTTCTAAATTCATATATGGTGGCATCCTTCTCGGCGCCGTAGCCCTCACAGGTTGTGAGAATGCCGAATACGACCAGCTCACCAATCAGGCATACATCCTGCAGACAGCGACCAATGCCAATTCTTCGCAGAAACTTACTGTCGGCAACGAGTTTGTCTCTACAGACATCAACGTACGTCTGTCTGAAAAGGCTACCGAGGCAAGCAGCTTCAAGCTGGTGTACGATGCTCAGGCTCTCGAGCAGTTCAACTCCAAGAACGAGACTTCTTATACTGCTCTGCCCGAAGGTTCTTTCTCACTCTCTGCCAATGAGGTGACCATTGAGCCCGGTACTTCTGTATCTAACCCCGCTACACTGACCATCAATCCTTACAACGATGAGCTCAAGAATAGCGGTAAGAAGTATGCGCTCGCCTTCCGTCTTGAGAAGGTTAGCGGCAACGCTAATGTCCTCAAGTCTGGTAGCGTTATGGTATTCGTTCTCGACCAGGTGGTTATCCAGCCTGTTGTCCAGTTCAACGTAAATTCCTACATTGGCCAGGACCTCAAGGAGACTTATACTACTACTGAGTGGACTATGGAGATGAATATCAAGAAGGATATTCTCGGTACACAAATCGGTCAGTACAACAACCAGGCCATCTACAGCACCGGTCCCGATGAGGTTTACGTTCGCTTCGGTGATGCTCCTATCGAGGGTAACCGTCTGCAGATCAAGACCCAGGGTACTCAGATGAACAGCTTGACGCTCTTCAACGCCAACACATGGTATCACATCGCATACGTATGCACCGGTGCCAAGTTGTATCTCTATGTCAACGGTCAGCTCGACAACTCTATGGACATGCCTGGCAAGGAGACCCGCGTTTCTTCTGTATCTATCAGCTCTAACTCTTCCTACAACAGAGGTAACTCTTTCTACAGCGAGGTTCGTCTGTGGAAGAAGGCACGCTCACAGAAGGAGATTCAGAACAATATGTACTCTTGTGACCCCGCCACTCCAGGCTTCATCTTCTACTACAAGTTCAACGAGGGTCAGGGCAACCAGTTCAAGGACTGGTCTGGCAACGGCAACGATGCTACAACCAAGGACAACTCAACTCCTGTATGGATTCAGGATGTACGTATTGATGGTAAATAATAAACTGTAAAAACGTAAGAAGATTATGAAATCAATGATAATTAAGTCAGCCGTTGCGCTGATAGCCGCTTTGCCCCTCTTCACGGCATGTCAGGGCGAGCCCGAGGTGGGCACGCTCCTTCACCCCGAAGAGCAGCCAAGCAATGCCCCCAAGGTATATATCAATGAGGTGGCGATACCTACCAATGCCGCAAAGATTGACGCTGCACAGACTCCTGTTGGCACGCTTCTTCCCGAAGATGCTACTGAGTTCTATGTTCGTCTGAACCGTGCGGTAGATAACGATGTGGTTGTTACTGTAGCCGAGGATGCTGAGGCTGCTGCTGCATCTGCCAAGGTTTATAGCGATAACGACAATCAGTATAGCGCAATGTCAACAGGTGCTATCTCTTTTGAGAAGGCTACTGTTACCATTCCTGCAGGTAAGCTGGTTTCTTCTGAGCCTGTTGTCTTCAGAGTCGTTGAAAGCGACGCTCTCAAGAACTTGAACGGCAAGGGTATTATGGCCCTGAATGTAGCCGACATCAAGTCTGCTGCTGTTGTTGAGGTTGCTTCAGACCACAATGCATACTTCGTATTGGTCAACAAGAAGGTTACCAACTTCAAGAACTTCAGCACTTCTGAACTGGAGTCTAAGACCAGAATCGGTACTGACGAAATGACCATGACATTCGACGGTGCGGACTGTACCCAGGACCTCAACGACGATGCTACATATACTTATGTAAATATGTATAATGGCCCCGCTCCAATCCTCTGTGAGTTCCACACTCCACAGCCACTGATTGGTATCGCTTACCGTTATGGTTACTATGCTACTTATGGTCCTTATTCAATTGAGGTGCTCACCAGCGACGACGGTCAGAACTGGACTTCACAGACTGGCGGCGAGCTCGAGTATGGTTACACACGTTCTAAGGTTTGTGTAAACTTCTACGGCGCCGTTACTTGCAAGTATGTGAAGTTTATCCCATGGAAGTGCTACGCTGGTATTCGATATGGAGCTGATTCCAACACGCCAGTTGTAGGTGAGCTCCACTTCTATAAGCAATAATTTGTTGTTTCATAATATAGCGTTGGTTTAAAAACAACAATCCGGGGGCCGCGACTATGGGAATAGTTGCGGCCTTCATTTTTTTTGTCCTGAGCATAGCGATGCCAGCCGCTCTCCTTGTCTTTACCGCCGTCACAGCCATCCTTGCCATGATGCCATATTGCCTTCCTGTTGTCATGATTATGGCAGTAAAAGCCAATTATTTTCAACATTGCTGCCACAATCGCCCCGTCGCACTGACAAATTGTCACTTCTTTGCCGTTGGTATGTAACTTGCAAAACTATCAGTGAAAGCCGGAAGGCCGAAGGCAACCGCCAGGTTGACGAGACCCACACCGGCAAGATAAAAGAAGAATATAAAATACAATTAGGAGGTAATAATTATGTTGTTAGTTCGTAGAAATAATGATTTTGATTGGTTGAACAATTGGTTTGATGACAATTTCTTCAATACACCCGTAATGGCACAGACCACAACCACAGCTCCGGCAGTCAACGTCAAGGAAGACAACAAGCAGTATGTTATGGAAGTCGCTGTTCCAGGCCTGAAGAAGGAGCAAGTCAACATGAGTATCGACAAAGACGGCTATCTTACCCTCTCTATCGAGAACAAGAATGAGCAGAAGGACGAGAACAAGAAGGAACACTATCTGCGCCGCGAGTTCTCTTACACCAGCTATCGTCAGAGTTATGCTCTTCCAGACAATGTAGATGCCGATAAGATTGAGGCCAACGTAGCCGACGGTGTGCTCAAGGTAGTTCTGCCAAAGGTCGAGAAGAAAGAGGAAAAGGAAGACGTTAAGCACATAGAAGTCAAATAAGCATTAGGTGAATAGTAAAGTATGGGGCAGGCTGCTCTCAGTAATGAGAAACAGTCTGTCCTTTTTTTGTGTCTATCCCAAAGCCCCTCCCCAAAGCAGCAGCCCCTTCCCAGTCCTCCCCAAGTATTTGGAGCTTATTCCTGCTGTGTTTGAGGCGGTTGACTCGAGCTTCTTTCCCTTGGGTAAGGTAGGGATGGGGCTTCGTATTAAGGCCATGTTTGGTTAGCCCATAGTGGATGGTGTGCACCTCGACAACGCTGTAGGAGTTGCGCTTAGCTGTAGGCGTAACTCGCAGATGGTTTGTGTAAGCAGTAGCAACTCTATCGGAGTTGCGCTTAGCCGAAGGCGTTATCCGCACCAACTAAATGCCAGTGTAACCACAGCAGATAACTCACACCACGACAGCCACCGCCACGGCTTTTTGTGTTTTCATTCATCCAACGATAACCAGCCCCTCAATCCATTTTTTTACGCCCACCTTCACACTTTTTGCCCTAAAAGCGTGGAGGTCTAATGAAATTATATTAATTTTGCAGAAAATCATTATTATCATGAAATTATCAAGAATATTCCTACTATTTGCCGTGGCGTCGTGTAGCCTGACGATGACCGCCCAAAAAAACTTGCCCCAGTTGGGCAAAGCGCCCATCGACCAGATTGTCAAAGCGATGACCCTTGAAGAGAAAGCCCATCTGCTGGTGGGAGTCAAGTCGGCTGAAGGCATGGATATCATCGCCAACGGAGCCGGCACCACCTACGCCATACCCCGCCTGGGCATAACCCACACCATCATGATGGATGGCGCCACGGGTGTGCGCATGGACACGCTGGTGAGAGGCGACGGCAAAGCTTACTATTCTACCGGCTTCCCGGTGGCTACGCTGCTGGCTGCCACATGGAACACCGACCTGGTGAAGCGCGTGGGTGCCACAATGGGAGACGAACTGCTTGCCTACGGTGGCGACATCCTGTTGGCTCCGAGTCTCAATGTTCATCGCAACCCGCTCAACGGCCGCAACTTCGAGTACTATTCTGAAGACCCGTTGCTGTCTGGCTATATGGCAGCGGCAGCCACCAAGGGTCTGCAGTCTATGGGCGTGGGCGCCACCATCAAGCACTTTGCCGCCAACTCGCAGCAGACGATGCGCATGTTCAACGACGCCCGTGTGTCGCAGCGCGCCCTCCGCGAAATCTACCTCCGCGGCTTCGAGATAGCCATCCGCGAGGCTAAGCCTTGGGCTGTGATGTCGTCATACAACCGTATCAATGGCCTGCACACTCAGTACAGCCACAAGTTGCTCACCGACCTGCTGCGCAAGGAATGGCGCTTCAACGGCATTGTGATGACCGACTGGGTGGAGGCACGCGACACCCGCGCACAGGTACATGCCGGCAACGACCTGCTCATGGGCGGTACTCCGCAGCAGGTGCAGGATATCCTGGACTGCGTGAAGAAAGGTACGCTGACGATGGCTGAAATCAACAACAATGTGCGGCGTGTGCTGCGATACATCATGCGCACACCCCACTACCGTGGCGTCGAAGCCACCTTCGCTCCCGACCTCAAGGCTCACGCCGTGCTGGCACGCGAGGCTGCCACCGAGGGCGTGGTGCTGCTCAAGAACAGCGAGCCTGCCCTCATCACCGGTGATGCTGCCAAGCAGGCGGTGACCAAGGCGCGCCCTCTGCCCCTCGTGGAAGACGACCAGGTGGCGCTCTTCGGACTTGGCGCGTATAAGTTTTATGCCAACGGACGCGGCGCCGCTGATGTCTACAAGCCCTACTCCGTGACCCTCGTCGAGGGACTGCACAACAGCAAGGTAAACCTCAACTCTACGCTCGATACCTATTACACGCACTATATGGACAACCAGTATCTGCTGCTCGACGAGCAGAATACGCCCACCTTCCGCAACTGGTTCTTCGGTATGCGTGAGCCCGAGGAGCCTGCCATCAACAGCGCCTTCATCGGCTATCGTGCCAAGGACTGCACCAAGGCCATCATCACCATCGCCCGCAACTCGGGCGAGGCCGAAGACCGCGACTACAAGGAGGGCGACTATCTGCTCACCAAGGCTGAGCTGACGCTGATAGACCAGGTTAGCAAGGCTTTCCATGCGCAGAAGAAGCCTGTGATTGTAGTGCTCAACGTGGGTGGCGTCATCGATGTGGCGTCATGGCGCGACAAGGTCGATGCCATCGTCATGGCTTGGCAGCCCGGCGAAGAGGGCGGCAATGCTGTGGCCGATGTGCTCACGGGCAAGGTATGTCCTTCGGGCAGACTGCCGATGACCTTTGCGCTCGATTATTTCGACTACCCATCTGCCAAGAACTTCCCCCTGCACTACAAGTTCAACTGGGACGAACTGCTTCGCCCCGACTCGGTGGTGCTCGCCAAGAAAGACCTGGGTTATACCAACTACGAGGAAGACATCTATGTGGGCTACCGCTATTTCAACACGCAGAAGAAGGCCGTGGCTTATCCCTTCGGCTACGGTCTGTCATACACCTCTTTCAAATATGACAAGCCACAGGTGCGCCTTGTCAAGGGCCGCTATATCGTCAGCGTGCCGGTGACCAATGTGGGTAGCGTAGATGGCAAAGAGGTGGTGCAGCTCTACGTCAACGCTCCCAAGGGCGCGATGGAGAAACCCAGCCGCGAGCTGAAAGCCTTTGCCAAGACCCGACTGCTCAAAGCCGGAGAGACAGAGGTCGTGGAAATGTCAATTCCCCTGGCTGACCTCGCCTCGTTCAACGAGAAGCGCATGGCATGGGTAACCGATGCCGGCAAATACACCCTGGAGATAGGTGCGTCGGTAGAGGATATCCGCACCAGCGCAACCATCACCATCAAGAAGCCCATCATCAAGTCCGCACCCACGAAGATATAAACTCCCGGGAACGGGAGAAATACCGAAGGCGCAGATGCCAATGGTATTATAATGAATACGAATCGTGCTGTCATACTGGTAATGACAGGCATGTTGGATATTTAGAAAAATTAGATAAGGAGCACAGGTTTAGACTTGTGCTCCATTTGCTTAATTACATACGAACGATGCGGCCATTACCGACTGCTGTTTATAGGTCATTTGTGCCAATAGCAATACTGTTGCCAAAATTCTTGCGTTTATGAAAAAGAAACTGCCTATTATACTCCTCAATTTCTCTGATGTATACGATTACGAGTCGTTTGCCTCAAGCCAGGAGATTGTCCATGTTGACTGTCGTGAACTTAATGGCGTAGACTGCTATTGTGGTGAGGATGGACGGAAAGAGCTGCGCCAACTGCTTGCTCCGTATCCTGCAAAGGCGCTTCACTTTATTGATTCGGGCGACTATCATTATCTTACAGAATATTGGGTTTCCAAACTACAAGAGCCGTTCTCTCTGATTGTGCTTGACCACCATCCTGACATGCAGCAGCCACAATGGAAGGGTGTTGTTTCTTGTGGCGGTTGGGTTACGGATGTATTGGAGAAGAATACATTTGTAAGGAATATCATTATCGTTGGTGCTTCTGACGAATTGATAACCCAGGTGCCGGCCCATCTAAGGAAGAAAGTGATGTTCTACAGCCAAGCAGAAATCGACCATCATCAAGCATGGCCCTCAAAGGCAGGCAAGTTGATACATGAGCCTGTCTACATTTCCATAGACAAGGACGTGCTTAGAAAGCAAGATGCCATTACCGATTGGAGTAATGGAGACATGACTCTCATGCAACTCCAAGCCGTCCTGCGCATCATATATGCCCACGAGAAGGTAATCGGCGTAGACATAACAGGCGAATGTTCTGCCACGCTCGACTATCTTTCTGAGGTAAAGGATGCATCGGTAAACAACAGAGCCAACGAGGAACTGATGCAAATGATATTAACTGAAGGCTGAAACAGAATAACATTTCTTTCCTTTACGTCCACGCTAAATATCCTCATGTTTAGCATCTTGAGCATGCTGCATGGCTCTATATTCAATAGGACTTACGCCATATTTTTGCTTAAAGGCTGTGCAGAAGTGGCTTTGGTAGTCGTAGCCCAGTTTTATGCCGATGTCGTTGATGGTCATATCAGAATCGAGTAGATAAAGTACAGCTAAGCGCATACGATAGTCGAAAAGATATTGGAATTGAATATCAAGAATCAAGGCAACTGATAGCACTGAATTCCATGCTAGGAATCCCGCCCTGATTCTTTATGCTCAAAAGAGTATTAGCGGACAGCGATACTAAGCATTAAGGGGTGCCCGTCGTGGGATGGTACGCACCCCCCGGCAACTCTGTAGGAGTTGCGATTTCCCAACCCTGGGTTTTGATACAGATAAGGATAGCAACGCTGTAGGTGTTGCGCTTAGCCGAAGGCGTTATTCTCGACTTGATAGTATTCCCCTTCACAATTCATACCATTCTCCTGCTGCGTGTAATGTCTACGGCTACATGCTATACTTTACCTTTTCGCGCAGTAGTGCACCGTGGCGCCGCTGTCGGTTTCACCTCGACTCCCACCGCAGTCCACTCGGCTGGCACGTGACGTATGTTACGTGGACACGTGTCGTATGATACGAGCTTTCGTGCCGTTTGATACGTGGACTCGTGCCTTATGATACGAGCCGGCAATGACCATGGATAGCCTTGCTATCCGTATGTTATGCAATGACTTGAGGCGCCTTGCATAACTCGTGATGCGTGATGCAAGGCTGCTTGTGGTTGCTACCTTTACTCTTGTGCCGCCCTCCCTGCCGCTTCTTGCCACCCTCGTCACCGCTACCGGTGGTCACGCCATCGCTGCAAATAAGCACCAGCATAGACAACAACGGCCCGACGGTGCTGTCCGTCGGGCCGTTGGTTGTGGTCGCTGTCAGCCTTGGCAGCGCGCTATTGTCTTACAAAACCTTTGTCATCGCTCCAGCGATAGAGGCGCAGATTGGTGTAGTTGCCTTTGCCCTTGGTCTTCACCAGACCATTCTCGGAGAGATAGAAGAGGCCGTTGCCGAGGGCTATCATGCCTGTGGCGCCACGCGTACGCTCCCATCCCCACACCTCGCCGCCTGCCGAGGGTTTGCCACTACGCACCAGGGTGAGCAGAGGGGCCTTCTCTCTTGGCTCCACACCCCGCAGCCAATCCTTGTGAGGCTTGACGCGCGTGTCGATGGCATACATCTCATAGCGGGGCCACAGGCTCTTGTAGCCGTGATAGACCGCGGCGAACATGTAGCCCGTCGAGGCGTCGTATTCCAGGTTCTGGATGCCATAATCTGAGTTGCCCGTATAGACAAAGTACTTGGCGCGCGGCTTCGTGGGACCCGACTCGTGGATGTGGGTGGGGTCTATCTTGCGTGCATACCTGCTCCACTGGCGCACATCATAGCAGAGCAACACCTGATAGTCATTGTCTGTGCGCGTAGTGTCACCATAGACACCGTAGCCCAGGTAGAGATAGTTGCGACCAGACCTCTTGCCCCACTGCGGAGCAAAGGTGAGGCCGTCGATGCCCGATGCGCCGTAGCGATGCGCCACCTGGCGACCGTTGTTGACGACGGTGGCTTCGCAGTCGGCCACCACTTCGGGGATATAAACCGTGGTCATCACCTCGTCGGGGCTCATGTCGATGCGGTCTATCTTGTCGAGGTCGAAGATGGCCACATAGAAGCCCGTGCGGGCGTCGTTCTTCACGCCCAGGTTGCCCGTGATGCCCGTGCCTATCACGTCGTGCTTGTACTCGAGCGACCCGTAGAGTCTGCCGTCATCGGGGTTGATGCCGATGCAGCCCAGATGGCCCGTGAGTCCGTTGACGCTGGCGATGAGACGGCCCTGGAGGTCGTATTTCATCAGTTTGGTGGTAAACGACATGTACACACACTGGCGCTGACGGTCATAGGCAGCACCCTGAACGTGGAAGTCGCCCTGAAACCCCGAGAAGATACGCTTGGGGAAGTCCTGTGCCACGCAGCCCAGGCAGAGCACCAGGAGCAGTAGTGTCAATATAGGTCTGCGCATCATCGGTCGTGGATCTTTTGTAACATGTTGCCGAGCACCTCGATGCTGTCTACTATGAGGTCGGGCTGGCGTTCGGCTGCCTGCGCCACCTCCATCGTGGTCTCGCCCGAGAGGACCAGACAGCCCATGGCGTCCGCATTGAACGCCATCGCAATGTCGGTATAGATGCGGTCGCCCACCATGAGTATCTCTTCGGGCTTGAGCCCGCGCTGTTGCTGTATTCCGATGAGCATATTGGGGTCGGGCTTGCCCAGCGTGATGTCGGGCTTGCGTCCGGTGGCGCTCTCCAGGCAGCGGCAGATAGAGCCACAGTCTACCAGCACGGTCTCCTCGTTGGTGGGGCACACCCGGTCGGGGTTGGTGGCGATGTAGGGCAGCCCCCTGCTTATCCACCATGCCGCCCTGCACAGCCTCTTGTAGGTGAGGGTCATGTCAAAGGCAGCCACCACGATATCCGGCACGTCTTCTGGGGTGTCCTTGCAGGATGTGAAGCCGGCTGCCTCAAATTGGGAAATCATGCTGGGTGTGCCCAAGAGGAAGAGGCGCCGCGCCTCGGGGTAGTGGGCCTTGATATAGTCGATGGTCGCCACGGTGGTGTTGTATATCTCCTCCTCGGTAGCATGTATTCCCATGCGTGCGAGCTTCTTCAGATAGTCCTCTATCGACTTCGACGGGTTGTTGGTCAGAAACGAGTAGCTTATACCCATCCTCTTGAGCTTGTCGAGGAAGTCGATGGTGTAGGGAAAGAGCGTGTCGCCGAGATAGATGGTGCCATCCATGTCGAGCGCCACATGCTTGATTTTTTCCAGTTGCATAGTTTACAGTTTAGCGGTTTCTTCTTCGGCATAGCCGTCGGCCTTGGCGTTCCACATGAGCGTGAAGACAGCCACGCAGAGCACGGCGATACCTATCATACCATAGAATACATAGTCCCAGTTGCCCCATGCGTCGACGAGCATACCCACGCCGATGCCGCTCACGATGCCGCTGGCATAGCCAAACATTCCGATGAGTCCGTTGGCGGTGGCTGCGGCGCGGTTGGTGGCCTGGTTAGAGGCGGCGATGCCTATCAGCGCCTGCGGGCCGTAGATGAAGAAGCCTGCCATGGCGAGCACTACCACCATCACCGGCATCGATGTGCCGGCGGGTAGCGATACGAAGATGGTCATAAACACAGCCACGCCCGCCATGAACCAGAAGCAGGTGCGATGGGCCTTGCCCTTGAACACGTGGTCTGTGAGCCAACCCGAGACTATCATGCCGATGATGCCGAATATCTCGAAGATGGCTACTGTCCATCCGGCGTTGGCAAGGCTCATGCCGCGAGCCTCCTTGAGGAAGGTGGGACCCCAGTCGAGCACAGCGAAGCGCACGATGTAGACCATGAAGTTGGCGATGGCCAATATCCATATCCACTTGTTGCGGAATACCATCTTGCGCAGGAATGCCTTGTACTCGGCGCCTCCCTCCTTGCCCTTCTTGTTGATGGTGTGGAGCTCGGGCAGTCCTACCGACGACGGCGTGTCGCGCAGGAAGACATAGATGCCTATCGCGCCCACGAGGGCTATGGTGGCGGGGATCCAGAAGCACCACTTCCACGCGCCCTGGCCCATCGTTGCCATGATGTAGCCGCAGAGGATGGCCACGATAGAGGCTCCTATCGAGTGGGAGGTGTTCCAGATAGACATCTTGGTAGCCAGCTCGTTGGCGGGAATCCAGTGGGTGAGCAGGCGGTTGCACGGGGGGAAGCCCGAGCCTTGGAAGAGGTTGTTCAGCAGCAGGAACAGGCCGAAGATGAACACCATGGTGTTGACAAACTGCGGTCCCGAGCTCTCGCCGGTGATGAGGTAGCTCAGGTCGGCGCCAAAACCGAAGGCGTAGTTGGCTGCGGCACAGAGCAGCAGTCCTATCGCCATGTGGTAGCGGGCGTTGAAGCGGTCGGCGAGATAGCCGTTGAGAAATCTCGACGCACCATAGACCACCGTCACCAGGGTCATGATGATACCGAAGCTGGTCTTGGAGATACCATATTCGGCGGTGAGTCCGGGGATGGCAAACGAGAAGTTCTTTCTCACGAAGTAGAAGATGGCATAGCCTATCATGGTGGCGAAGATGGTGCGCCATTGCCAGTATTTGAATGTCTTGGTCATATCTGTCAGTAGTTAATAGGGTTATAGTCTGGGTCTTAGCGGTCTATGGGCCACAGTCCGCGCTCTGAGAAGAGGCGGTCGAGCCACTCTTCATAGCGGTTGAGCCTTACGGCGACATCCATGATGGTGTAGCGGCGGCGTATAAACTGCGACTTGTAGATGATTTCCTTGAGATAGCTGCGGCTGATGTCGATATCTTCTGGCTCGGTCGGCGCGCCCACCATCTGCAGACGGCGCTTGGCCTCTGCCACCGATACCAGCTGCTGCTGCAGCCGCTCGCGCAGTGTGCTCCAGTTGTCGCGGATGGCGGTCAGCTCCTGGCGCAGTTGGTCGCGGCTTACATACTTGGCACGTATCTCTCCCACGCAGAAGTCCTCCAGACCCGAGCCAGCAAAGGTGTCGCGCGTGTGGGCCTCCTGCTCTTCGAGCGAGGGCCATGCCTCGACACAGGCTTCGATGTCAAGATGCTCGATGTCCATCTCGAGCAGATACTCGTAGAGCGAGAGCGACACCAGCACACCCATGCTCACCTGGAAACCATGCGAAGGCATATTGCCGTTGGCCATGGTGAAATTGGCCATATTGAGCATGTGGCTCACTTGGTGTTCGGCGCCCGAGGCGGGCCTCGAGGTCTTGGGGTAGGCCTGCATGGCAAATCCGCCGAGCAACAGGCCCTCTATGAGCTGCTCTATGGCGTGCTTGTCGCCACGCCGTGCGCCCTCGGGGTCGGCGAGCGCGCTGTGCAGTCCGTCCTGCACGATGCTCCACGACAGCGGGTCTATCTTCTCGTTGCCTATCACGTCAGCCACTATCCAGTCGGCTCCAGCCGGAACCTTGGCGAAGAGGTCGCCGTAGCCCGAGGCGGTCATGGCTTCGGGTGCGCCGGCTATGATGTCGACATCGGCCACCACAGCCTGGGGAGCGGGGCAGGCGAAGGTCTGCTTCTTGCCGTCCTTGGTTATCGATGCGCCCGACGCTACATATCCGTCCATCGAGGCGGCTGTCGCCACTACCATGTAGGGTAGCTGCTGATGGGCCGAACAGAGCTTGGTGGTGTCGTTGATGGTACCCGAGCCCACGGCTATTGCCACGGCGTCGGTCTGAGCCAGCACGGCATCCAGGCGGTCTATGTATTTCCATTCGGCGTGCATCTCGGGCTCGTCGAAGATATAAGGTTCGCAGGTGGCGATGCCATCGCGGGCGAGGATTTCGGCTACCTTGGCTCCAGCCACGTGCCATGTGGTCTTGTCGGCGACGATGATGGCCTTGCGGCCGGCAAACTGCTGGGCGAAGACTTCTCCCACGGTGCTTATCACGCCACATCCCAGTTGCAGGGCCTTGGTGGTGGTAGCATTGTCCAATGCCATTGTTACTCTGTTTTCCATATATGTCTTGTTTTAGTATAATATTGCGTCGTTGATGATTGAGATGGGGTTCATTACCCGGTAGGGTGTGCTCATCTCTATCTGCCACTTGCAGGTCTCGCAGTCGGTGACCACCACGTCGGGGTCTACCTCGCCAATCTGCTTGAAGAGCGGGGCACCGATAGACTGCGACACATCGTAATTTTCCTTCTTGAAGCCATAGGTACCACCGATGCCACAGCAGCGGCTTTCGAGTTTGACCAGCTCAAGGCCGGGTATCATCTTGAGCAGTTCGATGCTGTAGATGGTCCATCCCAACCGCTCCATGTGGCATGCCGAGTGGTAAGCCACGCGCAGCTTGAAGTCGGGCTTGAAACGCAGTTGGGCGGCGCCCGACTTGAGTTGCTGGTAGATAAACTTGGTGGCGAGGTTGATGCTCTCTGCCACGCTGCTGTTGTCGAGTCTGAGCAGACTCTCATACTCGCTGCGCATGGTGAAGGTGCACGACGACGAGGTGGTGACGATGCACTCGGCGTCGCGTAGTGCCCGCTCCATGGCGGCTATGTTGTGGCGGCCGTTGGCGCGTGCCTTCTCGCTCATGCCGTTGGCTATGGCTGGCAGACCGCAGCACTGCTCTCCCTTGATGAGTGATACGCCATAGCCCATGGCGTTGAGCACCCGCACGAGGTGCTTGCCCAGTTCGGGGAAGTTGTAGTTGACATAGCAACCATGGAAGTAAGCCACCTTGCGGTCGAAGCTCTGCTGGACTTTGGCGGCTTCACGGCGGTACCACGCCTCAAACGTGTGCGAGGCGTAGGCAGGGAAGGTGCGGCCCTGGTGTATGCCCACCATCTTGTGGAGCATCCACTTGGTAAGTCCCATGTTGACCACGCGGTTGGCGAGTCCGAAGGAGTGGGTGGCGAGCGTACCCACGAGGTCGGTATTGGCGAGCATAAACTCTCTGATGCCTATGCCCTGCAGGCTGTACTTGATGCGGGCGCTCTGGATGATGTCGCCCACCTTGACGCCTTGCGGACAGACAATCTCGCAACGCTTGCAGTTGAGGCACATCTTCATGGTCTTCTCGTCAAAGCAGGTCTCGTCTTTCAGACGGTGGCGCTCGCCGTCAGGCCCCGCCCACTTGGGGCCGGGAAACTTGAGCGTGACGCCGCTCACCGGGCAGTACGCGTTGCAGATGGAACATTTCAGACACTTCTCCAGATCGTTCTCGCTGACCTGGTATAACTGTATATCTTTACTCATAGCTCTTTATTGTTTTATGGTCTCTGCCACGTGCAGGGCAGTGGTCATCGACACGCCTTCCTTGTCGGCGAGGCTGATGGAGTTGTGTCCGCTCAGTATGCTGCCGATGGCAAAGAGATTGTCGATGGTCTTGTCGTCTTTGGTGACCCTGAATGTGGCGTCGGTAGCCACGCCAAACTCCATGAAGGGCTGCTCGTCGAAGGCATCGTCGAGTGCCCACTGGCTGCGGTCGGCGAGTGCGTCGACACGGAGGTCGAACACGGGCTCGAACACGTGCTCATAGTCGGCCATGATGCCACCGCTGTAGAACGAGCCTGCCGCCAGCACGAAGTGGTCGGCTTCGAGCGGCTCGGCGTTCAGGTGCTTCGATGTCACGCTTATGAGCCTTGTGCCATCGGCGCTCCACGCCTTGGCAGCCACTATCTCATCGCCCAGCAGATAGGTTCCGCCGAGGAGTTCAAACCGTTTTTGCAGTGTGGTCTGGATGCTTCTGCCGTAGATGAAGGGGAAGGTGGCTTCGCCGTCTTGGTCGTGGCCCACGATGGTGAGCCATGCCGGCATGGCGGTGCCAAACTGGGTGACGCGCGTGTGGTTGGCGTCGCAGCTGCCGTCCATCTCTACGCCGGCTGCCTGGAGCAGTGACTGCGCCCGACGGGCAAGAGAGAGGGTGCGCTCGGCACCCATCTTGGTGTAGGGATGCGTGGCGGCCAACTGGCCCATAGCCTCGGCGGGGTGCGCCACTTCGTTGCCGTCGTTGTCGTAGCCCAGGAGACCGAACGAACCGTCGCTGAAGAACATGCTGCTCTGTCCGCGACTGATGATGGCCACATGCTGCCCACCCTCGGCAAGGCTGATGCCGCAAGTGAGTCCGCTGAGACCTCCACCTATTATAATAGTATCAAATTTCACGTTATTCTGATTGCTTGTCGTTGTTATTTCTCTTTCCTAATTCCCAAGATAGACTGGTAGATGTAGCCCATGAGCTGACATTCGCTCAGTGTGGGGCCCCAGGCTACGGCTGCCATACCCTTCCAGCGCTCGTTGAGAAAACGCATCACGTCCTGACGGCTCTGGGCCTTGGTCTTGTGGCAGAGTTCTTCGAGCATGCGCTCGGCGCGATAGGCGCAGAGCTGTCCCTGACAGGTGCCCATGCCCAGGCGGGTGCGTCGGCGCAGCTGGGAGAGGCTGGTGACTTGATGGTTGTCTATGAGCTGCTGCACATCGCGGCGTGATACGCCCTCACACTCGCATACCAGCGGCTCGGGAGTCATGGTTCCATGGCGGCGGAACGCCTTGTCGCTGCGCATTTCGGGGTTGGGCAGCGGCGTGATGGCTGTCTCGCACTCACGCTGTATGTTGAGCTTCTCGCACACCTTGTCGGCAGCCATCTCGGCCATGAGTCGGTAGGTCATGAGCTTGCCGCCTGTGATGGTGATGAAGCCCGCCAGTCCGTCTCTCACCTCATGGTCCAGACACACGATGCCTCGGCTTATGCTGCGACCCGTGGTGTCGTGGTCGCTTGCCACGAGTGGCCTCACTCCGGCATAGGCACGCAAAATTCGCGTTGACGCCAGCGAGGGCGCCAGTTTGCATCCCTCCTTGAGCAGCACGTCGACCTCTTCTGGGGTTACCCTCATGTTCTCGACTTCCTCCATAGGCACGCGCTCGGAGGTGGTGCCTATCACGGTGATGACGTCGCCCGGCACGAGTATGTCGGCGTTGGCAGGCTTGCGGCAGCGGTTGATGACCATATTGTTGACGCGGTGGCCGAAGACCAGCAGCGAGCCCTTGGCGGGAAACATGTTGACCGTCACCCCAGCCATGCGCGCTATCTCCATGCCCCAGATGCCGGCGGCATTGATGGTGATGGTGGCGTGGGCCTCCATGCGCTCACCGGTTATGGTGTTGCGCAGGTTTACTCCTTCGACCCTTCCGTTGCGTATGATGAGGCTTGAGGCTTCGTGATAGGTAAGCATGTCGGCACCATGACGACGGGCGTCGAGCACATTGCTCATCGTGAGCAGGAAGGGGTCGATGCTACCGTCGGGCACCACTACGGCGCCTATCAGATCGGGGTTGACCGAGGGCTCGCGCTTGAGCGCCAGCTTGGGGTCGATAATCTCGGCGCGGATGCCGGCACGCAGACAGCTGTCGACGAAGAGCTGCTGGTAAGCCAGGTCGTCTTCGGGCAGCGTGATGAAGAGTCCGTCGTGCTCTTCGACACAATGGGGCGCAATGCGTCGCAGTATCTTGTTCTCCACGATACACTCGGTGGCACTCTCCTGGTCGGTGACGGCATAGCGGGCACCACTGTGCAGCAGGCCGTGGTTGCGGCCGGTGGCGCCGTGGGTGAAGTCGTGGCGCTCGACGAGCAGCACGCGCAGGCCACGCATGCTACAGTCGCGGGCAGTGCCTGCGCCTGTGATGCCTCCACCAATGATAATCACATCGTAATGGTCTTTAAGTTTCATATCTTTCATTGTGGTAAGTTATATGCCCCCGGTCGCAGCCTGGGAGAACGGCGTGAGGGCGGGCGTCGCGGTTAACTTGACGGGATTGACATTAGTCAATCGCAAATTTAATAATTATTTCCTTCCTTCGCGTGAAAAACCCGCCTTTTCTTGTTTTTGTGTCATTATTCTATGTGATTTACCAGCATTTAGGGTTGATAGTCAGCCCCGCAGTCAGCCTATGGCGGGCCATAGGGTAGGGTGCCGGGAGCGGTGATGCCCCTCGCCTCACAGGTGATGTCCCTCGTTTCGCAGGTGATACCCCTCGCCTCGCAGGTGATGTCCCTCGCCTCGCAGGGAATGACCACCATCTCGCAGGTGATGTCCCTCGCCTTGTAGGGAATGACCACCATCCAGCCAGAGATGTTCGGAAAATGCAGTTTGTGGTGTGAAATGACGGTTGCAGGCTCTGCAATAGTTATGGCAAGGCTTGCAACCGATAAATCAAACCCTGAAACCAATTTGTTGATGCACTCCGCGGTATTGGCGATGGCGGCGGTGAGGGCGGGGGTGCGTAGCAAGCAAACAAAAAAGCCTCAGAGATATCACATCTCGGAGGCTTGCAAATATCATAGTCCAATTAGCATCTGCAGACATCTCATCGCTGACACGTAATACAGACTTGGACCGTTGTTAACTATGTTATACACTTTAAACTTTGGTCTGGACGGACCTGACAAACTCGCCCGTCATGCCGGTTTCCGTCCTCTTAGTCGCCTCAAAGATACTGCTTTTGTTCTGAAACAACAAGAAAATTGCCAGAAATCTTTACAAAATCTGAAATAATCATGGGCAAGTCGCTTTTATTCGCTAATTTTGCCTATATTTGCAGCCTAAACAAACATCAAGATGAAAAAGACAGTTTTATCTCTGCTGGCCCTCTGCTGCAGCTGTACCATGTGGGCCGAAGACTCGATGCTCACCTTCCGTCTCAACGACGGTGTGAACAGTGAGGTGAGCTACAAGATAGGCACAGACATAAACCGCATCGTCTTCAAGGGCAACACCGTGGTGCTGCAGAAAGGCGAAAAAGTGGTGAAGAGCTATGCCGAGTCGCTGGTGAGCTCCTTCTCCTTTGGCAATACGGCCAACGGCATCACCATGCCCGAGCTGGGCACCGACGATGCCGCCTCTACTGCCGTGTATGCCATCGACGGCAAGCGGTTGGGCTCGCTGCAAACGATAAAGACATTGCCCAAGGGAATGTATATCATCCGCAAAGGCAATGTCTCGTATAAAATTGTAAAAACTGATTGATTATCCCATGTAGGGGGCTATCTGGTTGGTCAAGTCGACAAACTCGGAGATAGCAAGCTGTTCGGGGCGTCGGGTCATGATAGGCTGGGTGAAGAACTCGTCTGCTGGCTTCTGCGCCCCGAACATCTGTTTGATGCTCACGCGAAGCATCTTGCGGCGCTGGTTGAACACCGTCTTGACCAGACGCTTGAAGAGACGCTCGTCGCAGCCCAGTGAGGTCACGTCGTTGCGCGTCATTCTTATCACCGCACTCTTCACTTTTGGCGGTGGGTTGAACACGTCTTCATCTACAGTGAAGAGATATTCCACATTGTACCATGCCTGTATGAGTACCGACAGGATGCCGTAGGTCTTGTTGCCGGGCTGTGCCGCCATGCGCAGCGCCACCTCGCGCTGTATCATGCCGGTGCAGCAGGGAATGAGCTCCTTGTTGTCGAGCATCTTGAAGAATATCTGTGAGGATATGTCGTAGGGGTAGTTGCCCGTGAGCACAAAGGGCTGGCCGTCGAAGATGGTGGTGAGGTCCATGCGCAGGAAGTCGTCGCCGATGATGTTGTCCTGTAGCTTGGGGAAACGGTCGTGGAGGTAAACCACCGACTCGCGGTCAATCTCGATGGCCTTGACGGGGCGTGGCTTCTCTACCAGATACTGGGTGAGCACGCCCATGCCAGGTCCTATCTCGAGCACGGGCAGGTCGGGACACGCATCTACCGTGTCGGCTATACGCCGGGCTATGCCCAGGTCTGTCAGGAAGTGCTGGCCTAAGTTCTTCTTGGGTTTTACTTGCTTCATCTTTTAGAGTAAGGTGAGTGAATAGATATAGATGACAGATGCGGGGATGGCCATAAGCGACGAGTCGAAACGGTCGAGCATGCCGCCGTGGCCCGGCAGGATGCTGCCGCTGTCCTTGATGCCCAGAGTGCGCTTGAAGAGACTCTCGACGAGGTCGCCCCAGGTGCCGAAGAATACCACTACCAGTCCGAGGCCCATCCACTCGATGACAGAGAGGCCGGAGAGACACTCGTGGCTGTTCTCCCACCATCCGAGCAGGGCTGCTACGGCGAGCACCAAGAGTCCGCCGCCGATGGAGCCTTCCCACGACTTGCCGGGGCTGATGCGAGGGAAGAGTTTGTGGCGTCCCAAGAGTGAGCCGCTGAGGTAGGCGCCGGTGTCGTTGACCCACAGGAAGATGTAGACCGACAGGGGCAGCAGGAAGTAGAAGGAGATGGTGCCGTCGGGCTGCTGGCGGAAGGCCAGCACATTGATGCACGCCAGGGGCAGGGCGATATACATCTGGCCGAGCATGGTATAGGCCCAGTCGTTGACGGCATTGGCGTTTCGGGTGTAGAGTTCGCTGATAAAGAGATAGACCACCGTGAGCAGATAGGGCACAAAGACGGCATTGGTCTGGATGATGCCGCTGTTGATGCCGGCGATGGCGACAAAGAGATAGACGCCTGCCACGGTAGAGATGAACCGGTTGATGCAGACATTCTCAATGTTGTTGACCAAACCTGTATATTCCCACAGGGCAAGGCCTGTGATGAGGGCGAAGAGCCCTATCATGGCGGTGGGGTCCAGAAGTCCGGCGACCATGATGGCAACAAACAGGGCGCCAGTGATGGCGCGGACGATAAAATTCTTCATTTTTGGACTCATAGTCTTACTCCTCCTCTTTATCTTGATTTTCTTTGTTGTCGTGGTTGGCTTCGGCTTCAGCCTTGGCACGCTCGTGCTCGGCCTGGGCCTGCTTCACAGCCTCGGGCATGTCTTCGAGCTTGGGGGCATTGGCCTCGTTGGCCTCGATGATTTCTTCGGAACGGCTCACCCATGGGCGCTTGCCGAAGATTTTCTCTACATCTTCGGCGAAGATTACCTCCTTCTGGAAGAGCAGCTCTGCCAGCTGGCGGTGACCCTCGGCGTGCTCGTTGAGCAGTTTTTTGGCGCGCTCGTACTGGGTGTTAATCATCTTGAGCACTTCCTCGTCCATCAGCTTGGCTGTGGTCTCAGAGTAGGGGCGCTGGAACTGGTACTCCTGGTTGTTGTAATAACAGATATTGGGCAATGCTTCGCTCATACCGGCATAAGCCACCATGCCATAGGCACTCTTGGTGGCGCGCTCCAGGTCGTTCATGGCGCCAGTGGAGATGGAACCGCGGAAGAGCTCTTCTGCGGCGCGGCCTCCGAGCAGGGCGCACATCTCGTCGAGCATCTCCTCCTTGGTGGTGATGACACGCTCTTCGGGCAGATACCATGCGGCGCCCAAGGCCTGACCGCGGGGTACGATGGTGACCTTGAGCAGAGGGTCGGCGTACTGGCAGAACCACGAGATGGTGGCGTGGCCGGCCTCGTGGATGGCTATGGCGCGCTTCTCGTCGGCGGTCATCACCTTGGTCTTCTTCTCCAGACCGCCGATGATGCGGTCTACGGCGTTGAGGAAGTCCTGCTTGCCCACATGGGTGCTGTTGTGCCGGGCGGCGATGAGGGCAGCCTCGTTGCAGACATTGGCGATGTCGGCTCCGGAAAATCCGGGGGTATGGCGGGCAAGGAAGTCTACGTCTACGGTGTCGTCCTTCTTCAGCGGGCGCAAGTGGACATTGAAAATGGCCTTTCGCTCAGCCAGGTCGGGCAGGTCTACGTGTATCTGACGGTCGAAACGGCCTGCACGGAGCAGTGCCTTGTCGAGCATGTCTACTCGGTTGGTGGCAGCAAGCACGATAACACCTGAGTTGGTGCCGAAGCCGTCCATCTCGGTGAGTAGGGCGTTGAGGGTGTTCTCTCGCTCGTCGTTGCCACCGGTGGCGGGGCTCTTGCTGCGGGCTCGTCCTACGGCGTCGATCTCGTCGATGAAGATGATGCAGGGTGCTTTCTCCTTGGCCTGACGGAATACGTCGCGCACGCGGCTGGCTCCCACGCCGACAAACATCTCGACAAAGTCGGAACCGCTCATCGAGAAGAAGGGCACGTCGGCCTCGCCTGCCACGGCTTTGGCCAGCAGCGTCTTACCGGTTCCGGGAGGGCCGATAAGCAGCGCTCCCTTGGGGATTTTACCTCCGAGCTCGGTAAACTTCTCGGGGTTTTTCAGGAATTCCACGATTTCTTCCACCTCTTGCTTGGCGCCTTCCTGACCAGCCACATCCTTGAATGTGACGCCCATCTCGCCGGCTTTCTCGTAGAGCTTGGCTTTGCTCTTGCCGACATTGAATACGCCGCCGCCGGCTCCGCCGCTGTTCATGCGGTTCATGAAGAAGAACCATACGAAGATGAGCAGCAGGAAGGGACCGAAGTTGTAGAGCAGGTTGAGCAGGGTGTTCTCATTGGGTCTCTCGTAGTCGTAGTCCTTGAGTTTGCCGCTCTTCTGGGCTATCAAGAGGAAGTCTTCTATCTTGTCTACCGAACCATAGTTGACTTTGACGTATGGGTCTTTGCCCAGTTTCTCTGCCGGCTGGTTGAAGACGGCTTTGAGGGCTTGGGGTTTGACATACATCTTGAGTTCGTGCTCCTGGTTGTTGATGATAATCCTGCTGGCGTAACCCTTGCTTACGTATTCTTTGAACTTGGTGTATGTAGCCTCCTGGCTTACGCCCTGTACGCCCAACAGGTTGCCTCCGCCGCTGAAGGCGATGACGGCGATAAAGATAAGCACCGATATGTAGAGCCAGTTCATGTTGAACTTGGGCATCTTGGGTTGCTGGTCGTTGGGTCGCTTATCTTTGGGATTGAAATTGTTCATGATAGCTATATATTATATATATAATAAGGTGTATATATCAGTCAAGGTCGGGGATGCGGGTAAGATGGGCATCTTCCCAGAGGTGCTCAAGGTCGTAGAACTCGCGTACCTCGGGCAGGAAGATATGTACCAAAGCATCGACAAAGTCGATAGCCACCCACTGGTCGGTCTCAAGACCCACCACGCCTACGGGCTTCTCGCCCATGCGCTCGCGCACCATGTCTCCCACCGACTCGGCTATAGCCTCTACCTGTGCGGGGGAATTGCCCTGACAGATGATGAAGTATTGAGCGATGGCGCCGTCGATGCCGCTGAGGTCGGCTATCACGATGTTTTTACCTTTCTTTTCCTGTATACCTTCAGTAATGGTCTCAACCAATTTGTTTGTTGTTGTCATTCAGTTGTCTTCTAATTTGATTTATACTGCAAAGTTAACCCTAATTCTCCGAATAATGGTATAAAGTACCGCTAAAATGAAATTTTTTATGAAAAAAAGCGCAAAAAGTTTTGGGGTATGAAAAAAAAGCACTACCTTTGCAATCGCAAATGAGCAAGAGGCAATTGCTCGAAACAAATTGGGATATGGTGTAATGGTAACACTGCAGATTCTGGTCCTGCCTTTTCTGGTTCGAGTCCGGATACCCCAACTCAAAAGAGCAGCACAAGCAGAAATGTTTGTGCTGCTCTTTTTTTGCGTGGCATAAAAATGCAACGATTATGAATAACACGAGTGATGTGTGCGATAAAACAGGCGCGTGCGCACATATTTGCTAAATAATACGTAACTTTGGCGCATAATACCAATAATACTCATCAAAATTATGAAAAGAAATACTCAGAACAAGCGTGGCAACAAATGCGCCACACTTGTGATGGCTCTGCCTTTGGCTGTGGCAGGACTGACCATCACGCCCAACGGCGTGCAGGCTCTGCCTTTGGCTTCGGGGTTGGTGCAGAACAGTGTTGTGACACAAGCTGCAGCGCCCTCAAACAACCCTATTAAGAATGTGGCTAAAATAAACCCGACCACAGTTGAGGTGACTTATGCTGATGGCAAGCAACTGACAGTAGATTTTTATGGCGACAACATATTCCGCCTCTTCCGCGACGACAACGGTGGGGTGGTACGCGACCCGCAGGCCACTCCTCCCGCAAAGATATTGGTGGAGAACGCACGCCGCTCAACACAGAGCGTTGACTTGCGCAACGAGAGCAACGGCGTGGTAATTTCGACACCGCGCATTGCCGTGCGCTTTGACAAGCAGACTGGCTTGATGACCGTGGTTGACACCAAGAGTGGCGAAACGGTGGTGGAGAGCGTGGCACCTGTGTCATTTGACAAGAACAGCACCACATTGACGCTCAAGGCACAATCGGGCGAATACTTTTACGGTGGCGGTGTGCAGAACGGACGCTTCAGCCACAAGGGCAAGAGCATTGCCATTGAAAACACCAACAACTGGGTAGATGGCGGTGTGGCATCGCCCACGCCTTTCTATTGGAGCACAGGTGGCTATGGTGTGATGTGGAACACCTTTAAGCCTGGCCGCTACGACTTTGGCGCCACCGAGGAGGGTAAGGTTATTTTGTCGCATCAGGAGGACTACCTCGACGCCTTTATTATGGTGGACAAACAACCGGTAGACCTGCTCAACGACTTTTACCAGCTCACTGGTAACCCGGTGCTGCTGCCCAAGTTCGGTTTTTACGAAGGTCACCTCAATGCTTACAACCGCGACTACTGGAAGGAGGCCGACAACGGCTTCATGCTCTACGAGGACGGCAAGCGCTACAACGAGAGCCAAAAGGATAACGGCGGTGTGAAGGAGAGCCTTAATGGTGAGAAGAACAATTATCAGTTCTCGGCACGTGCAGCCATCGACCGCTACATCAATAACGACATGCCCCTTGGCTGGTTCTTGCCCAACGATGGTTATGGCGCAGGTTATGGTCAGACATCGTCGCTCGATGGCAACATACAAAACCTGAAGGAGTTTGGCGACTATGCCCGTTCGAAGGGTGTGCACATTGGCCTTTGGACACAGAGCGACCTTCACCCCAAAGAGGGCATTGAGCCTCTGCTGCAACGCGACATTGTGAAGGAAGTGCGCGATGCTGGTGTGCGTGTGCTCAAAACCGATGTGGCATGGGTAGGCTATGGCTATTCATTTGGTTTGAATGGTGTGGCCGATGTGGCACAGGTGATGCCTTATTATGGTTCGAATGCCCGTCCGTTCATCATCTCACTCGACGGCTGGGCCGGCACGCAGCGCTATGCAGGCATCTGGAGTGGTGACCAAACTGGCGGCGATTGGGAATACATACGTTTCCATATCCCCACATTTATCGGCTCCGGCCTTTCGGGCCAGCCCAACATCACGTCAGACGTAGATGGTATTTTTGGCGGTAAGAATGTGCCCGTAAATGTGCGTGAGTTCCAGTGGAAGACCTTTACCCCCATGGAGCTGAATATGGACGGCTGGGGCGCTAACCCCAAATATCCCGAGGGGTTAGGCGAACCCGCAACAAGCATCAACCGCTCATACCTCAAACTGAAGAGCGAACTGTTGCCCTACACCTATACCATAGCCCGCCAGGCTGTGGACGGCAAGCCCATGGTACGTGCCATGTTCCTTGACTATCCTAACGACTACACGTTGGGCAGCGACACGCAGTATCAGTTTATGTATGGTCCGTCATTCCTTGTAGCACCTATATATAAGGAAACGAAGATGGACAAGGACGGCAACGACATACGCAATGGCATTTATTTGCCCGAGGGCCGTTGGGTGGACTATTACAATGGCGATGTGTACGAGGGTGGACGCATTATCAACACTTACGATGCACCGCTGTGGAAGTTGCCCGTGTTTGTGAAGGCCGATGCCATCATTCCGATGGCCAACCCCAACAACAACCCGTCGCAGATACGCAAGGACTACCGTGCTTACGAAATATATTCTACGGCAGCTGGCACAAATGGTTTCAGCCAGTATGATGACGATGGCGAGACGCAGGAGTACTTGAGTGGCCAGTGTACACGTACCGCGGTGTCGACCTATGCCAACGGCAAGGGTAAACTTGTGGTGACTATCAATCCTACCTACGGCAAGTTTGAGGGCTTTGAACCGCAAAAGGAGACCGAGCTCCGCATCAATGTGAGCAAGGCGCCCAAGAGCGTGACTGCCAAGGTGGGCAAGAAGGGTGTGAAACTGACAAAGGTGACCTCGCTTGCTGACTTTGAAAAGGGCACCGATGTGTACTACTATAACGAAAAGCCTAACCTCAACCGTTTTGCTACCCCCGGTAGCGAGATGGCCAAGAAGGAAATAATAAAGAACCCGCAGCTGCTCGTGAAGATTGGCAAGACTGATGTAACTGCCAACTTGATAGACGTGAAGGTAGACGGCTTTGAGTTTAACCCGGCCGACCGATTGCGTACACACTCTGGTGCGCTTTCTGCTCCGAAGGTGGACTTTGCCGAGAACAATGTGGGCGTGTTCAGCCTTACACCGTCGTGGAACAAGCAGGAGAATGCCGACTTCTACGAAATAGAGTATAACGGCATGCTCTACTCAACTATACGCGACAACTCGTTTACAATCGATGGCCTTGACCCTGAAACGGCATACGCCTTCAAGGTGCGTGCTGTGAACAAGGACGGCTATTCGGACTGGAGCAATGCTTCGGCCACAACAAAGAGCAACCCGCTCGAGTTTGCCATCAAGGGCATCAAGGCCCAAAACTCTGCTGAGGACCAGCCGGGCCAGGGCATTGACAAGATGTTCGACTTTGATGAGAAGAGCCCCTGGCACACTAAGTGGGGCAAGGGCGAGGGCGTGCCTGCCGACATCACCATTGACTTGCGCTCAGTGAACAAGCTCGACCGCTTGGAATACATTCCGCGTGAGGACGCAGGCAATGGCACATTGCTCGCTGGTAGTTTCTCATACAGTACCGACCGCCAGACATGGAGTGCCCCCGTCAAGTTTGAGTGGGCACAGAATGCCGACCACAAGACATTCAGCTTTGCCGGTAATCCTGAGGCACGCTATGTGAAGATGCACCTTGACAAGGCTGTGGGCAACTTTGCTTCGGGCAGTCAGATGTACATCTTCAAGGTGGCAGGCTCTGAAAGCTTCTACCAGGGCGATATCAACCACGACAAGCGCATTGACGAGAACGACTTGACCTCGTACATGAACTATACGGGCTTGCGCAAGGGCGATAGCGACTTTGACTATGTGAGTGCAGGTGATATCAACAAGAATGGCTTGATTGATGCCTACGACATCTCGTGTGTGGCAACCGAACTTGATGGCGGTGTGCGCAACTCAAACGACAAGGTGGCTGGCAAGCTGGTGCTCACACCTAACAAGAAGACCTTCGCCGCAGGCGACATGGTTGAGGTAACGGTGAGCGGCAAGGGCTTGCACTATGTCAATGCCTTGAGCTTTGCTTTGCCTTACAGCACAAGCGAATTGGAGTATGCAGGTGTTGAACTGCTCAACATGAAGGATATGGTGAACCTCACCTACGACCGCCTGCACACCAATGGCCAGAAGGAACTCTTCCCCACGTTTGTGAACCGTGGCAACAACTTCTTGCTTGACGAGGGCGACCACAACTTGTTTGTGATCAAGTTCAAGGCCAAGAAGGCTGGCAAGTTCAACCTCACTGCCAAGGACGGCATGCTGGTTGACCGCAACTTGGGTACGGTTAATTTTTGATGATATTTAGTATATGATGGTTCCGGGGCAGTAAGTGCTGTATTGCATACTGCTCCGGACCTTTTTTATCAGGCAAGAATATGGAAGATGATGTAAACCGATTTATTGAGGCACAGGACGGTGGCCAGTACGAAAAGGCTTTGGCCGAGATTGTGCAGGGTTGCAAGCAGTCGCATTGGGTGTGGTACATATTTCCGCAGATGCGCGGACTTGGTTACAGTCGAATGTCGCGTTATTACGGTATAGCGTCGGAGGCTGAGGCCCGAGCTTATTTGGCCAATCGCACATTGCGCAAGCGGCTGACAGAGATAAGCCGTGCCCTGTTGCAGCACGCTGGCACGCCGGTAGAGCAAATACTCGGTGGCATAGATGCACAGAAGGTGCAATCGTGTATGACGCTCTTTGATGCCGTTAGTCCAGGCGATGTGTTTGAACAGGTGCTTGACACCTTTTATGCGGGGTGCCGGTGCGAGCTTACATTGGAAATGCTGGACGAGTAATGCAATGAAAAGCCTTTGAAAGCCACTAACAAACAAGTGAGAGTGAAACGCTTCGCCTATTATAGTGCGAGCGTTTCACTCTCATTTTTTTAGTGTCCTCGGTATGTATATGTCAAGTTGTCGACTTACAAACTATTAAGCGCATCTTCTATTGCATCGTAGAAGTTGGTGCTGTTTTCGTTGATTGTTATTTTACTCTCCTGAGGTATGGCATCCTTGTTAACGACAGATTGTACAGGCAGACTGCTGGCGAGTGCGGGGACGAGCCAACTGTTATTCCACAGTTCGGTTTGTAGGCCGGCAACCAGGCGGCACAGGGGAGTGTCGTAGGGCGAAGGCGTGTTGTTGGCTTTATCCAGTTTGTTTGTCAGACTCTGCAACCACAGTTTGAGATAGTCTGCGTTAGGCATGTTGATTAAGCGCTGGCGAATGCGCAGCAGCAAGTCGTCGTGGTTCTCAATAGCGCCCATCTTGCGTGCCTGCGTATAACTCACAATGTCACCGATAATGCGCAAAGCATAATGGGCTACGGGCATGTTTTCGATAGCAATTTGCAAGGCAATGGCAGCCATCGCGTCAGCGTTGCCAATGATTGTAATGATATCGGGTAATTTATCCTCCGCCGTTTTCGATGTGGTAGGATTCTCATCCGTAAGGTCTATGGAAAGCACATGGGTGAGTTTCTCACCATAATCACCGTTCATCACCCTTTTGTGTATGCGGCACAATAGTGAGCGCAACTGTCCGGAATTGGGGAATTTGCGTGCAAACTGCAGGACGTAGAGCAAGTGCTTTTGCAGGTTGTGCTGCTTGCCGTCGATAACGGGCGCATGCTCCAATATGTACAGTTTGTCGGGTTTGATGCTGTTTGTCACCACGTCGTCGGTAATGCGTGTCTTGTCGGTGTTCATGCGCAAACTAAGGCTTTCAAGCACCTGCTGCAAGATGTATGAAATACGTTCGAGCTGATTACTATTATTGCAGAATATGCGGTAATCATCGCGGTAGCGCAGCACCTCATACCCCTGCGTAATGCCCTCGCGCTCCAATGCCTCGTGCAGCAGCAAGTCGGCGTATGACAGCACAATCTCGGCCAATATGTCAAACAGCGTGCTGCCTTGCGGAATGCCAGCGTTGTGGCCATGCTGCATGCCGTGCAGCAGTTTGATAATGTCGTTGGCGAGCGCATGATTGCTTTCGGTGGCCTTTTGTGTGTTGCGGCGCGACAAAGCCCAATCTATAGTTTGCGGATTGATAGAGCCATAGCAGTTGGTAATGTCGGTTACAAACATATATCGGTAGTCAACCGCCAATTCGAGGCTGCGTTGCTCCATGTTTCGCCACCAGTTAAATATGATGGTGCTGTTGTGAAACTTCTCCACTTTAGCCGGCACCACAGGCAGTCCGCCCGCCATGATGTGTGGCACTTGGCAAGCGTTTAAGTTCTGTGAGATGCTTTGCCAAGCCTCAGGCGTGCAGAGTGTGCGTACCATAAAGTAGTAGAGGTACGGGTTGCACAGCGTGAGGGGGCGTACTGCGTAGTGTCCGTCTTTGTTGAGCAATATGTCAATATTAACCCCGTTGCAACTGTTTATGTCAATCGATTGGTGCAGGCACTCGGTGTAGGGACGGTTGCCCACCGTATTCTGTACATGATTGAGCACATTGTCAAAGTTGAAGTATTCGGGCATTTCAAAATTGTGGTAGTGCGCCGAAGTCATGAGCAGGGCCTTGGCATCGTCGGCTGTGAGGTCGAAAAAGAGCTTTGTCGTGTCCTTGTCTTTGTTGAGTTCCTTGAAATGCTTGATAAAATCTTCGCGCTTTTGGTCTTCGGGAGTTGTCATAGTTGCTTATGTTTTGTTTGTTTTCGTTGGCAAAGTTAAGCAGCAATGTCTGCGTTATCTTGTATTTTGCAATGTTGAGGCTGTAATGTCCAAAGTTTTCGAAATTGTTGTTGCAACGTTCTAATTGCGCCAAACCAAAATATTTTGCGTTTGCTTGTTAACAATCTTGGTGTTTTTGTCATTAAGAAGTGTAGCTCCAACCGCTGCGGCGGCATGTTGAAAATTATAATTTCGTGCGATGCCATGTTGCGGCAATATATGCGTGATTTCATAAATATTGTGTTAATGCGTGTGTAATTGGTGGGGCGTAAAATGCTTTTAACTATATTCGCGTTACGGAACGAAAATAATGCCGTAATGCTAATGCTATGAGATTATGACGAAAAACGAGAAAGCAAGTTTGATGCGTGTGGTGGCCGACTTGATAAGGGCTGACGGCATAATAGACTGCAAAGAAATAAGCTATTTAGAAAAAATGCGCGCGCGCTATCACATAGCGCCTGACGACGAGTGTATGGCCGAAAAGCTGACATTTGCCGATGCGTTGCACATATTGTTGCAGTCAGATGCGGCATTGCGCCAACAACTTATAACGGACTTTACTGAGGTGGCCATGTCCGACAATTATTGTGCCCGTGCTGAGGCCCTGCTCATATTGGCCCTGCGTTATTGCTTGGAGAATGAAAATAACGAGTCGGTGAGCATGCTGTCGGTGAACAATGATTATATGCAATTTGATGACACCCAGATACTGTACGTAGAGTGTCAGTATGACGCGCACGTCAACAGCTGCATAGAGGCGCATTACGACGAGTTGGCAAGCAAAATACGCTTGGCGGGGTTTGACTTTGTGTATATCCCCCGCATGCAATATGACAGCATTCAGCCCGAAGTGTTGTTTCAGACCATCAAATTCCTTTACCCCTCAGTCAGCAACGAGCGTGCGCAAAATGTGCAGCAGCGTTTGTGCCACCTCACTACACCCGAATTCTGCCGCGATTTGCTCTCTGCCAAACTTGGCGTGAAGCAAATGTTGATGATTGCGCCATCGCTGATGGTGAAGGTAGGCGAGTCGGAGGTTGAAGGCAAGAGCTATTCAAACTTCATGCTGCTTGAGTTGGGAAAGGACATTGTAAGTGACATAAACAAGCTGCTTGCCACCTTTGCACAGCATTTCAGTAATATGAGGTTGAACTATTGGCACAATACCCCTGGCCATTTTGTGTACAAGGGGTTTTATCGTCAGTTGTTCGATTTGCTCATGCTGCGCCGCGGCATCAAAAGCACGGTGGTGATTGACACGGTGAACGGGCACATACGCTTTCCGGATGCTGATGCCAAAATAGAGAAAATACACCGTCGCGAAAAGGCCCTCTATGCACTGTTTATGCTCGAGGCCGCCAATGGTGGTATCAACTTTACGCCGCCGACTGGTGGCCAAAAGTCTTTGGACAAGTTTAACTGTCACATGGACCGCTTGATGCAGAAGTATCGCATGATATATGCCAAGTTTGGCGGCACGCTGTCCAAAGCACCCAACATTTGCGATTACAGTACACGTGGCCCCATGCTGGCGTTACTAAAAAAGCAAATCAAGGCCCTTGGCAATTTGCTATACCACGTAGACAGCTATTGCATTGTGCGTAATGAGCTGTTGGGCAATTATACCATTGACTTGCCTGCAACCATGTTCTATTGCTCGAACGAAGACGGCGAACTTGTGCCACTGCTCCAAGATGAGGAGTGGCAGCACATTGCAGCCATATAGACAGGCTTGTCGTGTGTGCCAAGTGACGAGTGGGCAGTGGGAGGTGTGTTGCAATATTGCACCGTGGCTTAATGCGCAAAATTATGGTTTTGCATATAATATTGCAGAATGTGTGTAAACGGCACGCCGCCAGCTTAACTTTGCACTAAGAATAACAAATTGAACTCATTGGATAATCCTAAATAAACAAATTATGAAGCAAGTACTTGGCATTATATTGCTTGTGTGTGGACTTATTGCATTTATTCGCTTCCTGCCTGAATGTCATGACGCACCAACATTTTTTGGCGGACTAATAGGCGTAGGCCTTGTCACTTTCGTGCCTGCGTATTTTTGCTTAAGGCCAAAGTCGTCTGATAATGGCAAGAAGTGGGATAATGTAAAACGTGATAAAACAATGAACCAGGAACAGGAAGAACCTATTTTTGAAGAAATTTCGCATGCTGATACGCATACGGCAACAGCACCGCGTCCTATTAGTGGAGACTATCCTTCTTTGAAGGCAGAATTGTTGGAGAAATGCAATCCACAAAGCTTTATGTCACCATACGACCATCGTAAAATAGAAATAGCAAATGCTATCTATCCAAGCATTATCAAATGCGATGATGCAGAAAAATTGAGGGAATTCAGACAGATAGCTATTAGAGATTTGGGCGTAAGGTTTGCGACACAAAAAATGTATGATAAACTTTGTGCTTATTGTGACTTGCGTAAATACTCTGATAAGAACAACTATGATGCACATAAAGTAGAACTAGCTAATGGCTTTTTGCAAGATATTAGGAATAATGCCGATAATATTGTTGTACTGGAAGACATTTACGAGAAAATAAAGAAAACGTCTCTATGGAGTTCTCAAGTCAGTGTCGATCAAGCACCTGCTGATGATAATGGGGATATTATGTTGTTGTTATTAGTAGCATTATTCATGGTTGCAATTGTCATTATTTGCGTATTGGTTGCCTCAACAATTAACAAGTAAATAGGTCCAACGCTATAAAAACTCCCAATTATGACAAACACACGCATTCCAGGTTTGAGCTTCTCGCTCAAGCGCGCATTGGGCATCACCCGTGCCAAACAACAGTTTGCCCGCACAACGGGCATTCCAACCACACGTGCCGGTGTGGAGCGTAAAATAGGTCGCGCATTGCTCAAGGCACTGTTTGGCAAATAATGTGTGGCGCGTATGATGGCTTATATCCGTAGTCATCGCCATGCGCTTTGTGGTTTCCCATTTCAAATTATTGCAGTCTGGTAAACGTAAACATGCGAATGGGATCAAACACCAAACGCTACCTCTAATGGGGGCGACGCGTCCCAAGGCTGCTGAAAAAATATCTTTTATGTTTGAAAATACTTGGAATAAAATTATTGATTGGTTTCACGATCGGTCGGAGAGGAATAAATTAGTTCGCAATTTCAATACCACAGCACGTGAAGCATTCATAGAGGGTACAGTACCAACTATGTTGAAGGCTAGCTTCTCAAAGGGTGTGGCAGAATACAAGCATGCCTATTCTGCTTGGTTCAATACGGGCTTTCGCATACAAGCACTGTCTGGCAGAAGGCTTTCACGTGATGAAATGATATATATAGGCAATGTTGTGCTCCACAATGAGCAGTTGGTCAGAAGATTGATAGTGCTTGGTTGGGATACATTAGAGGTGCACGATGATGTGGGAACGTATGGTTGTCGCTGGAAATTGTCTGAGTATGCAAATATTGGCTTAATGATTGAATAGCATTATGGGGAAAGAAAATATAGTTGCAGCAGATACCGCCACTGCGGTAAATTCTGCACAGAATTTAATTGAAGACAGCATGTGGCCGCTTATTATTGGCGCTGTATCTTTATTGGTTATAGTTGCAATTGTCATTAGCATTATTCGAGTCAAGAAAAGCGTTAGATTAAAGAAAAAGGGCAGAGTGCTTGCAGATTCGGTTGTAGACTATGACAACATAATAAGCAGTTCTTTCAATGCAAAGTGTTTGTATGATGCACTTAAAGGTAAGTGTCACCCTGATAAATTTGCCGATGAGGAAATGAATGCGGTGGCAACAGAAATATTCCAACAGCTCGTCAATTGCAAATATGATTATAAGAAACTTTGTGAGTTGAAGGAGATAGCTGTCAATAAACTACACATAAAATTATAGAAGTATGCAGATAATTGTTTGGATCGTGCTATGTTTAGTCGTAGCTCTCTTAGGTAAGGATCGTAAAATCGGTTATGGTTGGAGCCTTTTCTTTTGCGTGTTTTTAAGTCCGCTGGTAGGTCTTGTTATTATTTTGTGTTCTAAGAAAATTAAGCAGAATACAGAATTTGGGGACATGAATAGGGAAGGAGGCGTACAATGAAAGGTGGCGGCATTTTTTTGATGGCGTGGGGCGTCTTGCTATTTATTATAAACATAATAGGCTTGATGCAATTGCCAGAGTATGCTGAAAGGCAAATTCCAATGCTATTTATGGGTGTAGGCTTTTTCTTTGGTGGCATATACTTGGTAAATAGAGCTAAAGAAAAGAAAATAGAGGAAGAAAAGAGAAAGCGAGAAAAAGAAGAATGGCTTGGGCATAGATAGCCAACTTATATAATAGTTCTAAAATGCAAAATACTTATGAAAACAAAACTTGCAATAGCAGCTTGTGCATTGTTTATGTCATGCGCATCGTATGCGCAAACATTTGATGTCCCGGCAGGTGCTCCTGGGTATATCGAAAATCCGTCGTGGGACATTAAGGCTGGACTGCCAAAAATCGATCAAATTATCTTTACCCGTGAAAAGACGCAGGTGTTTTTTGAAACTTACTCGAAAGGGTATGCTTGGTGTCAGATAGATAAAGGAACCTACATCAAGTGCAAGCCAAGTGGCAAGGTCTTGAAACTGCTGAAGGCAGATGGCATAGCTATTGTGCCAGGACAAACATACTACCGTGACAGTGAAACGCCTATTTATTTTAACCTCACCTTTCCAGCTTTGCCGCAAGGCACCACATCATTTGACTTGATAGAGTCTGCTACGAGTGATTGGAAATTTTACAATGTCAGAAATGAATCAATGAATACATTTGCCATTTCCTCTCAGGACTATGTCAATCCTAATGGTATCGGTGGCGCTATTAATATTGATGAGTTGAAGGAAGATAATCTGCGTGCAGGTGGTAAAACATCGTCTCCCAGAAACCCAGAAGTGGTGGATAATGCTCTCGTAGAAGTGCCGGCTACATATCCTGGTGGTGTGGATGCTTTAATGCGGTTCGTAAGCCAAAACGTTGTATACCCGGTCAGTGCTTGGGAGAATAATTTGCAAGGTACAGTGATCGCTCGTTTCAAGGTAGATGTGGACGGCAAGGTAAGCAGCGTGAAGATAGAAAAGTCTCTTTCACGCGATTGCGACAAGGCCGTGGTCGATGTTATTTGCAAACTTCCTCGTTTCGTCCCGGCCAAGCAGAAAGGCCATCCCGTGCCGGTATGGTTCCGATTGCCAGTGAGATTCCGTGTTGCCAGTGATGTGCCAGCGTTACCCGATTAAGCTGTAGCATGTGTGTATTTTTGACCTATAGGTCGGTATTTGGCATAAAATAAATTAACCAAAGTTTCCCACCCGCTTTATTGGGGGTGGGAAACTTTGGCTGGTTACAAAATAGCCATCGCGATGGCAGCACAAGCTTCGGCGTCGGCCAAAGCGTGATGGTGGTTTGTAATGTCATAACCACATCGTGCGGCAATAATGTCGAGGGTATGATGCCCTTTGGGCCAAACTTTACGCGAGGCGATGCAAGTGCAGTGAAACTCGTAGTCAGGATAATCCATCTGATACACGCGGAATACAGCCTTCAGGCAACTTTCGTCAAAAGCCTTGTTGTGCGCCACGAGAGGAAGCCCCGTTATCTTGGGCTCTATCCGTTTCCACACCTCAGGAAATATTGGCGCATCTTCAGTATCGGCAGCGCAAAGGCCGTGCACCTTACTGCACCAGTAATTATAATATTCAGGTTCGGGCTTGATGAGCGAGTAAAACTTATCCACCATCTCACCGTCACGCACTACAACGATGCCAACCGAGCAAACCGAACTGCGCTCGTTGTTAGCCGTCTCAAAATCTATTGCGGCAAAGTCCTTCATGTCAGAACTACTTATTGATTTTCTGCATTTGAGTAAGACCCTCTTTCCTGCCATATTTCTTGGGTGTCGCAAATTTTGTGACTACCGGCTCGCCTTCAAGTTCTTCTCTCAATGCATTATTGATATGCTTTGCGATTGTTTTGTAGTTTCTTTCATAAAGTTGAGCAATTTGCTCTCTGTTGAGCCAAACAGAATCATTCTCTAATTTTACTTCAAGTTGGGTGTTGCCCCCTTCAGTTGTGTATAGAACTATAGACGAACCGTTATTGGCAATAATTTTATGTTCTGTCATATTCTTTCTTATTGTGAGTTGGTGTACAATATTTTATTTACTTTCTGTCGGAAAGAGGCGACATTTCGCTTATGAGGCTTTTATAGGCTGTACAAAAAAAGAGTGCGTCGTTTTGACACACCCTCTTTCCTGTCGGAAAGAGGTGGCATTTCGCTTATGAGGTTTTACACACAAAAAAAGAGGGTGCGTCGTTTTGACACACCCTCTCTTCTGTCGGAAAGAGGCGACTCGAACGCCCGACCCCTACGTCCCGAACGTAGTGCGCTACCAACTGCGCTACTTTCCGATTTTGGTAGTGCAAAGGTAGGAACATTTTGTGAAATATCCAAGCGGTAGCCCAAAAAATTACTTCTTTATGACTTTACGCGCCCGTCCGTCGGAGCCAACTTCGATGTAAACCCCTGTTGGCAACTGATGGAGTGGGGTGGTGGTAGTAACCTTTTGGCCGGTCGTATTGTAGATGGCTCTGCTTGTGACAGGGGCGCTGGTGGGGCAATCAGCAACCCCCGTGAGCCACCAAGTGTAATAAGCCATCAAGCTGTCTACAGTGGCTACGCGTGTGGCCAGGTGTTGCAGCGTTTCCTCCACCTGGGTGTGCAGACTGTTCTGTACTTGCAAATTGGTGTTCTGCTGCGCATTGCAAGTCAGTCGTATGGTTTCGAATGCAGTAGTGTTGCGTTGTTCAAAAGCATGAAGGCGGTTGGCCACCTCGGTGTAAATGCTGTTGTGCACCTCGTTCCATACGTCAACGTAGGCTTGCACAAAATCGGGGCGTGTAAACAACTTGTTGTAGTAAAAGCAAATGGCATAGTGCGGCACGCCCCATTCGTCGTCGGGCGTGGTGAACGAAGAGTCAAAATCCCACGGTGTAGCCATTTTCAGTTTTGACGTTTCGGGGTGCAGCGGGTCAAGGTTTTGGCGGTACATATACATGTTGCTGCCCCAAGCGTCCTTCGTGCCCAGATAGTCGTGTGCCAGCACCCATCGTGCAAAAGAGTGCAAGTCGGCAATACTGTCCAAGGGGCGGTTGTTGTAAAGCGAGTCCTCAAAAGCCTCAATACAGTTTGCAATCTCGTCCCTTTGTTCGTCAGTTATATCGTCCAAGTCGGGGTACTTGAAAGTCCAGCCCATAGAGTTCTCCTGGCGTGAGGTTTTGAAATAAGCACCATCGGCATTCCACCAATAGGCATCGTTCTCGGCTATAAAGCCACTATCGTCCACCTGTATGCGCCCGTCACCACGAGCGATGGCCTCAATAAGATAGTATATGCCACGGTATTTCCCGTTCAAGTATACCTGCACGAAGTTACCCTCGGGCGCCCATTCCGCCCCCGTGGCGCGACACACTTCAGTGCCAACCAGTGGCAAAATACACGTTTGTTGGTTGGCAAACACCTTCGAATGCCATGTGCCACGCAGCAGCACCCAATCCTTATGTTTGTATACTTTGCTGCCCCGCATCAGCAAGTCGGCCTTTTTTACCAACTTTATTTTGTAAGGCAGCTGATCGTTGGCTGAGGCCGCCGATGTGTTGCCGCGCACCTTGATGGACATTCCCGATGTGCCCTCGGCCCATTCGCCGCTATCGTAGAGCGTGTCCGTGCCAGTAGTCATAACCATTCGTCCCATCACTTTGGTACGGTTGCAAATGCCCACACCTGTGCCCCCCTCGGGTGGGTAAACTATATCGAAGGTCGGTTCTTCGCCATCGATGGTAGTGATGTAAAGAGTTACGGGGCGTGGGTCGCCCGACGTGTTAAGGCTTTTCGCGCTGTTGTCTGCGGTATACGTCATTATTGCGTGGCAGCATACCGCCTGGCATACTGTCACGAAGAACATGATAAATCGTAGCAAAATGTGTCTGTGTTAGTTCAGCTTGTATATATAAAACGTGTAGTGCGTTGTGTCCTCAGCACAGGAGCTGGTGGTTGCTTGCCAGCTTACTTCTTTACCGTCACATCAATCACAATTTTCGGGGGGTCGGGGTCGTTGGTGATAAGCAGCACGCGACGGCGGCCTTTGAAGTATGATGTGTTGGTGCTGATCGTAATCTTCATTTTCTCGGTGTGGCCCGGGTCGATGCGGCGTTTGTTCAAACTCACGCTGATGCCAGGGTTGTACACCTGCAAGGCGCTGATAACCAATGGCGTTTTGCCCGTATTGGTCAGCATTACCTGTCCGTTCACCTTTTTCTTCTTGCCCAACGGGCCGAGGGTGAGGTGTGTGCTGTCAAGCTGAGCCACGGGTGCAAGGGCGTGTTGCGTGGGCGTGTCGAAAAAGTCGGGCAGCAGTGTGGCCGACACGTTAATTTCCGTTTCCTTGCTCACGCGGTCGCCCATAAAGCGGCTCAGGTAGATGCTTGTTTGCGTCAGTCCCATGGTGTGCAGCTCGTTGCTGTTGAGTGTGAGCAATATGCGTCCCACACGTCCGGGGCGAATCACAGCCGGGTCGGCTTGTGCCGTCAGGTATTTTGGCAAGTGCATCAGTTCGGGTCGGAACGACTTTTTGCTTGAGTTGAGAATAGACAGCACATAGGTGGGCGAGTCGCCGCGGTTCACGTCGTCAAACTCCACATCGTCCGTGCTCAAGTAGTATTCGCCCACTTTGTAGGGATATTCGGTGGTAGCCTCGGCGTTAGTCATCGACACCACGCCCATCAGCGACAAGTAGTGCGGTTGTTGGTCAAGATTGGTGTACACAGCCAGCCCCTTGTTAAAGTGGCCCAGCATCTCGGCATTGTAGGTGGCCTTGATGTAGCCTGTGCTGCCAGGCCCTATGGCTGTGGTAGTCCATTCGGCATTGGTGCAGCCGCAGTCGGTGCGCACGTTGGTTATGAGCAAGTCCTGAGTGCCCTTGTTTATCACCTTGAAGGTGGCAGTTTGCGGCACATGCCATAGCAGTGTGCCAAGTTCCTGAGTTGTATGGTCAAATTCTATTTTAGGCTGTGCCATTGCAGCCATTGAGGCCACGAGGGCAAAAGCCAGCAGCAGTATATGTTTCATGATGACAGTTTGCAGAGAATGCGTAATAAAATTGCGTTGCAAATTTAAGAAAAAAAAGTGAGACTGCATTTGGTATCAATATAAGTTGCTATCTTCGCAGAACATAATAGACCCCGTTGGCGGATTTCTTTGTAAACCCGTTACCTCGTTAACCAAGAGATCCGCCAACCGATTAGAACAAGCAAACACAAGTCAATGAAATTCATATCGTGGAATGTAAACGGCCTGCGTGCCTGCGATGGCAAGGGCTTTAGAGAGAGTTTTGCAGCGCTCGATGCCGACTTTTTTTGTCTGCAAGAAACCAAGATGCAGCCCCATCAGCTCGACATGGCGTTTGAGGGCTATGAGTCGTATTGGAATTCGGCCGAAAAGAAAGGCTATTCGGGTACAGCCATTTTTACGCGTCACAAGCCATTGAGCGTGACTTATGGCCTTGGCATTGAGGAGCACGACCACGAAGGCCGTGTCATCACCCTCGAAATGCCGCAGTTCTACCTTGTCACCGTGTACACCCCTAACTCGCAGGACGGCCTGCGCCGACTCGACTACCGCATGACGTGGGACGATGCCTTTCGCCAATATTTGCTGTCGCTCGACGCCAAGAAACCCGTGGTGGTGTGTGGCGACTTGAATGTGGCACATGAGGAGATAGACTTGAAAAATCCCAAAACCAATCGCAAGAATGCCGGTTTTACCGACGAGGAGCGTGCCAAATTCACCCAGCTGCTGCAAGCCGGCTTTACCGACACCTTCCGCTATTTCAACCCCACGCTTGAGGGCGTGTACTCCTGGTGGTCGTACCGGTTCCGTGCCCGTGAAAAGAATGCCGGGTGGCGCATCGACTACTTCTTGGTGTCAAACCGCTTGCAGCCACAGCTCACCGATGCCAACATTCACAACGAGGTGTTTGGCTCCGACCATTGTCCGGTGGAGGTGGACATTGACTTTTGACAGACACAATGGCACGCCCGTTCAGCGTCAGTCAAAATCAGCTTGAAAACCGGGGTGTACGTATGCCGCTACCTCCGTAAAAAAGGGAAACGAAGTTTATCTGCCATCTTACACTATTTGGGCGTAACGCACTGATAATGAGGTAATTGCGCAGTGTGGGATAAGTAAAACCTTGCCTACACACTGCTTGCACTCAGTGTAGCTACCTACATGACGGGGCGCAAAACCGGTAATAGCAGGCCGTGCAACCGTTTCCTCCGACAGAAATGCCGCCCTCCCGCAACAGAAAATACGCTCCCTCGTCACTGAAATTGGCGCATCGGATTACCGAAAAATCTGCCCTGTGTGCACCGTGCAGGTTGGTGCAAGTGCACGTGCAATTAGTGCACGTGAGTGTAGGTGTCTTTGAGTGTATCCTACACTGCGTAATGTGCTGAAAATCATGTTGTAACGCACAATTAGTGTAAGATGCAAGTAAAAGATGTGGAAACGGTATGACGCGTGTGCGCGCGAGGGCGGGTGCAAAATAAATCTTACGAAGTGTTGTAGTAAAAGCACAAACAGCTGCGTCAAATTGTGCAGTAACGAACAACAAAACAACCACAAATTATGAAACAATTTCTGAAGTACGTTTTAGCCACTATTGTTGGCATAGCTTGCATTAGCGTGTTCACCTTGGTGCTGAGCTTCATTGTGATGGGCGTTATAGCAGCCAGCAGTGACAGCAAGCCCACCATCAAGGACGGCACAGTGCTGCGCATCAGTCTGAGCGGCAGCATCACCGAGCGCTCAAACGACAATCCGTTTGCCAAATATTTGGGCAACGATGCGGCCGACAACCAGGGCCTTGACGACATAATAAAGGCCATCAAGGTGGCCAAAACCGACAAGCGCATCAGCGGCATCTACCTTGAGGGCGGGGTGCTGAGCACCGACTATGCCACATTGCAGGAACTGCGTCATGCCTTGATGGACTTCAAACAAAGCAAAAAGTTTATTGTAGCCTATGCCGACAGTTACACCCAGGGCAGCTACTATTTGGCATCGACCGCCGACAAGCTGTTTGTCAATCCGAGCGGCATGATAGATTGGCACGGCATTGCCTCGCAACCCATATTTTACACCGACTTGCTCAAAAAGGTGGGTGTAAAGATGCAAGTGTTCAAGGTGGGCACCTACAAGAGTGCCGTTGAGCCGTTTATACTGACTGGCATGAGCGATGCCAACCGCGAGCAGGTGCAGTCGTTTGTGGGCAGCATCTGGCAACAAGTGTGCAAGGACGTGGCAGCTTCGCGCCGCTTGGCGGTGGACAGCCTCAATGCCTATGCCGACCGCTACACCACCTTTGCCGACCCCAAGCAGTATGTGGCCACCCGCCTGGTAGACTCATTGACTTATGACGACGGAGTGCGCCAGGTGTTGCGTGCTTGCAGCAAGCAGGACAAGGTGAGCTTTATCGACCCGGCCCAGTTGGCCAAACTCGATGTGGCGCCCACCTCGGGCGATGGAGCCATAGCCGTGTACTATGCCGAGGGCGACATTGTAGACGAGGCCGCGCGCACCAACTTGTCGGGCGAAATGTCGCAAATTGTGGGCAGCAAAGTGGTGGCCGACCTTGACAAACTGGCCAACGACGACAAGGTGAAGGCTGTGGTGCTGCGCATCAATTCGGGTGGCGGCAGTGCCTATGCTTCGGAGCAAATGTGGCGTGCTATCCAGTTGCTCAAACAAAAGGAACCCGTGGTGGTGTCGATGAGCGGCATGGCGGCTTCGGGCGGCTATTACATGTCGTGCGGTGCCGACTACATTGTGGCCGAACCTACCACCCTCACTGGCAGTATAGGCATATTTGGCATGATACCCGACGCCAGCGGCTTGCTGACCGAAAAACTGGGTCTGCACTTCGATGTGGTCAAGACCAACAAGGCATCAGACTTTGGTGCCATGGGGCGTGGCTTTAATGCCGACGAGGCTGCTGCCATGCAGGGCTATGTAAATCGCGGTTACCGACTCTTCTTGAGCCGTGTGGCAGCTGGCCGTCACATGACCCCGATGCAGGTTGACCGCATTGCCCAAGGCCGTGTATGGACCGGAAGCAAGGCCAAGGAACTAGGACTAGTCGACGAATTGGGTGGTTTGGACAAAGCTTTGGACATTGCCATTGCAAAGGCCGGAGTAGATGCCTATACCGTGATGAGCTATCCGAAAAAGGAAAGTTTCTTTGAAAGTCTGATGAACACCAATCCGGGTAACTACATCAAAGCACGTATGCTGAAAGGCACAATGGGCGAGATATACCAGCAGTTCAGCGTCCTGGAGAATTTTGACAAATGTGACCGTATACAAGCACGTGTACCCTTTGAACTGAATATTCAATAAATGGAGGAAAACTTTATCAAGATATATCATTGGCTATATCCCCTATCATGGCTTTATGGGATAGGGGTATGCTTGCGAAATAAACTCTTTGACTGGGGCTGGCTCCGGTCAAAGAGTTTTGACGTTCCAGTAATATGCGTGGGCAATCTTGCTGTGGGCGGAACTGGCAAGACGCCACATACCGAATATCTGATAAAGCTATTACAAAAAAACGGAGTAAATGTAGCCACCCTCAGTCGGGGTTACAAGCGTAAAAGCCGAGGCTATGTATTGGCCGATGACAAGAGCAATGTACGCCAAATAGGTGACGAGCCGTATCAAATTAAAAATAAATTCCCCAATGCACGGGTAGCGGTAGACGAAAACCGTTGCCACGGCATTGAGCAACTGCTGAAACTGGAAAATCCCACTGTAGAAGCCATCATCCTGGACGATGCCTTCCAACATCGCCATGTAAAAGCTGGGCTGAACATTCTACTAACTGATTTTCACCGGTTACTGTGCGATGATGCCTTGCTCCCTGCCGGAAGACTCCGCGAACCTTCAAGCGGTAAAAACCGGGCACAGATGGTCATCGTTACCAAATGTCCGGATGATATCAAGCCGATAGACTTCAACATCATAGCTAAACGGCTCCACCTCTATCCATACCAACAACTGTATTTCTCCAGATTCCGCTATGGAATGTTGACACCGCTATTTCCCGAGAAAACGAACAGCCGGAAAGTGCTCTCCTCCCTCACCAGAGACGAGCAAGTACTGCTGGTGACAGGCATCGCCTCCCCCGCCCCCTTACAGAAAGAAGTGGAATCTTACACGCCACACGTCAAATTGCTGTCATTTGATGACCATCATGACTTTACTCCCAAGGATTTATTGCAAATAAAGGAACAATTCCTGCACCTGGAAGAGTGGAAAAGACTGATAATCACCACGGAGAAAGATGCGGCAAGGCTGAAACTCCATCCCGCACTGGACGAAACACTAAAGCCGTACATCTACGTGCTGCCGATAGAAATAGAAATTTTACAAAATCAACAATATATATTTAACCAAAACATTATTGGCTATGTTAGAGCGCATTCAAGAAACAGCAGCCTTTCTGAAGGGAAAGATGCACACCCAGCCTGAGACAGCAATCATCCTCGGTACCGGACTCGGCAGTCTTGCCGGTGAAATCACTGAAAAGTATGAGATAAGGTACGAAGAAATCCCCAACTTCCCCGTCTCTACCGTAGAGGGACACAGCGGAAAACTTATCTTCGGCAAACTGGGCCATAAAGACATCATGGCGATGCAGGGACGTTTCCATTTTTACGAGGGCTATTCCATGAAGGAAGTAACCTTCCCGGTACGTGTAATGCGCGAACTGGGTATCAAGACCTTGTTCGTTTCCAATGCCAGTGGCGGCACAAATCCGGATTTTGCGATCGGCGACCTGATGATTATCACCGACCATATAAACTACTTCCCCGAACATCCATTGCGTGGCAAAAACATACCTTACGGTCCTCGCTTCCCGGATATGAGCGAAGCTTATGACAAAGAGCTGATTCGTAAGGCCGACGCCATTGCAGCAGAAAAGGGCATCAAGGTTCAGCACGGTGTCTATATCGGTACGCAAGGTCCCACATTCGAAACACCTGCGGAATACAAGATGTTCCATATTCTGGGTGCCGATGCAGTGGGCATGTCCACCGTGCCGGAAGTCATCGTGGCAAATCATTGCGGAATCAAAGTGTTCGGCGTATCTGTCATTACAGACTTGGGGGTAGAAGGTAAAATCGTAGAAGTTTCTCACGAAGAAGTGCAGAAAGCTGCAGACGAGGCACAACCGAGAATGACAGAGATTATGCGTGAATTGATTAATAGAGCATAAGAAAGCATGAGAACAGAAATAGCTACCCTCGGTGAATTCGGCCTCATCCGTCACCTCACCGAAGGCATTGAACTAAAGAATGAGTCGAGCCGATATGGTGTCGGAGATGATGCCGCCGTCCTCTCCTACCCGGCCGAAAAGGAAGTGCTCGTTACCACCGACTTGCTAATGGAAGGCGTCCACTTCGACCTTGTGTATGTACCGCTCAAGCATTTGGGGTATAAATCGGCCGTAGTCAATTTCTCCGATATCTATGCCATGAACGGCACACCGAAGCAGATTACCGTTTCCTTGGGTATATCCAAGCGTTTCAGTATAGAAGACATGGAGGAACTCTATGCCGGCATCCGTTTGGCTTGCGAAGAATATGATGTTGACATCGTGGGAGGAGACACCTCCGCTTCCTATACTGGGCTTACCATCAGCATCACCTGCATAGGCGAGGGTGAGAAAGGAAAAGTGGTCTACCGCAATGGTGCCCGCGAAACCGACCTGATTTGCGTCAGCGGCGACTTGGGTGCCGCCTACATGGGACTACAGCTTTTGGAACGCGAAAAGGCGGTGCTCAAAGGAGGTGACAAAGACTTGCAACCGGACTTCTCGGGGAAGGAGTATCTTCTGGAACGTCAACTGAAGCCCGAAGCACGCCGTGACATCATTCAGAAACTGGCAGAAGAAGGTATACAACCCACCTCCATGATGGATATATCGGACGGACTTTCTTCGGAATTACTGCATATCTGTACCCAAAGCAAAGTGGGTTGCCGAGTTTACGAAGAACATATTCCTATCGACTATCAGACGGCTGTAATGGCAGAAGAATTCAATATGAACCTGAGCACTTGTGCACTGAACGGAGGCGAGGATTATGAGTTATTGTTCACCGTCCCCATTGCCGACCATGAAAAGGTTGCCGAAATGGAAGGCGTCAAGCTGATTGGCCATATCACCAAACCGGAATTAGGCTGCGCCCTAATTACCCGTGACGGTCAAGAGTTTGAACTCAAAGCACAAGGATGGAATCCTTTGAAGGAAGAAGAAGCGGAAAAAGCATAACTATAAAACTTTTTCAGTATTTTTTCTCAAATCATAAACGCTGATAATTAGCCATATAGCCAATTATCAGCGTTTTTTATTATGAAAGCTATTGCATAGTCCAAAAGTTTCACTACCTTTGCAACCGCAAAAGAGATAAACATGGTGCCATAGCTCAGTTGGTAGAGCAAAGGACTGAAAATCCTTGTGTCCCCGG